>CXWK01095008.1_pt3 | contig 11026 bp, 16 predicted proteins | sample 590851 | NCBI WGS metagenome assembly CXWK01 (sample SAMEA3498364, study PRJEB10139) | wastewater metagenome | biome: wastewater treatment plant; material: activated sludge | place: Denmark | collected 2014-08-01
ACAACCTAGGTGGTGTAGATATTATGATGCGTGCTGATAAGTTCATACACGCACAGATATTAGCGCTGCTACACAAGGAGACATCAACAGATATGGACAAGGAGGAATACGGACAGCTGATTGATATAGCCATAAGGTTATGACACGAGATAGGCGTATACATACCACCACCACAAGTATAATTTATATATCATGTAGATATGAACGATACGCAAGAAGTAACCAAACTATCACCCGAAGCAATACGCCAGTACATACTGGACCATAATATATCGCACGAGTGATCACTAATATTAGTACAATTTTTACAACATTTTGATCTTATAAGATGAATGAACTAATCGAATTAGCAAAAAAGTCGAAGCATACAGATGCTATTTTGTTGATTGCAGAGGGTAAAGACGGGATAAAGCAAGTTATCAGTAAAACAATAGCCGACTATCCCGATGTTATCAAGCAGGCAATCGCTGTATTATGCGAGATGATTTTCCAAAAGATACTCAATTTATTATTAGCAGACACGGCTGATGAAAAAGATACTGATAGTAATACCGAGCTATAGTGGTAAGGTACGGGATAGGGTTACTGATGTTGTAAAATCACGGGAATACAACAACAAGACAGACAAATTCTTGTGTAACGTGGAAATAATAACCCGCAGGCTCATCCATACCGCACGCAACATGGCTATAGAGATGACCCTCAATGGGTGATATGACTATCTACTTATGTGCGATGATGATAATGCGCCAGTCAATGACAACGCACTACAATTATTGTTGGATGCTAATGTGGATATAATATCATGAATAATCAGAAAAAGAAAGTATCCGCATAAGCTAGCTGTGTTTGACACAAAAAGGGATATGCAGGAGGGCTTTTACAATTTGACGGAGTGGGACAACCCACCAGCCCCATCAGAGAATTGATTACACCCAGTGGGCAACGTATGAACTGGGTTCATTTTATATAGTCGTGGCTTTTTAGAGAAAATATACAATAAATACGACAAAGTGCCGTTCGAAAGCAAACTCAACCACTTTGTTTATCTTGCTACGGGGCAACGGGTGGAATTAGAGAGATCTATATGAAATCCGTTGATAGTAACAGATAAAAACTGAAAATTACCAGTCGTAAGACAAGAGCTGTCAGAGGACTTATTATTCCACTATAGAACTATGTTTATGGGCTACAAGATATACGTACATGACCAAGTATTGCTGGACCATCGAGATGGTGAGAGCGGTCAGATATTTAGCGTTTAACCTTTTTGTTATGAAGTATGAAATACTGCGCTTTGATGAAGAAAACATAGTAAGGATGAAAATGGCTATAGCTGAATATATAGCAGACGGTCGGCAGTTGCAGGGTGGCGTATCGGTTTACAGAGATGAAAATAAGTTCTGAATAAATTGATACGGCAACCACTACTTTCAAGCTATAATAAAATTTGATAAATCACCTCTGCTCAAAGCACTGGAGAAAATCAAATCACTGCTACGCTTATAATACCACATTATTTTACATCCCTCACATCTTATGTGATCTACTACAATCACAATCCCCAACCTATTTGAAGACATGACCTATAAGGTCAATGATTCTTACATAAAGAAGAGGGGGGGGGCAATAAAGATTGTTTACAAAGTTTTGAAAGATAGGAACACCCAAAGGAAATATTTACAACCATTAGACAACTCTGAACATGACAACACTAGACCCACAGCTTGACAAACTAAGGAATAAAGAGCTAAGTTTTGGATGTTATTACAAGGAGGTAGATGGCGATTGTTTATCTGATTGATTATATGCTACATTCTTTTCTTATAGAGTAATAGCTGAGATATATTATGATGCGGATTGATTACCATACATTGGCAATTATCTTGATGTAGTAGGGGTGTGAGATGATTTTACCAATGAACCAGAAAGAAGTATTACAATAATCTGACATCCATTGACACGATGAAGGATATTCAAACTACATAGAACTCACGAAGCATGAGACGCTTATAATGATTTACATAGGTTCTTCTGTGAATACGAAGAATTGGCAGATAAAGACGAAACTGAACGAATGACTTCACCAAAACGACCAGAACTAAGAGAGTTGTTGATACAATTTAATAATTATGTGTAATCCCATGAAAGGAAATGAAGAAATAATCTGAGATAGTCAGACGGTTAAACTATTCTTTACCTGATACTACAAATACTGTTTCTTTTTCAAAGATGAACAATCAGTAGAGTATACTTTAGACGATCAGTACTGTAATAGTGGTGATATATATAGGTTTAGCTGTGATTATGAAAATATCGCAAATATAAAAGACGGAGTTGTCACATTGGATGGGCTCCAGTTATCTAGAAAAACCCAATCGTCTGACTAGAATCTGATTATCTTACATCTCAACACCCAAATACACTATTATTTAGTAATTTGATATAATCTGAAATGAATAAAAAGTCTGAAATGTTTAGAGAGAGAAAAAAGAGCCCTTCGTCTATAAATAGAATTAACAGAAGAGAGGAGGAAAGAAACACTATATGCCCACACTGACATCCACTGTTAAGATGCCGACCATGTAGACAGGAACTAGAATTAAAGAAACACCCCGATACTATATTTATAAAGTGAAATTAAAATATGAATTGCACAGAAGAAGTAAACACAATCCTTTTTCTAATTACTGTTTCGATGATATTTAACTTTCTATTGGAAAACTTGATTATACCATTTCTAAAGTGATTCCGAAGATGATATAAAAAAACTAAGAAATAATCAGATTATAATTCATATACACCTTATTTACTTATATAATTGATAATCTGATGCCATCTCCATGATACGAATGTCCAATATTACCATGAGATAAGATTGATTGATTTTATTTTTATCCAGCAATAAAGTAAATGCTCTTATTCTGACTGCTATTGACAACTTGATCTCGGCTGATGCCCTCGCTACAGGCTCAGACTATTCTTGATAACCAAGAATGACTTGTAATACAATCTTGATGTAATACCTACATAGCAGGACACGACTATAAATCCCTAGGAGAAAAAATAACCTGATTACATATCGGGGACAGGGTAAGCGTTGGTAACTGTAAGTACAGGATAACCCGTAGGAGAGTAGTATATAGGGAATTAGTACCAATGTCTTACTTCATACAACGTAATAAGCTATTCTTACAGACCTGTTATGGGGATAAGATATTGATAGTAGAGTGAAAGAGGGTAAGATAATTTATTTATAACATACATATCTAATGGATATTAAAGCAGAGAAATTCGTAGTTACATTGACCCACAATGAGTTGCGGACCATACTATTTCACATTCGCCGTTCTATTTTACATGCGGTCGAGAGCCATTGGGTTCACCACCCAGAAGCATTTCAAAAGAACGTAAAAGAAGATTTATATATGCACAAATACATTGCTTCAATGTTGTGAAGAGCTGATTTGCACGATGATTTGATGGGAGAGTGTAATGCTATTATAAATAAAGTAGAGGGCAGCAAATCTGTCGGTAATGGGTAAGGGAGTGAAGTAATTTATTTATATAATATACACCAATGCTTATAGCGGCTGCAATATTATTAGCCTGAACAGAGATAGCTAGAGCTATACACTTACATAGAGACCCAAACTGGGAGTATAGCAAGCGAGAAGTCTTCTGGATTATAGTATTTTCGCTAATTATCATAGGCGGGATGATACTACACTTTGCCACTCTTGTAGTTACAATATTACATAATTAGACCAACGAAATAGATTCAGATTATTTATAAACCAAGACAACAATGATTAGCGTTATACTCCCAATACTAGTATGGTCAGATTATACCATACAAACACTAAACTCACTATATAATAACTCAACTGGATACTTTGACCAGCTTGTTATATTCATTGACTGACTTGCTAGCGCTGATACTGTACATGCAATCAGAGATTTTTACGACAACTATCAGCACAAAGACATCAGTATACACGTACTTAGAGCTACTACATGGGCTGGGGTGAATGAGGCACGGATGCACTCAATGAGAGTAGCGAAAAACAGAAAGCTATTTATAGTAAACGATGATATATTGGTCTCTAATTGATGGGATAAGAGCCTAGATGATCTATTAGATACACATTGGGTAGTATGTCCAATGTTTACACTTGGAGACAAAGAATTTGCTTGAAAACCACAAAAAAAGAGCGATAATATAGCATGACACGCATGGTGACTGGATTTATCGCACCGAGGGCAGATATGAGATATACCGAAAGCGCATTAAAAATATGGTATTGAGATGATCGGGTATGGAGACGTTGTATAGACCTATGACATCAGTGCTATTGGACCGACAGCATAATAGTACATCACTATGTAAGCAAGACCGTATTTAATGCGGAGGTAACCAAAAAAGTAATGGAGGTCGTTGAAAGTGACAAAGCGGCTCGAATAAAAATAATAAAGCAAATGGGTCGATACGATACAAGATACTCACATTTATAACATACTCAACACATGTCAACAATCAGCGAGCTGTATGAACAGCACAAAAACACACCTAGTGACATAAACGAACATTTACCAACACTATTGTATTATGCGACTATATGCGATGGGCATATATGCGAGTTTGGTGTACGCAATGCAGTATCTACAGTGGCATTATTACTGTGAGTGCAATCTAATACTAACACTAGCAAGCGCCTTATATCGTACGATATAAAACGCAGCGGTGAGGTAACTATTTTGGAAAAAGCGGCAAAAGATGAGTGAATAGACTTTAATTTTGTACTAGGTGATACTACAGACCCATCATGGACTATTGAGGAGTGCGATATGCTGTTTATCGATACCCTGCATAACGCTAAACAGATATTATTAGAGCTATCCATACACGCTAGCAAGGTAAGACAATATATAGCATTCCATGACACGACCACTTTTGGAGAAAAGGGGGAAACGGAGCCACAGTGATTACTGATAGGCATGAACAGATTTCTTGCCGAACATAATGAGTGGGAAGTCTTAGAGACATTTACTAACAATAATTGATTGACCGTATGGCAGAGAGTAAAGTAACAGTATACACCGCTATATATGGCGGTTATGATGTACTCAAACGTCAGCCGCAACAGACTATAGACGTAGACTTTGTTTGTTTTTCAGATTGAAAAGAGTTTTTATCGGAGGCTTGAGCTGCACAACAACGAAACCTCAAACTGAAACAGGTGGAGGAGACAAAACAGCGAAAAGAAAGCACAAAGGGGCATGAATGACAGGCTAATCATCCTAGGATGCAGGCTAAGTATATAAGGATGCACCCTTTTGAGTTTTTTCCCAATAACGAGTTTGTCATATATATAGACTGATCAGCGAAATTACTATCACCCAACAGCATAGAGTTTTTTGTCAGCCATTTTGACCCAAACGCTGATATAATGATGCGAAAACACCCCGTGAGAGACTGTATATATGATGAAGCTAAGGCATCTATGGAGCATTTGAAATATAAAACCCAAGACATAAACTGACAAGTCAAACATTACCATGACGAGCGAAAACACCCAGCACATGCAGGCTTATCAGCTAGCGGGCTAATGGTTATACGCAATACTGCACAGGTGAGGAAATTTTTGCACACTCGATGGATAGAAAACATAAAACGGACTTACCAAGACCAGCTATCCTTTGAGCCTTTGGCTAGGGTTATGGGCATAAAGCGCCAGCGGATAGACCCTATATACTGAAATTTACGACACAACAAGCTGATAGATTTCCTCAATCCGCATGTTTTTCCTCATTTATAGCTTGATTTTTGAAAAAATAAAAGTACAAATATAACATTATAATGTAACAAAACACGATATGTGAGACGGGGGAATGCGTTGATTGAAATTGTACACCAGTAGAGAGGTTTTAGCTTTGGCATGAATAAAAAGAACTAAAAGCAAAAAACATTTTGCTCCATATGTGCCTGTTTGTGTTGTAAGCAAAAGATACACAAAAGGCTATGTCACTAGATACCTCAAAGTAAGTGACGTAATAGACTACACTAGTAAGTTATCTATAGACAAATAATCATGGCACAACTCTACGTCCACGCAAACAACGGCGAAAAATGGCGAATGGTAAACAAAACAAGTCGAGCCGACACGTCAATAGCCAAGGGCTTCAGGCGCTCAAAAATCTGATCAAACATATTCAGATTATTATTTGTATTACTAAGAGCTATCTAATGTTTACACTCATATGTATGGATATAACCAAAAAGGCATTTGAGGAAAATAAAGCCGATATAGGTGTATGACGATTTGTTGCTTTGTCTATTTGTGTACTTATGGATCTCATGCTAGTGAGAGCGCTTTATAATATCTGATAACATGGAATGTATATATGCCGATAAAATCGGGACAATAATAATAGCACTGCTTATAGCGGCAGTACCATTGATAGTAATTATGTTTATAGGCCCATTTAGACAACACAATAATCGATATGCAAAAGCCCCGCCGCCAAGACGTAAGACCCAATAAGAGCGTATTGAAAGAACTAAAGAGAGTTGCAAAGTTCAGCCGAGGGCAAAAGGCTTTTATTGATGATATTATAAACAAAGAATCAGTATTACTAAAATCACACAAAAAAAACACAAAACCAATAGGCAGGAGGCTATTTGGTCGAACCGTAAAGTTGTCAAAAGAAGGTCAAAAGAGTCTGGCTATGCCCCAAAACACATGACTAGTAAATCCCAAACCATATTACGATAGACAATACATAAATTGACTAACACCACACGAGCTAGTATATATAACAAGCATACTATCCACACAATTAGACTGCCACGTACAACCAACACACATAGACAGAAACAGGATAGTGGAATTTGATGCGGTGACCATGGTATTTTGAAAATCCATGTACATAGAGAAAAACACAATACGTATAACAATAAAGAAAATCAAAAAGGCATTTGCAAACAAAGATCAGTATATAGACATAAAGTCGATACATACTGGCAGGCCAGTAATTATATAATATAAACCCATGAAACTAAAATATGTAGTAGTCGATAAATCATTATGAGAGGTGTGCCATGATTTACGGGTAAATCTAAGAGGTCAGGTATACCAAGAGTTTAGTACTTTGGGATATGCAGAAAACCCCAGTTTGTACGAGATAAGACTAAAAAGCCCAGCCCATGACAAAGACGGAAATGCAGTATATGAGGGTGACACACTGGTAAACATAGAGAATGGAAATAAGTACAAACTAATGCGGCACGAAAAAAAGCAAGCGTTGTATCTACAAAACGAGTTCTGAGGAAGTTATGTTTGTGATCTGTATTTTGATGAGGTTACACGAGAGCATATGGTTATTTATAAGGGCGTAACAAAGTAAACATGCAAATAATAGACATACCATTAGAAAAAATAAAACCCTTTGCGAAAAACAACAAAGGGCATTCCGCAAGACAAATTGATCNNAAATGGCTAATAAATCACCCGATAAAACAGGTCTCAAGAAATGACCGCCAAGGCTTAGTAAGGATAACCAGCCTAGCCCTGAATTAAAAAAAGCAGGACGGGAGAGGAGGAAAGAAGCACAAAGAATAATGGATATGGTCATGAAGTTTGGCGCTATGACTGTGGGGCAATTAAAAGCCCTAGTACAAAAGAAATGAGACGAGTTGACGGTGACAGAGGCTAGGATTGTGAAGTATGTCAGTAACGATAAATATCTTATAGACTGGATAGATAGACATGTACCCAAAGCGCCACAATCTTTCGACCTAGGCTGAAGCCTAGCGGTACAAAGCGTATGATTTACTATAATAGACGAAACTTTACCAAATGGTCAAAAAATAGATGAACATACAAGCGAAACTGACCAAGAAACAGGGGGAACTGCTGATGGCGTTTAATAACCCCGATATAGGTGATATACTGTTTGGCGGTGGTTGACGTTGAGGTAAGACACGAGGCATGTGCGAGATAGTCACTATAACGTGTTACGCTTATCCGTGAATTAAACGGCTTATATGACGTAGAGAGCGGGACGATCTAAAGAAAACCACGCTAGTCACAATGTTCAAAGTATTTCGTAACCACGGCTTGATAAAAGATGTACACTATTCATACAACGCACAAGATAAGATAATATCATTCCCCAATTGATCTTGAATATACTTCAAGGAGTTGAAGCTCGAGCCGTCTGACCCCGAGTTTGATGAGTTGTGATCACTAGAGATAACATGGTTTTGGGTAGACGAATGCCAGCAAGTGCCAAAGAAAGCTATTGATGTGTTGAAGTCTAGATGTACGGAGATGATAAGGGAGTATAATCTAACCCCCAAATGAATACTAACGTGCAACCCTGACGNNCAACGTGTAACCCTGATAAATGACGGCTGTATCAAGAGTTTATCAAACCACAAAGAGAGGGTAAGCTATCCAAAGATAAGATATTTATACAATCGCTGTATACGGATAATCCACATATAGATCATGAAAAATACAGGTTTGCGCTCAAGGATGCAAACAAGGTTACAAGGGAGAGGCTGTTGTTTGGGAATTGGGATTATGACGACAACCCATATAAAGTATATACATACGATAATATACTGGCCCTATTCACTAACCCAAAGCAAAAAGACGGGGAAAAATACATGATAGTTGATGTAGCTGGTGAGTGAGACGACAGGGCTATCGTTACAGTACGGGTGGGATTAACTATGGTAGACTATATTATACTAGACAAGTGCAATGACACCCAGCTCAAAGAGGCTATGTTTGCTATGGCAAACAAACGGATAATCAAAAAGCACAATCGGCTATACGATTGATCATGACTAGGCTGGTGACTATCGGGCTTGTGATGCCCAGTATTCCATTGATGAGCTGCGCCAGTATCAGAGGACGGGGCAGTCGGTGAGGAGGTAGATGGATACAAACGTGCATATGCTAACTTACGTAATCAGTGCTATATTGTACTAAATCGCTCATTAGTTAACGGACAAATGCGCCTTATGGTAGATAGCCAAGACGAGAGGGATAAAATAATACAAGAGCTAGATGTCATACAATATCGAGACGTTGGAAAAGATAAACCATTGAGGGTAATACCCAAGGATGAAATAAAAAAGATTATCGGACGTTCGCCCGATCGAGCCGATACCATAATGATGCGTATGTACTTCGAACTAAACCGCCATTTATGACCAATGATATACTAATGCCCTTAGCTTCGCCCGATTTCTTGCCACAAACGATATTTGACACACTGAAAAAAAGAGAGCAAATGTTGATTGTATTATTATACGAAAACAAACACAAGAAGTACAGCAAGAGTAAGCTGATGGAAAAGCTATTGATTGACAACGTAAGAACATTTGACAGGCTCCGTAAGCGTGTTTCAGAAATCATAAAAAGACATATTGTCACAAAATAGCTTTACACCGCTATAATAGCTTGAATTGACGTACTATTCTGTAATAAAGATAGTAATTTACGTCAATTTTTTCATAAAATGACAAAAAATATCGGTAGGTTGATCAATGTTGGAGTAGGTAGGGAAACTAGCAGGGGTACTGTAGTAACCATCAATACATGGATCCCAAAGGCAACATTAGACCTAGAGCTCAAATCGGACAAGGTTATGGACGTGTCAGCTATTGGGGTTATTGAGGATGCTTTCGAGGGGCATGTAGTCAAGCAATGGGCAGAGTGACCATTGGGCTGTCATGTATATGCTAACTCTGTAGGCTTCATATTGTACGCACTATTTGGGGCTTTGAGTACTAGCGGCGCTGGACCAAGTTATACACATGCTTTCACTGTTTCACAAAGCAACCAACACCAATCATTGACTTTATGATTTGCTGATGGCTATCAAGACAGGAGATTTGCGTTGGCTATGATTGATACATTAGAGCTGACATCTAGTATAGGTGGTTTTGTTGACATTACGACAACATTCAAGTCACTGCAACCAGCCGATGCAACACTGACACCAAGCTACTCAACAGACTACGCATTGATGGGTAAACATACAAAGGTAAAAGTCGCATCTAACTTAGCAGGGTTATGAGCTGCTAGTTATGTAACTGTAAAAAGTTTATCGCTGACGTTCAATAAGAATTTGGAGGAGGATACTGTACTAGGCGATGTAGCACCAGCGGACTTCTGTAATACATTCTTTACTGTTGAGGGCAATATGGAGCTGTTGTTTGAGGATGAAACATATCTCGATATCTACAATGACGGAACTAAAAAAGCATTGCGCATCGAAATAGAGGACACAAACAACGCAATAGACACGGGTATATATCCAAAGTTAACTATTGACCTAGCAAAAGTCATAATGACAGAGTTCGCAAAGGGGCAGGAAAATGACGGACTTATCAAGCAGGGTCTTACATTCAAGGGCTTATACTCTATGAGTGACACCAGTATGATAACCGCTACGCTTATAAACAGTAAAACAAGCTACTAATCTATATCTCTTTACACATAAGATGTTCAAAGAATACACCACAGAGCTAGCCCAAAAGCTGCAATCCGCTATAATAAATATGAAGCTAGCAGATACGCCGATGGATGCAAACAATGGTACATTTCGTGTTGTCGCTAGTGACGAAACGCTAGACCGTGCTTGAGAGGTTATCAAAATCAACTGATGGGACCTCGATAACTATATGAAAAACCCAATAATGCTGTTTGGTCATGACTACTGGTCGCTAGATAGCGTAGTAGGTAAGGCAGAGAGGGTATATATAGAAAATAGCCAGCTCATTATAGAGTGAATATTCGCTTGAACGGAAAACGGACAATTATGCAGACAACTATACGATCAAAACATATTGACTAGAGTATCGGTGTGATTTTATGTGAGAGGTAGAGATTGAGAAAACCCAAGTATTATCACAAAGGCGGAATTGTTGGAGTGTTCTTTTGTGCCTATACCAGCAAATCCAAACGCTGGGAAACTGGAAAAAGAATTATACGAAAAGGGTATAGAG
>CXWK01099018.1_pt1 | contig 11016 bp, 11 predicted proteins | sample 590851 | NCBI WGS metagenome assembly CXWK01 (sample SAMEA3498364, study PRJEB10139) | wastewater metagenome | biome: wastewater treatment plant; material: activated sludge | place: Denmark | collected 2014-08-01
GTTCGCACCGAGAATGAGTTTTTCGCCCTGCTTGGCCTGCCCTTTATCGAGCCAAAAGATCGGCGCAAACTGACCTACGAGGCCTATTTTCGTAAAGCCCATAAGTGGGGCGATCCTCGTGTCCTGCTCCCTACCCCTGCCCCAGAGTTGCGCCTGTTGTGGAACTATACGCCTGAGACGCTTGCGGCGTATCCTGTGCCCCTGGATTTCATTGACGAGGGCACGGGCAAGATGTGGGCCAACGTGACCCTTGATCGCCGCAATGGGCCGTTCGAGCGGGTGGAGAAGGGCAGCCGCGAAGCCGCGTTTCAGCGTGAATTTCTGGTTGGCACGGTGCAGCAGCGCGTGGAGCTGGAGCGCCTCCGTGATCTACTATGGAAAGATCAGTTAATCGATGTGCCTGGTGTTGTGCCGATTCATGACAAGCTTAGATTGAAGCCTCTGGGAGAACCCTGCCCCACTGAGCGCATTCCCCTGGAGCTGGTTGTGCCAACACAGCCGCAGGTGTATCGTTTAGGTGTGCATCATAAATCCTATATGCTGCGCATGTTTCTCGAATATCCTGGCTCAACGTGGCTGGAGCCTTCCCCCGGAATTGCGGTGCGATTTGAAGGCGATGCGAAAGTTTATATTTTCGATGGCCATCATCGGTATATGGCCGCCCGTGAGAAGCAGGCAGACATGCCGTTCGAGATCCATGATATGCCGTATACTCTGGCCGCTTTCCTGGATGATGAATGGGTGGATAATACAGATTATGCATTCCTGACCGAAGTGCTCGAAGAAGCGCTCAGTATCCTGGCTGAAGGTGTCGCCGTATGACCGAGACAACACTGACTCTTGAGAGCCTGATTGCATTGCTCCGCCAGCATAATGGGACGATCACGCATGTGGATCGTGGACCACTGAGCAGCAAGTTTATCGCGACGATTCCAGAGGAACGCGCGATCTCCCCTTTCATGTTCATGGCCATTCAGAAGGCTTTGGATTTGGTTGATACGAAAGTTGAAAAGGATAAGACGACCCGCGTATATCGGCTCCCCTCCTGAGGGCGAGAAAGCGAAACGGGGTAAGTGCCTGGTCGCAAAACACAGCACATCACCCCGCCCACATTAATCAATTTGAGTATACCGGATGAATGACAATGAAGACAATCACTTTCCTCAATGAAAAAGGCGGCGTGGGTAAGACGACCCTGGCACAGACATTGGCGTGTGCGATGGCGCGTGATGGTTTTCGTGTTCTCCTGGTGGATGCCGATCCGCAGGCCACAGCGACGGTAGGGCTGGGCTTGGAGCGCGAACCTAACTTCTATGATCTGATCCAGCGCAAGGGCGCATGGGGCAAGCTCATTCGGCGTGTTGAAACCGCTCGGATTGCCCCTGAAGAACAAGTGAAGGGTGAGCTGTTCCTGTTGCCCGGAGATCGTGAAACCCGTAATCTGAATGTGGAAAAATCGACGCTTCTGCTGCAGCGTCTGGGGGAGCTAGAAGGTCGGATCGATTGGGTGATCATCGATACTGCGCCTTCTGCATCGCTCATGCACATCCTGATCTACATGGCAACGGATTACATCGTGTATCCCACCCTGCTGGCTTACTACAGCCTTGAAGGGCTGAAACAGTCCCTCGAAGTTCTGCGCGATTATACGATGCTGCGTCAGAGCCAGGGCCGTGAAGCGATTGAGCTGCTGGGTATTGCCCCCACCATGACAAGTCTGCGCACCAATGAGCATCGCGCGAATCTCATTGAAGTTGGCAACATCGAATTGCCGACGTTTGATCCCATCCCGCACAGCACCAACTGGGAAGCCGCCACAGCCACGCAGCATAGCATTTTTGCTTTTGACCCGAATGCAACCTCGGCCAAATATGCACAGCGTTTTGTGAATCAGGCCTATCGTCAGCTTGGGCTTGTTCAGGCCTAATGGAGGGGAAAATGCCAAAGCCTAAACTGTCACGTGCGGGAGTATTTGCACCGGGCACGAAGCCAATTGTTGACGCCTCAGATTTCGACGACGGTCTTCGGCCACGCACGGATATCCCATCCAACCTGTCAACCAGTCAGGTGAATCGGCTCTATGAGACAGGGTTCGAAGATTTCCCGATGGAGTATCAACCCTCCTCTGAGGAGAAGCGTATTCAGGAGCTGGAACAGCAGCTTGCAAATCTGGCGCAGGGGCAGGGGAGCGAGCTTGTTGTACAGAATGGTGCCCTGACAGTACAAGGGTTTCAATTCTCCCCTATCGGGCTGATTGCTCCTGAAGGCTTTACCCGCGAATCATGGACCCATGTCGGATCACTTCTCTTTCGTCTGGAGGGGTCAATCCAGTGGCTGATTGGCGATTGGCTGGTCTATGGATTAGACCTGGAATATGGTGATATCAAGCAATTTGCTGAGGAGTGGGATCGCGAAGACGCCACACTCCACAACTACATGTCAGCATCGCGTAAAGTCACATTCTCATTGCGCAATGAGAATGTGACGTATCACCATCATCTTGCGATCACGAAATATAGTGAGCGTCCTGACATTCAGGAATATGCTTTATCGATGGCAGCGCATCACAAGATGACACTGAAGCAGTTCCGTGCCTGGATCAAATTGGGCATGCCAGAGGATTGGATTGCTGAAGAATTGACGGATACACCGGCTTCTCCTGCTGGTGATGTCTTCGCCATTGATAAGGTTGCACGCGATCTAAAAAACCTGTTTAAGTCTGATCCCAGTGAATGGAAACCACGGCAGCGGACATTCTTTCTCGGACGGATTGCAGAGCTGGAGCGCATGATCGCTGAGGCCAAGCGCTTGGCAGGGGTGGAATAATGTCTGATCATGAGGAGCAGCTCAAGCAGATGCAGGACTCCCCTGCCCTCACCATGTCGTTGGCTCTAAGACCTGTTATGGCTGATATTGCGCAGTCACTGAATCAGGTTGGCCAAGCCTTCAGCGTGATGGCCCCGGCATTCGCTGATTTTACTCGCCAGTTGAAGCGTGCCCATTATCGCCTTACGCCCTATTGGGAACGCAAACGGCGAGAAGAAAAACGCCAGGCGCGTATCAAGAGAGCAGAGATCAAGGCGGAGCGGAAAGCCCGTCGTCGTAAGCCCAGACTGTGGGCAGGGGAGACGCTACAGGAATGGAAGTGGGATCAGGTCATACACTGGAATCTGCCCACATCTTCCCGTATGGCAACGGGTAGTCTTCGATTCCCAGAGTCGACAACGCCAGGGCAGATGCTGGCAGCGTTTGGGATCATTGATGATCCTGCGCTAGGGAAATAACAAAAGCGCCCCAGGATCTGGGGCGCTTTGCATTATCCTCTACCTCAACGATTCACACGGTATACCATCGTTATTCCCGTCCAGCTTTGAGGGATCGCCTGGACACGCTGAAAAATATGACATCAAGTCTGTTCGATTGCTGAAGTCCCCACAATTGTAGGCATCTCCCCCACATGACCACTGCTGTACAGCGGCAGGTGGGACGGACTGTGGAACACTGCCTCCGCTTTGGTTGCCGTTCGATGTTCCCCCACCCGTTGTCGTTGTTGTGACTGTGGCAGGTTTGACGCTGCTGACAACACCGCTATAGACAAAGCCTGTTATCCCGTTGGATTGATATCGATACCAGACTGCATTGCCTGTCTCGACCGCATCCCCATTGACCACATAATTGGTTACAAGAGCATCGCCTGCTGCCAGCTTAATCAAGATGGGGCAGGATGTCTTTGTGCATTCTCGAATGTTCGCCCCACCCGAACCCGCATAATATGTGGTCGGGTCTATCTTTACACCCAGACCTTGTTCAGGGGTGAAGATCGCCAATGCGCTGGCGGGGCATGTGATCGGTGTTATGCGCCAATCATCTGTTCCAAGATCAAACATATAATCTTCGCAGGTCTGCCTATCCGTAAAGATCACAGAGAATACCAAGCCAGAATCAGCCGTTGCCTGAAGCGCTTTTTGAAGCATCTGATCCGCCATGCTTTTGCGGCTTACACCTGCCTGATGTGTGATTTCTGCGTAGGCAATGCCCCCTTGTACGCTTACCATATCGACGCTGGTGATACCTGCAATCTGTGCATATTCAGTCTCAAGCGCACCCTGCACAGGAAGGGCTGTCGGAAAGAACCTCTGCGTTGGGACTGTTGTGGGGATAGAAATGACAACAGAGGGCGGGGTATCTGTGATCGTGGCTGTAGCTGACAGAGACTGATTGATGGTCATGGCTTGAACTGCGGCTTCCTGTGTCCACGTTGCGGCCAGCTGTGTATAGGCAGCTGCCCCTGTCATCATCAGCGCTGTTTCTGATGCATTGGCCGTTGGAGAGATTGGGGCGAGCGCTGCGCTCGTTGCTGTTTGCTGGCCCAGTACATCTGTCAGCATTACCAAGGCTGCTGCTACTGTGCTATCTGTCGTTGCGCTGGTTGCCACAGCAGCGACTTCTGTTGGGAGTGCAGACGCTGTGGGCACACTCTCAGCAGGCGGTTTAGGTTTAGAGGGAAAAAGAGCTGTGATAAAAAAGCATAATCCACAAAGACCCAAAGAATATAAAACACTTTGTTTGAGAGAGAGGCGTTTTTTTTTGACCTTCTCGTTTGGCTGCACACCACTGACTCCGAGGGCATTCACATCGATATCTGACAAGGGGGGCGGAACGTTCTTTTTACGGGACATCGGTCTCAGCTCCAATCCATGAATATATAGATCGATGATAACCCGATGTCGTCTCTATCACCAATATAGGTTATTTATTCTGAGACTTACAAACACGAATCGAATCAAAAGCGCTCTGTATGCAGACAGAGCGCCCCAAACCGTTAAAAAAAGGAGTGTTGGTAGGGAGGATTGGTTTTAGGAGTGTAAAGAGGTTCAGGGGCATTTTGAGGGGGTTTAGGGGCAAGTATCACAGGATCATCAGCATCAGGAGAGGTGTTTTCAGCCTCTGGTGACGAGTTTTTGTTATCTTCGAGTAACACTGGATATACTAACGCTAGTTGTACTTGCCCTTCTGCTTTCACCGAGGCTGGGGCCTGCTGAAATCCTGAGCCCTGGACAGGCGCGGGATTTTTGCTTTCTGCGTGCAGGTCATCATCCAGCAGCAATAGCTCTGTCATCTGATGCTGACGGGCTTTTTTGTTGGGGGACAAAACCCGCGACATGAGCACCAACTGCGGCACAGGCTCCACGTGCAGGATCACCGGCTGCTGAATCACTATTGGCTCCGGATCGTCATCGATGCCATATTCAGGATTGAGCACCCAGAACAGTGCATCTGAGATGTCGATGGCCTTCATATCCTCCTGATTGATGGCCTCTATCACCTGGCTCTCGCTGGCCAGTGTTTTGACAAATTCCTGATCGATTGCGTTTTCATCCTCGCTGACAGACAGCGCGTCAAACCCGGTCAGGCCCAATTTCCCAAGCAGCGTATTCATGGCACGCTGCTTGGTGCTCATGAGCTTCATGGCCTTTTCTTCCATCGTGCCGCCATAGTAGAGGTAAATCACCTCGCAGAGAGCCGCTGTCTGATTCAGGCGCAGGGCTCGCCGTACAGCCTGCATGAGTGTGGTGAGCGTATAGATGATCTCGTAGACGATGATCCTGGGGAACTGAATCAGATCGAGGCCGGTCTCAACGAGTTTAGGATGACAGATGAGCACGTTGCATCCAGCCGCGAATTTCTCGCTGATGACTCGTTCACGTGTCTCGGCCGCCACACTGCTCCGGAGGATATAGGGGCGAGCGAGCGGCACGCGATCTTGCAGCAGTTTGGCAAGGCGTGGTTGGATATCATTTGTCTGGGTCCGCCGGACATAGACAATGCAGGGACGGCCAGCATCGAGGGATTCAGCAACCAGCTCAATGAGACGATCCTCTTTGGGGGTGGTGATCAGGTTTTCAATCGCGTCACACGTCGCGACCAACGTTTTCTCTTTGTTCTGAGTATGCAGAATCTGAATGGTGCGATTGGGGGAGTTGGGCCAACCGAGTGACCATTCAAGATAAGAGCTGAGTAGACCGAAGATGCCGCCTGGATCTTTGCGGTGATCCTTCATGTAGGTCTTGACTGAGCTGTCTGTGCTTTCGTAGCGAATTTGCATCTGGCCGGACATGGCGATATCTTCGGCCTCTTCCGAGTAAGCCGGCAGCCACTTCTGAAAGTCATTCAGAGACAGATAAATCGTATGGGGCATCATGACGGCGACGAGATCCGGCGTGATGCCTGGTATCTCATCGTGTGTCGAGGACTCTGTTTCCTCCTTTTCTGTTGTGCCTGTGTTTTTGCCTGTTTCGACCTCTTTGCCATTGGTGACAACTTCGGTGTACTCACGCACGCCCATAATATCGACCCAGCGAGACAGACTCTGGCCGAAGACTTTACGGGCACTCTGGTAATCATTCAGACGCTCAGGCCATTCCTTCGAGCCGCGTTCTTTGGCTTCATAGCGATCTGAGCCGCCACGTGGGAATTGCTCATAGAGATCCGCATTGAGAACAAATTCAATGTTGTACAGACTGCTGGAGCGGCCGTTCATCGGCGTGCCTGTCATGGCCAGCACGTGCCGCGCAATGGCTCCCAGACGCGCAAAGGCCTCGCCGTTGCCTGTATCAACGCTCTTAGCCTCGTGGATTTCATCCCATAGCAGCAGATTCAGCCGATCCGCCATCACCTCTTTGATGACCTTATCCAGTCGTGCACGGTATGTGCCACCCTTCAGCCGTGCCTCTTGCCAGAGGGGTGCATAGCAGGCGACACACTTCCGCTTGCCCTTCTCAAAGTGAGCCGCCTCATAGAGCGCTTTGCTTGAGTCCCTTTGCACTGCGCCGCATGTGGGGCAGCAGGGGATACGGGTTTTGTTTTTGCCTGGCCTCCATCTGAGAGAGGGTTTGAAGCCGCTTCCGAGTTTTGTCAGATCGCGCTTGATGATAAAGAATGCCGGCAGGTGTGGATTGGCATCGACATCCTTTAAGGCCTGAAAAAGCTCTGCAACGTTTCCAATCTGGCGAATAAGGCTGATGCCCATCCATGTCAGCTCGCGGGCCCACTTCTTCACCAGATGTGGCGGACAGACAATGATCGAGACGTCACCCTTTTTGCGTGGCAGCAGATAGGCAATGCCTGATCCCATTGCGGTTTTTCCAGTGCCCATTTCTGCAATCAGCGAGATTCCACGCATCTCCTTGAAGGCTGTGAGGGCTGCGGCGATGACATGCTTCTGAGGCAGATACAATTCAAACTGACGCAGATCTCCCAGACGAATACGATTAATCTTCTTCCGGTAGTCACTAAGATCGAATTTATAAAGTGGATCAAAGGCGTTTCTGATATGCTGCGAAATCACCTTGGCGTATTTGGCAACGAAGGGCAGTACCTGCGAGTCTCCCGACAGTTCAATGATCTTGCCCTGCTGTGTCAGGAGAACGATGGTCGTCTGTACCTTTTCATGGAAGGTCGAGACAACCGTTTTCGACTTTGCGCCATAGTGGGTTTTGCGGTCCACCAGCGTTTTAATGCGCTCTTTGGCCGCGCGCACCATCACCCACCCATATTCCTCAGTGTCGATCCGGATGCCGTTGAGGATGCCGGAGCCAAGGACAAACGCCATATGACCAGGGCGAGGGGGATGGATCGCGCGCCGGACTTCGAGCTGTGGCCGGGGCATGAGCAGGGCCTTGAGTCTGGGCAGCTTCAGCGCGTTTTGCCCTTCATGCAGCAGACGCAGCATGCGATCCGGATCAGGGCGATCAGAGGTGAAATAAAATTTGCTGATCGAAGCATTGTGCGGAATTTGATACTTCGGTTCTGCGTGCAGGGTGAGGATAGGAAGATCGCGGCGCTGCAGAAGAATTTTTCGCTCAAGCGCTTCTTTCTCGTCTTTGGTGCGCTTTCCCTCTGGCATGGTGCAGACAGCGATGATCTGCGTGTAAGTGGCCTGGTGCAGTCCGGGCAGCGCATAGACATCCACATCCTGACAACGCAGCGAGAGGAATTGTGCGGCGGCGTCGGTCAGATGGGATTTATAGACACACCAAATGACGATCCCTCCCGGCTGGCTCCACTTCATGGAATGCTTGAGCATCTCCAGCTCTAAGCGCTTGCCCTCGCCTTCTCGATCATTGTCATAAGGTGGATTGACCCACATGACAGGAAAGGCCGCATTTGGCGTGGACAGATGCTCCGCTGCGCCAGTGACAACGCGCGACTCGCCAAACAGGGGTATGAGCGATTCTGCACGTGTCGCATTCAGCTCGTTGGCATACCCCTCCATCTGGAGCTGAGAGCAGAGCCAGTGCGTGAAGTTGCCATTGTTCTGAGGGTCATCACCCCCGGCAAAGGGATCGAGGGCGCGTGTTCCTGGACGAGCCGTAAAGAGCGATTTAATCAGCGGCCAGTGTCGCGATTCGATAGGAAAATATTGTCCGTCCAGCTTGGACTCTAAGCGTGCCATGCGTCACTCCTAAAAGGTCAGAATGTTCTCGTTGAGGGCGGCTTGGATGGCTTTGCGCCATAGGGCTTTGTTGGTTGTCAGGCGATAAAAGGGGATCGGGCTGGCCTTGCAGGGGGTGACAAGTCTTGCATTCTCTGCCAACCGCCAGAGGATTGGCGACCATTCGGCCAGCAGGGGCAGTCCCGTTTCTTCGGCCACAATGCGCATCAGGCTTTGCTGATCGGCCTGGATGAGATAATGCTGTGGATGCCCAGGGAGTGATTCATAGAGCCTGCGATGGATCATCACCACATGGCGAACACGTGCAGCAGCCTCCGCATATTCAAAGGTCGTGTAGGCCGATGGTGCACCCTTTTCGAGCTTTACATCTGGCACCAGGCGAACAGCCTCATCGCCCTCGCGCAGCGTGATGGTATTGCCTTTGAAAATGTGGGAGCGCATTGACTCGACCAGCGTCTTTGGGCCAGCCACGTTGAGATAGACAAGCTGCTCATTGAGCTCATGACGCGCATAGCCAAAACAGGCAAGATCTGCATCGCCCATCGTGCCAACACTGACCTGGCCCACATACTCCATAGGGAGATGATTAATTTGCAGCACGTCTGCGAGCGCTGCCCCTGGGGTGGATTGCAGCATCTCAATCGCCAGCCGCATATCATCCGAGAGAGTGGCCAGCGCAGGCGGATCGATGACCTTGGGCTTGAGCACGGCATCAGCCATCTGGGGCACAATGTCCTGTGCGGGCAGAGCATCCTCAGGGGATATAGGAGGGATGGCATTTTGTGGAGACGACATAAAATCTCCTGCTTCAGCCTGAAGCGGATAGGGATAAATGCGGATGTCATGTGCTGGAAATGAAACTGACCGAGATTTCTCTCGGTCAGTGGGTTATGGGGTTAGTTCTGTGCGTTTCTGCTTCTGCGTCGATCAAAGTCTCTGGCTATACCGCGCGCAATTTGCAGTGCTCGCCCTTCAACGACGCCAAGCGCGATGAATAATTTATCCCGCACAGGCTTTCTCTCAGCTTTTTCCATCTGTTTGATGTACATGCGCTCATCGCAGAAGGTATCAGAGAGCCTACTCAGACTCCGGTTGACCACCTTCCAGTCTTCTTTGAGACGTTTGCGCGTCACAAGCAGGCGTTCTTGTTGAAGCTGGAGCTTGGCTTTTTGCTCTGTTCTATTCTTGTGAAACCAAGCAATATTTTCTGTGATGCGACGGATGGAAACCAACGCAGCATCGAAGCCTCCGCACTCAGCTGCTCTCAAGATGCGCAGCTTATCAGCGTCATTGAGAACGGCTGACATTGACTCGATAACGCATTGAATACGTGCATACTCAAGCGAGCTGGTAGAGGACATGTCTTAGCCTGCCTTTTCTTCTTCTAACTGCAAATAGGGCATCAGATTTTCTTTGTTGATCGGGACGCTGCGCACATTCATGCCGTCGGCATCGATGTAGGTGATGAAGGAATTGATCGGTTGGCGGTGCAGAAGCTTGTATACATATTGAGACGTCGCGACCGCCAGCCAGTCATTGACGAGCAGATCCTGTTCGCGCGTGGCGACCAGATCAGCGCAGGATGCATCGGGAGCAGGCTCAGGCTTTGGGGCTTCGGGTTCGAGGAGGGCGGGAAACAGCAAGCCAGCATTGGGGAGATAGGAGTATTTACCATCCCGCCCATTGATCCGCTGCATCATATCGGTATGGCTGCCTGTGTTGCCGATGATCACTTGCCCTGAATTTGCATGGTTGCCAGCATCGATCCAGACAGCGCCATCGAGCTTTGAGAGTTCCAGTCGGGCGAGATGATTATCAACCGCACCGATAATAACAGTGCCCCATCGTTCGGCATGGCGATTTGCATTGAACGGCTGATCAATAGCCGTGATATCCAGCCCTAATGCCATATTGAAACGGCGCATCAGAACAAGAGCTTTAGATTGCCCAATGTCCCCATCGGTAAACATTTGGCGTCCGACGTTTTGCGGCTCAATCACATCAGGATCGATCAGAGTCATCTTCGGTGCATGCATACGCAGCTGCTTCATATCGTAGATGATGCGTGCCACAGAACGGGCCACCTGTGCTCCTGTGCCGCCACAGCCCACGATCACAATCTTTTGAATGTGCGTGCTTGGGTCGAATGTGTTCATTTCAGCACCTCGGCCAACGTCTTATTGGATGCAATGAGATCTGAGATCGGATAGGTACGGGCTTTGCGCTTGTCCAGAGAGAGCAGCAGGGTGCGAATATCCTTCGGATGGGATTTGCTCTTTCCTGATGCAGCATGTGTCCCAAAGCCCGATCCAAGCAGCATCTTCCAATCCTCCTCAAGTGAGGCGGATTTCATGGCCTTATCAGTGACCTTCGTGACCGATCCCCAACAAATACCTCCAGAGGAATAAATATTAGGAAGCGGCGCATGAAAGAGCGGCTCGTCGAGAGTGGCCGGGCGCTTTTTCACGGCGTAGACCAGATACTCAGGGTTCTTGTCGTCTGTGAGAGTGCGGATCAGCAGCAGACCGGGGAGAGGCATGCGCACAGCATTCTCTGAGCTT
>CXWK01095806.1_pt1 | contig 11008 bp, 19 predicted proteins | sample 590851 | NCBI WGS metagenome assembly CXWK01 (sample SAMEA3498364, study PRJEB10139) | wastewater metagenome | biome: wastewater treatment plant; material: activated sludge | place: Denmark | collected 2014-08-01
GCGCCCGATGCACCTCGGGCACCCGGCCGTCGCGCGCTCGACGCACGTTGCGAACGTGTCGCGGGTCTTGGCATCCGCGCGGTCGAGCGCCGCCACCTGCGCCCGATGGAGCGCGAGATCGGCGTCGCGCAACCGCCTGATTGCTGCGACGCGCCGCTCGGCGCGCACCCGCGCGATGGCGAACCCAGCGGTCCATGCCAACGCCACGTCGATCGCCACGTCGAGCACATGCCGTAGATCCCAAGCGTTCATCGTGCGTCACCGTTCACCGCGGGGCGCGCGCAGAGACGACCGCTGCGGTTCACCGCCCACCACTGCACCGAGTACCCATGCCGCGTTGCCTCCGTTCGCACGCCGCGGATGATCTCGGGCCGATCGGACTCGTTGGCGCACAGTGCGGATCCGTCTTTCAGCAGCACGGCCCATCGCCAGGATCCGCCCACGGCCCAGTGTGCGGCGATCTCCGCCTCCGTCGGCGGCGTCGTGCTCCCGTCGAGACTGGCCTCGCATGCTGCGATGCCGGTTTCCAGCGCGTCGCGGCCGTCGGCCATGTGCCCCCACGCGCGGTCGGCGCTCTGGTAGCACGCGCGGAAATCGTCGCGCTCGGCGCGCAGCATCCCCGCCTCGAAGCGCCAGCACTCGCGCTCGCGAAGGAGCTGGTCGATCTCGGCGTAGGCCGAAGCGAGCGGGTTGGGAGCGCCCTCGATGCGCGCGACCATCGCCGCGATCTCCCCGACCATGCGCCACTGCCACTCGATCACGTCGTCTGCGGGCCTCATCGGGCGTCCCTCCCGAGAATCCACACCCCTGCGGCGATGTCCTGCGCCGAGACGCCGTGCATCTCGTTGGGGCGCACCCAGCGGCCTTCCCAGAGCGCGCCGGTCCACGGTTGCCCCGCGTCATCGTCGAACACCACCCAGGCGCGCACCTCGGGGTGCTCGGCGAGCCACGCTTCGGCGCCTGCCACGCGCCCGTCGTCGCTGCCGACGCTGAGGGTGCCGGGGGCGAGCGTGCCGACGGCGCCGAGCACGGGCACCGTGAGTCCCGCGGTCGCGAGCTTCGCGCGCAGTTCGCCGAGGTCGTAGAGGTAGCGCCACGCCGACACGACCACCACCGCGGCGGCCATGCTGCGGCAGAACGCGTCCACGCGTCCGACGTGCGTGGGCGAGAGCGCGTCTGCGGCGCTGTGTGTGCGCTGCCACGCGTCGCTGTTGAGCACGCCGTCGCAGTCGAGGAACACCACGCGCCCGCTCACCGGGCCTCTCCTCGCCGGATCCGTCGAAGCGCCTCTCGGGCCTCACGCGCAGAGACCAGGGCGTCGTCGACGGGGTGGTGCTCGCGGTAGGCCGCCATCTCCCGCTTCGAGAGCACGTCTGCGGCGCGTCCCCCGTGGGGCGGCATCCCTGCGGCCATCCGCAGCGTCGCGACCTCGTGCAGCGGGTACGGACCGAAGAACGCGCGCTCGTGGGGCGCGTCGTCCACGCACGCTGTCAGGAACCGCGCTTCGACGGGCCACCCGCAGTCGACCAGGACCAGCGTGTCCTTTTCCATGCTGCGGCGGTCGTGAAGCCACTCCCAGAACGCGGAACGCATCGCGCGCGCAGTGGAGTGCGTCTCGGGGGTACCCGCGAGCGCGGGGAGGACGTGTTCCTTCACCCAGGGGATGAACGGGGCGCTCAAGGGCGCGCGGGCGAAGAAGACCTCTTTCACGGTGCCGTTGGGGGTGAGATAGACGGCGCCCACGGCGAATGCTTCGCCGTGCAGACCGTTGCTTTCCACGTCGAAGACGAGAATGGGGGGGCTCACGGGGACTCCTGTGCGTTGGAAATGAACACGCCACCGCGCAACCAGCCGTGCCATCCGCACCCGCGGGGCGTTTCGTGGTGGATCGACGGAGAGAAAGTGAGCCCCTCTCCCGTGTGCAGATCGCCCTCGGCAACGGTCCACCGGGGCGCGTGAAGTCGGTCGGCCTGCGCGTGCAGAAGAAGCGCGTTGACGGCGCCGCACCCGGGGCACGCGAGGGCGTATCCCCAGATCCCTTCGCCGTCCCCCGCATCGAGCGGCTCGGCATCGCCAGGCGCCGTGTCGGCGGCGGTGATGTCCCGGACGATGCGCAAGGGCACGCAGCGGCGCGGGTCGACGACGGGCGACGCGGTGGGAAACCCGGGCGCGCGGTAGCGGCCGTCATCGCGCGTCACGCCCCATCCCTCCGTGGCTTGAGGCGCGCCTTGTACGCTTCGCGCAACGCCTCCCGCGCGTCGCGTTCGTCAGGCGAGTCGTTCTCGATGCGAAGGATGCCTTGGAGCGCGCGCGCCAGGTGCGAGAACCCGCCGCAGCGGTCGCAGGGGCGACCGCCCTCGAAGAGCCTCTCCACGCGACCCGACCAGTCGCACGCAGGGCATCCGCTGCCCGAGACGCTCATCGCATCCACCCGCGCCGGATGGCCTCGATGCCGCGCGCGACGTAGCGCCGCAGCGCATCGGCATCGGCCCGCGCGAAGGCGTCCCCGAGCGGCGTGCCCGCGAAGGCCGCCCGCATCGTGTGCAGCATCTCCTCGTCCGACATCGGCGCGGGGTGCGCGGGGCATGGCCCCGCCGCGCTGCCTGTGGCGAACGTGCAGAGGCAGACCGGGCCGCTTCCCCCAGACGCTTCGAGGTCCGACATCGGCGCGGGGTGCGTGGGACATGGCCCCGCCGCGCTGCCTGTGGCGAACGTGCAGAGGCAGACCGGGCCGCTTCCCCCAGACGCTTCGAGGGGCGAGTTCATCGCGAGACCTTCCGTGGCGTGAGCGCGCTCGCACCATCGGGCATCGCGAGCAGCACGTAGGGGAGCGAAGCGCGGCCGTCCTCGGGCGCCTGGAGGTCTTCGGGCGCGGGGCGCGGCGGGAGCATCGTCGGGCGCAGGGAGACGTGCGCGATCTCGGGTTCGCGCGCTTCGCGCCACCCTTCGTCGGCCAGGAGCGACCGAACCCACGCGGCGAGCATCACGGCGCTTGCTCCTCGGAGGCGTTGTCCCAGCGCGACGGCGCGCGCAGGAGCCGCGAGACCCACCCCAGGTCGAAGGGGCGGCCCGCGCGGTTGACGCGCCCCTCGGCCGCGAGCGTTGCGACGATCTCGGCGAGCGTGTGCTCCTCGGCGCGCAGGGCGCGCATCCGGGCCACGGTCTCGCGCTCGTGCGCCTCGGGCAGAAGCCGCCCCCCCTCGCCCTCGCGGTAGCCGTAGGGAATGCCCCCCGTGCGCTCGCCCCGTGCGCGCTTGACCCCCAGGGCCGCCGTCGTGCGCGCGCGAATCACGCCGAGCTCGTAGGCCGCGGAACCGTCCAGGATCGTGCGCAGCAACCCGTCGGCGGGCGAGTCGCCGTTGCCCGCGCCGTCGGCCGCAACCACGCGGGCGCCGCGGGCGCGGGCGAGCTTCTCGATCGCGGCGGCGATGGTCACGTCGCGCGCGAGGCGGTCGCGCTTGGCGACGACCAGGCACCCTGCCCCCGCGTCGCGCACCGCGCCGAGGGCGGCGTTGAGGGCGGGACGCTCGCTCGGGGGGCGCGACCCGGAGACGCCCTGGTCGGTGTGCCAGGACGCGACGGTGATCCCACCGCGCGCGGCCCACGCGAGGATCTGCGACCGCTGCGCCTCGGGGCCGAGGTGCTGCTCCTCGGTCGAGACGCGCAGGTACGCCACCGCGCACCGGGGGTCGCCGTCGGGCGCGTGCTTTCGCGGACGGGCCATGCCGGAATCCATAGTGACCACCCCTTGCGCATTTGGCAAGGGGTGCCCATCCTGGCGCGGTTGTCACAGGACGCAGACCAGTTCCGGTGCCGTTTCTGTCACCGCCCCGCGGGCTACGACGCGTGCTCGTGCGGCGTGGACGATCTATTGGCGGGCGACGATCCCGAACTGCCCCTGCGCGCGGACACCTCGCTGCACGCGGAGGGCCTCTTCGGGAGCCGCCGCCGCGACACGCCACGGGGGCGCGGGCCGTGAGCGGACGCAGGCCCCTGGAGCGTCACGTCGTCGCGGGCGAGGTCTACGAACCGCCGCGCACGCGGGGCGAGTGCCTCTCGCGGTTGGAGGGCGGTGGCCTCCCGACGGATGGAACGCTCGACGCGAGCGCCGCGACGTTTCCGCCCTGCGGGTGGATCTCCTGCGACCATCACCTCGCGCGCTGGCTCCTGCGGCACGAGTTGGACGACGCCTGTGACGCAGACGCGAGGACAACCCGCCTCGCAGACGCGGTGCTCAAATTGCCCGTGTCCTGCGCCCTGGACGTCGTGGACCTCTGCGGGTCGTTCAACGGGCAGGAGATGGGGGACCGCCTCGGGTTCACCCGCGAGTGGGCGCGGCAGTTGGAGGTCAAGGCCCTGGCGGCGATGCGCAGGGCCGCAGGCGCGGCAGACTTACAGGAACTCGCCGAAGAGAACTGCGACGCATGGGGCGCTTCCGTCGCCGCCCCCGCGGCGCTGGTGCGCGTGGAGCGCCCGGACCGCTACCACCTACCGATGCTCCAGGCCGCGGTGGACGTGGCGAGCGCGCGCCAGGCGGGCGCATTCCGCTGCGGCAAGATCCACGCGACGGTCACGGTGGCGCTCTGCACGGCGCGCCACCGTGCCCGGCATCCCGAAACCGAGGCCCCCGTCTACCCGCTCTGCGCGTCGTGTGAGGACGGGGCAGCCATGGCGCGGCCACCGCGCGCCGCGCGCAAGGAGTCACCATGAAACCCGACGAACTCCTGCGGGTTCGTTGCCCGAAGTGCGGGTTTCCTGTCGCGCGTACCCAGCGTGGAACCTGGGCGCAGCACACGCGAAGCGCGCGGGGTGTAGGCTACGGGTCAAGTCGGCGCGAGCGGTGCCCGCAGTCTTTCGAGGCCATGCCCGCGGAGTTGGTGCTCGCCTCGCTGGAGCAGCAGGCCGAGGATCTCCAACGCCGTGTCGATGCGCGCGAAGCCACCCGCACGAAGCTGCGCACGCAGCTCGCGGAGCTCGATGCGCGCGACGACAAGGACCACGCGACGATGGAGTGGCTCGACGCCGCCATCGAATGCCACAAGCGCGAGTGCCAACCGCGCCAGGGTGGTTGACAATCGGCGCAGCGTGGTCACGTTGCACGGAACGGAGGTTTCGTGAAGCCTGGGTACCTGCTCGCCACGGGCGAGAGAATCGCCAACGAGCGACTGCGCGCGGTGGTCCACGCGTCGCGTCTTCCACCGCACATGCTGGAGACGAAGGACGACGACCTCGCGGTCCGCGCGGCGATCGGCCGCTGCGTGGGCGATCCGTGGCACCACGACGACGTCGTGGTGGTGCTCGATGAGGGTGCCTCCCTGCGCGCCGTGCGTGCGGTGCCGGTCCTCTCGACGTCGCGCCCCTACGTGGGCGTGACGGGGTTTGTGCGGGTCGAGGAGGTGAACGCGGTAGCACCGTTCGCCGTGGGGTGTTGCAGGCAGATCGGGTACCGTTTCATGGGCGGCGTGCTTGTGAGCGCCAAGACCCTGCGCGGCGAGAGCACCGAGAGTCTGCGCTACCCGCGGCGCGCGGAGGCGGAGTGCGTGCTGGCGGCCCTTGGGGTTGCGGGCGCGTGGCCCGTGGCGCACTTCAACACCCGCGCCACGGGCGCGGAGTTCATCGGGGAGGTCGCCGCGCTCCTGCGGGCGCTGCCCTCGGCGCGCGGGGTGCAGTTGAACGTCCCGGACCTCACGCGAGAGACCGTGGAGACGCTGCGCCGCGCGCACCCGGCGATCGAGTTCATCGCGCAGGTGCGGGCGACGCAACCGGGGGAGATCCTGCGCACGGCGAGCGACCTGTGCTGGGTGGACTTCGCGCTCTGCGACGCCTCGCAGGGGCAGGGGCGGGCGCTGGACATGGACACGATGGGCAGCGCGTTGCGCCTCGCGCGGCGGTACGGCGACGCGATGCCGAATCTCGCGGTCGCCGGGGGCCTTGGCCCGTTGTCGGACGACATCCTCTACGATCTCGCGGTGCTGGCCGCGCCGCGCGACCTGTCTTTCGACGCCGAAGGGCAACTGCGCGTGCCTGTCGCGGGCGCAGACGTGTCCCGCAAGCACCAGGATTGCCTCGACGCGGTCAAGGCAGCCATATTCGTCTCCGCCGCGACCTGCGCGATCGAACGGGCGCGCACGCAGGCGTGCGGCGCGCTGGACGGTTTCGCTCTCTGTGCGGCGCTACGCAGCATGGCCCACGGCAGAGCGGTGGTGATGGGCGAACTCTTCGGCGAAGAGGGGCGCGCGTGGGCCATCTTCGAGGTGTCGGGCGAGCACGCGCCGCCGCAGTTTCCCTTGCGTGGTGGCGTGGCCTACCGCGCGACGGTCGTGGCCGACGCCTCGGCCTGGAGGCATGTGCCCGAGCACCTGAGTTCCGTGCTCGACGGCCATGCCATCGCCTACATCGGGTGGCGGCAGTGGGCGCTCCTCTCGGCCTTCGAGCCGACGCTTGACAAGGCGGTCGAGCGGGTGAGGGCGCTCGCAGAACTCGCCGCCCGAGGCCCCGTGGAGCGAGGCCGTCAGATCCCCCCGCCCCCGCCCCCGCCCCGCGACGCGGCCCTTGCGGATGCCTGGCAGCGCGGCGCGGCGGCCATGCGTGAGGCCATCCTCGCGGCGCTCGTGGTGCAGGCCGAAACGTCGGAGCAGCTCGGCGCGAACGCATCGGCGCGGACCATACGATACGACGTGCGGACCGCGCGGGCCGTGTCGCTGCCCCCGTACACTCCGAAGGACCCGGGCGCGTGAGCGCCGCCGCGCCGTTCCGCGTTTCGCAGGCGCCCTCGCGTCCGCGTCTCACGCTCTGGCAACGCGCGCGCGCACTGCCGGTGCTTCTGGGGTTGCAGGGCGAGGCATGGATCTGCGAGGAGCCCTGGTATCGCGCGTGGCGCGGCGGGCGCTGGGTGCAGTGGGAGAACCCTGCGTGGATGCCCAACTGCCCCGCGTCGTCATGGTGGCGCGGCAACGACCCGCGGCGTTCGGGGCGCGCGCTCGCGGTTGAGCACTACCCCGATTGGGAGATCCTGGGCCATGCTTGAACTCTTCGTCCCGATGACCGCGAAACAGCGCCGCGTGGGCCTGGATGCGTTGCTCCTGCTCGCGGGGTTCTACCTGCGCGACTGCGCCCGCGAGAGCCGTCGCGAGGGCGAACTGGGCGAGGAACACATCGTCTGCGCGGTGCGCGGCACGCCCTGCGACCCCTTTGCGCGGAGCGCCCCAGCATCCCTCTCGCGCGACTTCGAGATCTGGATCGAGGGGCATGGCGCCGGGCGCTCGTTGCGGGTGGTGACGCGCAATGCCGATCCGATCACCTGCGACATCGCGGCGGGTTTCGCACGCCGCTGCGCTGCGCAGTGGGGCACCGCCGTCGAGACGCGCCTGGGGCCTGCGGCGGCGCCGCCGAGGTCCACATGGCGGATCTACCGCAGCGAAAGCGCGGGCGCGCCCTGCGAGGGAGAGGTGTGGGCCGCGCGCAACCGACGGCACCTGGCCGCGATGCTCGGCGCGCCGACCGAGGGATGGCGCGAGTTGGCCGATGCCGAGGTGCTCGTCGTTCCGAGTTATGACGGCGGGCCTGGCATCGAGCGCACCGTCGGCGAGTGGCGCGCGCGCCTGCGCGCCGAGCATCAAGGGTGCCTCATGCGACCTCCGCGCGAGAGCCCTTACGATCCCCCGACCGGCCCGCGGGAGTTCGCGCCGTGAAACCCTCCGCGCCGACCGCTGCCGCGATGCAGCACGCCCGCGATCTGGCCGAGGAGATGGTGCGCCTCGCCGCGCGTTGCGACCTTCGCCCGCAGGATCGCACATGGGTCGCGGGCAAGACCGCACAGATCCTCGACCTCGCGGAATCGGGCAACGACGCATGGACCCTGGCGTCGGGGTTCTTCCTGCGGGACTGCGACCGGATGGCCCGCGAGTGCCGACCGCTGGAGCAGGGCATCGACGTGCTGCGCGCCCGCGAGACGCTGCGGGCCTTCGCGTGGGTGTTCAACGAGACGTTGCACGGGCGCCACGCGGCGCTGCACCCTGCGGAACGCGAAGGGGCGTCGCCGTGAGCCCTTGCGTGAACTGGCGGCGCACCGAGGCGCCGCCGCGCGTCGTGAACTGCGTGCGGGTACTCGTTCGCGCGGCGGCGCGCGAACGCTCCCCACAGGAGTTTTTCGCGCCGAGGTGTTCCTGCGTGCGAACTCGCTGCGCAGCATCGCCCGGAGAGAGGCCCGTGGGCGCGAGTGCCCCGAACAGAGGCCCCGCCCGGGTGCCGCGTGCGGTCGCGGCGGCGGCGGGCATCCCCGGCGTGCTGCGCGAACTCACCGCGGCGGCGGGCATCCCCGGCGTGCTGCGCGAACTCACCGCGGCCAACTGCACCGACCTTGATCTCCGTGCGGTGCTCGATTTCGCCCTGGGGAGACCCTCGCAATGATGACCTGCCTCTTTCGACAGGAGATGGAGTCCGAGGACCGGGAGTTCCTCGACGCAGCGCGCAAGATCGGATGGCGCATGGTCGACTGCGTGGTCGACCTGCGCGGGGGCGACACGGTGGTCGCGCGACACGCGGCGTGGCCCTGGCCGCGCTCGCTCCAGAGGTGCGCGGATCTCATGGGTGCGGACCTCTTGAACGACGCGCGGGCGTACGCCTTCGCCGACGACGTGCGGGCATGGAGCGCGGCGCTCGGGGACATGACGGTGCCGTGCTGGGAGGACTTCGGGCGCATCCCCTTGACGCAGGCCGTGGTCGTCAAGGGCAAACACGCCGACAAGGGCCGCTGGTCGCGCATGTACGCCGAGGGACGCGACGCGGCCATCGCCCTGCGTTCTGAACTCTGGCGCGACTCGGGGATGCGCGGCGACACGATCGTCGCGCGCACCTACGTGCCCCTCGCGCGCGTCGGATCGCCGTGCGCCGGGGCGTGTCCGCCGAGCGAGGAGTGGCGGGTGTTCGTGCTCGACGGCGAGGTCGTCGGCGCGGGTGCCTACTGGCCCGCGGGAGACTGCGACCTGCGCCCCATCGCGCCCGCGTCGGAGATCCCTGCGGCGTGGCTCGCGGAGGGCATCCGGCGCGTGCGCGAGGCATGCCCCTCGCTGCGGTGGTTCACGCTCGACGTGGGCCGCGCCGAGGGCGGGGATTTCGTGGTGATCGAAGTGAGCGACGGCCAGCGCGCGGGGCTCTCCGAGGTGGAGGCGCCCGCGCTGGTGGCCGCGATGGACCGCGTGCTTCGGCGCGCAACCAAAGGACGGTGAAGACCATGACGGTGAGGATTCACGGACACAGCGACGATCTGGTGTGCCTGGACGTGGACGGCCAGGCCACGGAGGTCGGTGCGGACGACGAGGTGCGTTTCCGCCTCGGGCACGAGGAGGCCGCGCCGGGGCAGAACGCAGCCGGGGTGCTGGTGACGATGCGCTACACCGAGAACGGGTGCTGGAGCGCGGAGATCGGGCAGATCAACGAAGACTGCGAGATCCCGTGGCCCGTGCGCGTGGAGGCCCGCATGGGGGAGCGCAACCTCTACAGCGTGACGGCGATCGTCGAGTGCCCGCTTGGCACGCCCTGCGTGGTGATGCGCCGGCGCAACCTCGCGGGTTACAAGACGCCCTGGCGCCGCTACGACGCCGAGACCGGCCGCGACGCGGAGGCTCCGTGAGCACGCAGGGCACGGACCGTCCGGTGGACCCCTCGATGAAGGCCGCGCTCGACGCCGTCGAGGCGGTGCCCGAGGAGAACCTGCGCGCGGAGTTGCGCGTGGCGTGGATGGAGAACCTGCGCCTGCGCAGGCTTCTCGACGCGATGATCGACGCGGATGGGACGCAGGTGGGCATCGTCGAGACCTACGTGTGCGATCCGCGCGCGAACCCCGGCGAACTGCGCTGCGCGGGCGTGGGGGTGATCGTCTGCTGCGCAGGCGACGAAGATGCGCTGGCGCTGCACGCGGGCGCCGCGGTCGTACACCTCATGGGCGGCGACGAGGTGCGGACGAGGATCGAGGCGCGCTCGGCCCTGGAGGTCTCGGAGGCCGTGGCGGCGCGGCGGCGCGAAGCGGGGCGCAGGGATCTGCGCGAGAAGGAGCTCGCGGGGCTTTGCGCCGCGCGCGCGGCGTGCGAGGCCATCGCTTCGGAGGCTTCGCGCCGCGCGCAGACGCACCGGCAAGGGGGCGCGCAGGCGTGCGTCGACGCGATCGACACGCTCCTCGCCGCACGGGAGACGACGTGATGGGAAAGATCCAGAGGGCCTTCGGCGTGCCCGTCGCGGTGTTGCCGGTGATCCACCTCCAGTCGCCGATGCAGGCGATCGAGGAGGCCGAGCGCGCGCGAGACTGCGGCGCGCAGGGAGCGTTCCTCATCGCGCACGAGGGCTCGCCGCAGTGGCGCAAGGCGCTCACGGCCTACGCCGTGTGCGAGGCAACCACGGCGCTCGCGCCGTTCTGGCTCGGTGTGAACCTGCTCGGCGTATCCCCCACCTCGGTCTACTGGTGGCTCGGGTCCGAATACCTGCACCCGCGGGGGGTGTGGTCGAACGCTTCGGGCGTGTCCGACCGTGAAGTCGCCGCGGTGCCGCGTCTGGCCGTCGCGCGCACCGCGAAGGGCGACGTGGGCGAGCTCTTCTTCGGGGGCGTGGCGTTCAAGCACCAACCGCAGCCCACCGACCTCGCCGCCGCGTGCTGGGCGATGGTGAGCGCGGGCGTGGACGTGCTCACGACCTCGGGACCTGCGACGGGCGCCCCGTGCGACCCCGAGAAGGTGCGGGCGATCCGCGCGGCCGTGGGGAACGAGCACGGCGTCGCCGTCGCGAGCGGCGTCACGGCCGAGAACGCGCCGGCGCTCGTCGCGGCGGGCGCCGACGCGCTGCTGGTGGCAACGGGCATCGCCCGCGCGGGGGACTTCCATCGCCTCGACGAGAGCAAACTGCGGGCGCTCGTCGAGGCCGTGAGGGAGGCTTCTCGATGATCGACGTGGACCCCGCAGGGTGGCACTGGCGCGACGCGCCGCCGACGCCCGATGAACTCGACGCGCTCGCGTGCCGC
>CXWK01029563.1_pt2 | contig 11007 bp, 10 predicted proteins | sample 590851 | NCBI WGS metagenome assembly CXWK01 (sample SAMEA3498364, study PRJEB10139) | wastewater metagenome | biome: wastewater treatment plant; material: activated sludge | place: Denmark | collected 2014-08-01
GACGGCACGGAGAGCTACGCTGAGGCGCTGACCTACTTCCCCGAAGCGCCTGCCTACCGCGCCATCGGGCCGGACGCCTACCTGGAGCACATCTTCCGCGCCAAGCAGGCGGTCAACATCCCTATCATCGCCAGCCTCAACGGCGTCTCGACCGGTGGCTGGATTCGCTATGCGAAGGAGATGGAAGGGGCCGGGGCCGACGCCCTCGAACTTAACATCTACTATGTCCCCACCCGCCTTGACCTTAGCAGCGCCGAGGTTGAGCAGATCTACCTCGACCTCGTCCACGACGTGAAGGCCAGCGTCCATATCCCCATCGCCGTCAAGCTCAGCCCCTACTTCAGCGCCACGGCCAATATGATGCGTCGCCTGTCGGAGGCCGGAGCCAATGGCCTGGTGCTCTTCAACCGCTTCTATCAGCCCGACCTCGACCTGGACAATCTCGAAGTCGTGCCCAACCTCCATCTGAGCCAGTCGGAAGAGATGCGCCTGCCCTTGCGCTGGATCGCCATCCTCTACGGTCGCATCGCCGCTGACCTGGCCCTGACAACCGGCATCCACACCGCGCTCGACGCCCTCAAGGCCGTCGCTGCCGGGGCCAACGTGGCCATGATGACGTCGGAGATCCTGCTCAACGGCATCGGTCGCTTCGGCGAAATTCTGAAAGAGATGTCTCTATGGCTGGAAGAGCGCGAGTATCTGGCGCTGGAAGAACTCCAAGGCAGCCTCAGCCAGATCAACGTCGCCGCCCCGGCCGCTTTCGAGCGCGCCAACTACATCCAGATCGTGCGCTCCTACACACCTACCTTCCGATAACGCCATCCTGTCAATCCAACAGAAAAAGCCCAGGGAAAGCCCTGGGCCTTTTCTGTTGGAGATATGACGTGAAACGACGAAACGTCTAGAAGCGATCAGTGTCGGGGGCGTTCATAGCCCACTTACAGGAGATTCCGGCCAGATTGCAGTCGATGGCCGCTGTGCACAGACAGACACGAACGCGAAAGGTGTTGTTGCAGTCAAGGAGAAAGTCACTCGTCGGGTAGACTCGCTGCTCGCGCAGCTCTACTTCCCTACGAATGAATTCACACTCCCTCTTGCCTTTCGTTATCCACTTCTCGGCGGCCATTCGCTGACTCTCTGGTTCCTGTATAGTGTCAAGGATAGATCAGGTAGCCCCCTGTCACCAGTGCCAAACGTCACGGGATCATGTGACATTTGTCACTGGCATTGGTGAACAAACTCACTAACGCGCCGGGCGGGTGTTACGTATGATACAAGCGCATGGGAGTGCCCGACGCGCTCCCGCTGGAGGCTGACTATGCTTGCTGCCGACCGCGTCATCCAGACCACCTGCCCCTACTGTGGCGTGGGCTGCCAGATCGACCTGCACGTGAAAGATGACCTCATCTATCGCGTCAACGGCCGCTTCGACAGCCCGGTCAATCGCGGCAACCTGTGCGTCAAGGGACGCTTTGGCTTCGACTTCATCCACGCCCCTGATCGGCTGACCGCGCCACTGCTGCGTTACGACCGTCGCCGGCCCTTTGACGACACGACGGCCACCGACTGGCCCACCGCGCTCGATCACGTGGCCGGACGGCTGCGCGCCATCTGCGACCGCCACGGTCCGGATAGCATCGCCTTCCTCGTCTCGGCCAAGTGCACCAACGAGGAGAATTATCTCTTGCAGAAAGTGGCCCGCGCGGTGATCGGCACGAATAATGTCGATCATTGCGCCCGTCTCTGACACAGCAGCAGCGTGGCCGGTCTGGCCACGACACTGGGTTCCGGAGCGATGACCGACTCCATCGGCAACATCACCGACGCCGATCTGCTGTTCGTCACCGGCTCCAACACAACCGAAGCGCACCCGATCATCGGCCTGGAGATGAAGCGGGCCGTGCGCAAGTTCGGCGCGCGCCTCATCCTGCTCGACCCGCGCGAGATCGAACTGGCGAACTTCGCCACTCTCCACCTGCAACAGCGGCCGGGCACCGACGTGGCCGTGCTTAACGCCATCGCCCACGTCATCCTGCGCGACAAGCTGGAGAACCTGCCTTTCATCGCCGAGCGCACCGAAGGCCTGGAGACGTTCGCCAGGTCCGTGGCCGACTGGACGCCAGAACGAGCCGAGGCCATCTCCGGCGTGCCCGCGCAGGACATTGTCGATGCCGCCTACCTCTATGCCCATGCCCGCAACGCCATGATCTTCTGGGCCATGGGCATCACCCAGCACACCACCGGCACCGACAACGTCAAGGCGTGTTCCAACCTGGCCTTGCTGACGGGCCACATCGGCCGCCCGGCCACCGGCCTGAACCCCCTGCGCGGCCAGAACAATGTCCAGGGAGCGTGCGACATGGGCGGGTTGCCCAATGTCTTCCCCGGCTACCAGCCCGTGGCCGACGAGACCGTGCGCCTCAAGTTTGCCGCTGGCTGGGATGTGCCCGTGGAGACGTTCAGCCCCAAGCCCGGCCTGACCGTCACCGAGATCATTCACGGCGCGCTGACGGGCCAGATCAAGGCCATCTACGTCGTCGGCGAAAATCCCATGCTGTCCGACCCCAACCTCAGCCATGCCGCCGAGGCTCTTGAAGCGGTCGAATTCCTCGTCGTTCAGGACCTGTTCCTCAACGAGACGGCCGCGCTGGCCGACGTGGTGTTGCCCGCGGCCGGTTTCGCCGAGAAGCAGGGTACGTTTACCAACACCGAACGGCGGGTGCAGCTCATTCGCCCGGCACTAGCCCCGCCTGGCCTGGCCCGGCCGGACTGGGCCATCGTCCTCGATTTGGCGCAGCGATTGGGCGCGGACTGGCAGTATGACGGCCCGGCCGGCATCTTCGCTGAAATGGCCGCGCTGACGCCGCAGTACGCCGGCATCAGCCACGCCCGGCTGGAGCAGGCTGGCATCCAGTGGCCCTGCCCCACAGCCGGCCACCCCGGCACGCCCGTGCTCCACACCGGCAAGTTCACGCGCGGGCGCGGCCTGTTCTGCCCGCTCGACTACCGGCCACCGGCTGAGTTACCCGACGAGGCGTACCCATTCCTGCTCTCCACCGGGCGCATCCTGTTCCACTGGCACGGCGGCACGATGTCACGCCGCTCGCCGGGGCTGGACGCCGTTGCGCCCGAAGCCGAGGCCGAGATTCACCCCGACGACGCCGCGCGGCTTGGCGTGGCTGAGGGGGACCTGTTGCGTGTCACTTCGCGGCGCGGCCGTGTCGTCGCCGCGGCCCGCCTGACGCGCCGCTCCGCGCCGGGCATGGTCTTCATGACCTTCCACTACGCCGAGTCGGCCACCAATCTGCTGACTGTCGATGCTGTCGATCCGACGGCTAAGATCCCCGAATACAAAGTGTGCGCCGTGCATGTCGAAAGGCTGGCGTCATCCATCATTAAGGAGAACCCTCATGAATCCTACCCCTCCCCCGTTGTCGCTTGATTCGTTTCTGCCGGCCGAGATGGCCAAGAAGGCCGAGAATATCGGCATGAGCAAAGTCGGCCTGGGGCCGTTTCGCATGGCCGCCCTGGCCGTGTTGGCCGGGGCGTTCATTGCCCTGGGCGCTGTGTTCATGACCACCGTCACCGCCGGCGCGTCGGGCATCCTCAGCTATGGCGTCACGCGTCTGCTGGGCGGCCTGGCCTTCTGCCTGGGTCTCATCCTGGTCGTTGTCGCCGGTGCAGAGCTGTTCACCGGCAACAACCTGATCGTCATGGCCTGGGCCAGCCGCAAGGTCAGCACCGGCAAGCTGCTGCGCAACTGGATCATCGTCTACCTCGGCAACTTCGTCGGCGCCATCGTGACCGCCTACGGCGTCTACCTGAGCGGCCAATACCTGTTCGGCGACGGCGTCATCGGCGTCCAGGCCCTCAACATCGCCAAAGCCAAAGTCAGCCTGGGCTTCATGCAGGCCGTGATGCTGGGCATCTTCTGCAATGCGCTGGTCTGTCTGGCCGTCTGGCTATGCATGAGCGCCCGGACGACCATCGACAAGATCATGGCCATCATCTTCCCCATCTCGGCCTTCGTCGCCGCCGGGTTTGAGCACAGCATCGCCAACATGTACTTCATCCCCGTGGCGCTCTTCATCAAAAGCGGCGCGTCGCCGGAGTTCTGGACGACCATTGGCAAGACGGCCGCCGACTACGGCCAGGTCACGTGGGGCAACTTCCTCGTCGCCAACCTGCTGCCTGTGACCATCGGCAACATCATCGGCGGCGCGTTGATGGTCGGCCTGGTCTACTGGTTCATCTACCTACGGCCCAGTTGGACCGGCCATAAGGAAAAGGTCGAAGACACCGAACCGAAGCTCAAGAAGGCTTAAGCTTCATCTTCATTACCTCCTGTATGCAGACAACCGGCTCCGGCCACCCTATGGCGGCCGGAGCCGGTTGTCATTTCTTTGGCGCGTAGTCGACCGCTTGGCGCGTTCTTCAGGCCGAGCTGAAGCGCTCAACCACCAACCTAGAGGTATCCCAACTTGCGCGCCGCGTGGGTCAGTTCCTCGCGAAAGTTGGGGTGGGCGATGTCGATGAGCGCCTGAGCGCGCCGCCGGATGGACTTGCCGTAGAGCGAGGCGACGCCAAACTCGGTCACGATGTAATGAACGTCGTTACGGGTCGTCGTCACGCCAGAGCCTTCGGACAGCAGCGGTGAAATGCGGCTGATGGTGTCGTTCTTGGCCGTCGAAGGCAGGGCGATGATCGGCAGGCCGCCTTTGGAGCGCGCCGCGCCGCGGATGAAGTCCAGTTGTCCGCCAACGCCGCTGTAGAACACCGGCCCTATGGAGTCGGCACACACCTGGCCGGTCAGATCGACCTGCAGCGCGGCGTTAACGGCCACCATGTTGTCGTTGCGGGCGATGTTAAACGGGTCGTTGACGTACTCCGTCGGATGAAGCTCCACGATCGGATTGTTATCGACAAAGCGATAAAGCCGATCCGAGCCGAAGAGGAAGCCGGCCACCATCTTGCCGGGGTGGAACGTCTTGCGGCTGCAGTTGATGATCCCCTGCTCAAACAGGCCGACCACGCCGTCGGAGAAAAGCTCGCTGTGCAGCCCCAGGTCTTTGTGGTTGCCCAGGTTCTCCAACACGGCGTCGGGCAGGCTGCCGATGCCCATCTGGAGGGTCGCCCCGTTGGGGATCATGCCGGCGATGTGCTCGCCGATGCGCATATACTCGGCCGTGCTCTTGCCCTGCACAGCTTCGGGCAGCGGGTAGTCGGTCTCCACAATGTGAGTCAGGCGGCTGACGTGAATGAAGCTGTCACCCAGAGTGCGGGGCATTTGCCGGTTGACTTCAGCGATGATAATGCGCGCCGAGTCGGCCGCCGGTTTCGTCGTGCCAACTTCGACGCCGTAGCTGCAAAAGCCGTGTTCGTCGGGCGGCGTGAGCGATACCAGGGCCACGTCGATAGGCAGGATGTTGCGCTGGAACAGGCCCGGAATCTCCGACAGGAAGATGGGCGTGAAGTCGGCGCGGCCTTCCTGCACCGCCTTGCGCACGTTGTGGCCGATGAACAGCGAGTTATCGCGAAACGAGCCTTCGTACTTGGGGTCAACGTAGGGCGCGTCGATAAAGGTCAGAATGTGGATCAGTTCCACATCGCGCAGCTCCGGCGCGCGCGCCATTAAACCGTCGATGAGGACCGCCGGGCCGCCTGCGCCACCGCCGACGTAGACCCGGTTCCCCGATTCAATGCATGACAGCGCGCTGGCCGCGTCCGTTACCTTCGGGCGAAAGGTGGTTTCCCAGTTCACCTGCTACCTCCCGTGGAATCTTCGGCGACGGAATCGCCGCCGGCCCAGCCATTATCGACATGCGCCGGAACCATGTGGTTGACGGCCGGCATTGCCAGTTCTACCTTGCGACCCAGCGCCTCGGCCACCTTGCGATGGACGAGCTTGCCCTGATAGAGATTGATGCCCGTCGCCAGCGATGGCTCCTGGTCGAGTACGCCGATGATGCCGTGCGCGCCTACGCCCAGGAGATAGGGCAGCAGGGCGTTGGTCAGGGCATAGCTGGTGGTGCGAGCCACAGCGGCGGTGATGTTGGGCACGCAAAAGTGGATGACGCCGTCGAGCGTGTAGCTCTGATCGCGCAGGGTCGTCGGCCGGCTGGTCTCCGAGCAACCACCCTGATCGATGGAGTAGTCAATGAACACCGCGCCGGGCCGCATGCGCCCGACCATCTCGCGAGTGATGAGCAGCGGCGCGCGGCGGCCGGGGCTGAGCACCGCGCCGACAACGACGTCGGCAAACTCCGTTACCTTGTTGAGATTGTAGTTGGACGAGAGCATAGTCGTCACGCGACCGCCCAATACTTCGTCCATGTGTTGCAGCCGCTTCACCTCACTGTCGAGCACGACGACCTGCGCGCCGATGTTGAGAAAGGCCCTTGCCGCGTTCAGCCCCAGCACGCCGCCGCCGACGATGGCGACGACGCCGCGCGGCACGCCGGGGATGCCGCTCAAGAGCGTGCCCCGGCCCCCATGCGTGGTCATGAGTAGTTGCCCGGCAATGACCGGGGCCAGACGCCCGGCGACTTCGCTCATCGGCACCAGGATCGGCCGGTCGCCGTTCGGCTCCTGGATCATCTCGCTGGCAATGGCGGTGATCTCGTGGGTGCGCAGAGCGTCTATGAAGTCCGGCGAGGCCACGGCCAAATGCAGAAAGGCGATGATCGTCTGGCTGTGGCGGAACAGCTTGTGCTCAGCGGCCGTGGGGCGGGTCACTTTGACGACCACGTCGGAGCGGCCGTAAACCTCGGCCGCAGAGTAGACGATTTGCGCGCCGCTATGACGATAAGTCTCGTCGTTGAAGCCCGAGGCGTCGCCGGCGCTCTTCTCGACGTACACCGTGTGGCCGCGGCGCACGAGCGTAGAGACGCCCGCCGGCGTCAGGCCGACGCGGGATTCCAGATCGCGCACCTCTTTGGGTATGCCAAATTCCATGATCGGTTCTCCTCTTTCTAGGACAGCATATGCTGTTGCGGCAGCGCGTGGCGCTATAGCAGCGTCGCTAAGGCAGTGTTGCCACTATCCACCAGTGTAATCGTCGCCGGCTATCTGGGGAGTGTCTAATGTAATCTTCCGGGCAGACAAAGGTCACTACTTGGCGCGGCCCGGTCGCGCCAGAGCTACAGCAGGGTTCTACTCTGGTTTGGAGCGAACGGAGTAAGCCTATCACCTATCGGCCCGCAAACAGGTGACTTTCTTCACCAATTCCCCTGCTGTTTGTCACTTTAGCCGCAAGCGAATCTATGACATACTGAAGGTGGACCAAAACTCTGGCCGGTGTTCCCATTCGTTGACAATTGGCCCGCCTTGACTGAACGCGGGGACGCGAGCGTTGTCGCCCATTTCCGTTCTTTGTTCAACGACGCGCCTGTCTCGCCACACCGGCGCCTATTTCCCATTTCACCGGAGGTACTCTAGATGGCAACTGGAAGAGTTGTGATCGATGTCGAACGGTGCAAGGGGTGCGAATTGTGTCGCGCGGCCTGTCCCCAGGACGTGTTGGCTCTGGCCGAAGAGCTGAACGCCAAGGGATACAGGCCCGTGGTGCTCCTAGACCCCGCCCACGATTGCACCGGTTGCGCGTTATGCGCCGTCGTCTGCCCCGACGGCTGCATCACCGTTTACCGCGACGTCGTCGAAAAGACGCGCCCGGCCAACGGCCCCATGGCGACCGCCCGCGTGGCCGCGTCCACGGCCGCCCTGGCGCAGGAGGTGAGGTAGCATGGCCCAGGAACTCTTGAAAGGCAACGTCGCCTTCGCCGAGGCGGCCATTCGCGCCGGCTGCGAAGCGTATTTCGGCTATCCCATCACGCCGCAGACCGAACTGCTGGAGCATATGGCCCGGCGTATGCCCGAACTGGGGCGCGTCTTCTTACAGGCGGAAAGCGAAGTCGCGGCGGTGAACATGGTCTACGGCGCGGCCGCTGCCGGGGCCAGAGTCATGACCTCGTCCAGCAGCCCCGGCATCAGCCTGATGCAGGAAGGCTTTAGCTACATGGCCGGCTCCAACGTCCCGGCCGTGGTTATCGACATCATGCGCGGCGGGCCGGGTCTGGGAAACATCCAGCCCAGCCAGGCCGACTATAACCAGGTGACCAAGAGCGCCGGCCACGGCGACTTCCACCCCATCGTGCTGGCCCCGGCCACCGTTCAGGAAGCCATCGACCTGACCGTGCTGGCCTTCGACCTGGCCGAGACGTATCGCACGCTGGTCTTCGTCATCGCCGACGGGGCTATCGGCCAGATGATGGAACCGGCGGAACTTCCGGCGATGCGCCCGCTGGCGGAGAAACGGCCCGCGTGGGCCGTCACCGGAGCGAAGGACCGCCGCCACAACGTCATCAGCTCCCTCTTCATGGGCGCGGCCGAGCTGGAGGCGATGAACGTCGAGCTTCAGGCCAAGCTCCAGAACATCGACCGCGCTGAAGTCCGCTTCGAGACCGTTGACGTGGACGACGCCGAGTTTGTCGTGGTAGCCTTCGGCACGGCGGCGCGCGTGGCCCAGACGGCCATCAAGCGCTTGCGGGCCGACGGCCTGCCGGTGGGCCTTTTCCGGCCTATCACCCTCTGGCCTTTCCCCCACCGCCAGTTGACCCGCCTGGCCGAGCGCATCCCGTCAGTGCGTGGCTTCCTGACGGTGGAAATGAACGCCGGGCAGATGGTCCACGACGTGCGCGAGGCCGTCGGCCACCGCGTCCCGGTCAAGTTCCTGGGCCGCATGGGGGGCACGATTCCGCTGCCCGAAGAGATCGAAGACGAAATTCGCCGGCAATTCCTGTCCATCAATTCCCCGGCAATCCGACTGGAGGCACGCAATGGCCGTTCTATCCACTAACGAACCGCTGATCGAGGTGACCGTCCCCAAGCCACGCGAGGAAGTGGTCTTCCACCGGCCCGAAGCGTTAGCCACTGTCTACACTCACTACTGCCCCGGCTGCACCCACGGCACGGCCCACCGGTTGGTGGCTGAGGTCATCGATGAGATGGGCATCCGCCAGGATACGATCCTGGTGGCCTCCGTCGGTTGCTCTGTCTTCGCCTACAACTACTTCGAGGTCGACGCCTGCGAGGCCGCCCATGGCCGCGCCCCGGCAATGGCCACCGGCGTCAAGCGCGTCCACCCCGACAAGATTGTCTTCACCTACCAGGGTGACGGCGACCTGGCCTCCATCGGCATGGGCGAGATCATGCACGTCGCCGCCCGGGGCGAGAAGATCACCACCATCTTCATCAACAACGCCGTCTACGGCATGACCGGCGGTCAGATGGCCCCGACCTCGCTGGCCGGGCAGGTGACGACCTCCTCGCCGTTCGGCCGCGATCTGAGGATGACCGGCGCGCCCATCCACATGGCCGAGTTGCTGTCCAACATGCCCGGCACGGCCTATGCCGTCCGCCGCAGCCTGCACGATGCCCGCCACGTGCTTCAAGCCAAGAAAGCCATCCGCCTGGCGTTCGAGGCGCAGATGCAGGGTCTGGGTTTCAGCATCGTCGAGTTGCTGTCCTCTTGCCCGACCAACTGGGGTATGACACCGGCGGCCGCTCTCGACTGGGTGCGCGACAGCATGATCCCCGTCTACCCTCTGGGCGACTTCAAGGTGGCCCCGGAACTCGCGCCCACGCGCAAGTAAGCGCCTCCGCTCCCACCGGACGCGCCGACAAGGAACAAGCCAAGACATGACCACTCCCTGGAACCAGCGCTGCGCCCAACGCATGCAATGGATGAGCGCCTCGACCATCCGCGAGTTGCTCAAGCTGACCGAGAACCCCGACATCATCTCCTTCGGCGGCGGGATGCCCGCGCCGGAGGTGTTTCCAACCGGCGCGTTTCGCGCCGCGGCCGACCGTGTCCTGTCGCGCCAGGGCAGCACCGCCCTGCAGTACAGCGCCACCGAGGGCTATCGCCCGTTGCGCGAGTGGATCGTGGCCTACATGGCCCGCTATGGCATTGAAGCGGCGGCCGAGAACGTTCTCATCACCAGTGGCTCGCAGCAAGCGCTCGATCTGATCGGCAAGATCATGATCAACCCCGGTGACCTGATTCTGACCGAGCGGCCGACTTACATGGGCGCGCTACAGGCGTGGCGCGCCTATCAGGCCGAGTTTGTCTCCGTGCCCGCCGACGATGACGGCCTGCGCGTCGATCTGCTGGAAGAAGCCCTGTGCGCCGGGCCGAAGTTCATGTACATCCTGCCCAACTTCCAGAACCCCGGCGGGGTCACGCTGTCACTGGAGCGCCGCCACGCGTTAATCGAGATCGCCGACCGCTACGGCGTGCCCATCATCGAAGACGACCCCTATGGCGAACTGCGCTACGAGGGCGATCATCTGCCGTCGCTGGTCGTCATCGACGCCGAGCGGCTGAAGAACCCCGCCCGGGCCGCCGGCTGCCCCAGCTACTACGATGACAACGGCCACAGCGCCGGCCACATCCACCCCGCCGGGAACGGCCGCGCCTACATGCGCGGCAACGTCATCTACCTGAGTANNTCTACCTGAGTACCTTCTCTAAAACGCTGGCCCCCGGCCTGCGGCTCGCCTGGCTGGTGGCCCCGGTGGAGGTCGTTCAGCGCTGCGTCGTCGCCAAGCAGGGCATGGACCTGCACACGGCGACGCTGAACCAGATGATCGCCTACGACATCCTGACCTCGGAGGGTGACGACTTCCTGAAGTCTCACGTTCGCCTGATTCGCTCCGTCTATCGCGAGCGCCGCGACGCCATGCTGTCGGCCCTGGAGCGCTACTTCCCGGAGGCCGTCCGCTGGACGCATCCCCAGGGCGGCCTGTTCCTGTGGGCGACGCTGCCGGAGCATCTGGACGCGGCGGTGCTGCTCAAAGAGGCGCTGGTCCACAAGGTCGCCTACGTGCCCGGCGCGGCCTTCCACCCCGACGGCGGCGGGCATAACACGTTGCGGCTCAACTTCTCTTACTGCGACCCGGCGCGCATCGAAACCGGCATCCGGCGGCTAGGTGAGGTATTCAACAAAG
>CXWK01003584.1_pt1 | contig 11001 bp, 9 predicted proteins | sample 590851 | NCBI WGS metagenome assembly CXWK01 (sample SAMEA3498364, study PRJEB10139) | wastewater metagenome | biome: wastewater treatment plant; material: activated sludge | place: Denmark | collected 2014-08-01
ATCTGCACCATCTTCCTGGAGACGACCGCGAACGACCAACTGGCGCGGACGCTGGAGAAAGAACTGACCGGCTGCGAAACAGTCCAGCTGATCCCGCTCTACACCGGCTCACTTGGCCCGGCCGGGAGCGGCGCGGACACCTACCTCGGCATGATGCGCGCCAACGCCGCCGCGCTGCTGGAAGGGCTGCAATGACGGCTACACCGACAACGATCGACAAACACCACGTAATGGAGCATGGCATCGCCCACGAGCCGGACACGCCAACGCTCGAATTGGACAACGTATGGGTAGGCTACAACGACACATTGGCCCCCGGCGTCGGGCCGCGCCACGCGCTGGAAGGCATCACCTTCCGCGTGGAACGCGGCGAGCGCGTAGCTGTTGTCGGCCCCAACGGCGCGGGCAAGAGCACCCTGTTCAAAGTGATCGTCGGGACGCTGCGCCCGGACAGAGGTCGGGTGCGCATCTACGGCCACGGCCCCGACGGCCACATCTGCATCGCCTACGTCCCGCAACGCAGCCAAGTCGACTGGAACTTCCCGGTGACGGTCGAGGATGTGGTGATGATGGGGCGCGTGGGGCAGATCGGGCTGCTGCGGCGGCCGGGCAAACCCGACTGGGCCATCGTCCGCGCCGCGCTGGAGCGTGTCGGCGCGGTGGGGCTGGCCCACCATCGCATCGGCGAGTTGTCGGGCGGGCAGCAGCAGCGGGTGTTTCTGGCCCGCGCGCTGGCCCAGCAAGCGGAACTCCTCTTGCTCGACGAGCCGCTCAACGGGCTGGACATCCCCACACAGGAGGCGATCATCGGCATCCTCGACGACCTGCGCGCCGACGGCGTGACCGTCCTGCTGGCCACCCACGACCTCGACATGGCCGCCGAACGCTTCGACCGGATCATGCTCCTCAACCGTCGGATCATCGCCTTTGAATCCCCACCCGCGGCCCTGCGCGCCGAGAACCTGCTCGCCGCTTACGGAGGACGATGATAATTACGAATTACGAATTACGAATTACGAATTACGAATGAAGAAGTCGGTGATCGACCGTCACTCTTCGCTCGTAGTTCGTCGCTCGTAGTTCGTCGCTCGTAGTTTGTCGCTCGTAGTTATGAACATTTTACTCGAACCTCTCCAATATGACTTCATCGTCCGCGCGCTGATGGCGGCGGTCATCGTCGGTGTGGTCTGCTCGATCCTGGGCGTCTACATCGTGCTGCGGGGCATGGCCTTTCTGGGCGACGCGATGGCCCATACCATCCTGCCCGGTGTGGTGGTCGCCTTCCTGCTGGGTTGGCCGCTGGCCGTGGGAGCACTCATCATGGGCATGCTGACGGCGCTGGGCATCGGCGCGCTGACGGAGCGCACGGCGTTGAAGGAGGACACCGCCATCGGCGTCATCTTCGCCGGATTGTTCGCCCTCGGCGTGGCCATGCTCTCCCTGCGCGGCAACTACAGCATCGACCTGGCCCACTTCCTGTTCGGCAACCTGCTGGGCGTCTCATCGGCCGACCTGATCCTGACCGCCACGCTGGGATCGGCCGTCCTGCTGTTCATCTTCCTGTTCTACAAGGAGTTCCTCGTCCTGTCGTTCGATCCCTTGCTGGCCGAAACGCTGCGATTGCCCACCCGCTTCCTCAACTACCTGCTGCTCATCCTCATCGCCGTGACCATCGTCGTCGCCCTGCAAGTCGTGGGCGTGGCGCTGATGCTGGCCATTCTGGTGACACCGGCGGCCACCGCGTCGTTCCTGACCCGCCGCCTGCCGTCGATGATGGCCGTCTCGGCCGTCATCGGCGTGTTCTCCGGGGTGGTCGGCGTCTACGCGTCGTACTATCTCAACATCGCCTCGGGGCCGGCGGTGGTGCTGGTGGCGACGCTCATCTTCCTGATCGTGCTGGCGGCCACCGCCATTCGCCGGCGCAGCGCGACGGCAGTTCCGGCGAGGGCCGGATGAGCGGCGACCTCTATGGCGCGCTTGAGGCGCGGGGACTGCGATTGACGGCCGCGCGGCGGGCGATCATCGACACGCTGGTGGAGAGCGACGGCCACGTGACGGCCGATGAATTGACCGCCCTCGTGCGCGAGCGCGCGACCGGCATCGGCCGCATGACCGTCTACCGCACGCTCGACCTGCTGTGCGATCTCGGCCTGCTGCGACCGGCCTATCAGGGCACGGGCGCGGCCCACTACATCCTGCTCCACGACGGCCACCACCACCACCTCGTCTGCTCCAATTGCGGCCGGGTCATCGAGTTCGACGACTGCGGTCTGGATGATCTGTCGGCCGGCGTCGCCCGGCGTCACGGCTTCCGCGTGGAGGGGCACTTGCTGGAGTTGTATGGGGTGTGTGGTGATTGTGAGGGGACGACGATTGAGCGCTGATAGCTGACAGACCACAGACCACAGCAAGAAGTTAACGCCAAGGCGCAAAGACGCCGGGACGCAAAGGGATCTTCTCCCTTTCCCCCCTTCTCCCCTTCTCCCTTTCTCCCCTTCTCCCCTGCCCTCCCGCTACCCGCTCACCAACTCATCCAGCTTATCAATCAACCCGCCCAACACCTCAAACGCCGCCTCGACCGGCGCGGGCTGCGTCAGATCGACCCCGGCCGAGCGCAGCGCCTCCAGCGGATAGCGCGAACCCCCGGCGCTAAGGAAGCCCAGATAGTCCGCGGTCGCGCCCGCCTGCCCCGACAACACGCGCCGGGCCAGCGCGTTGGCCCCGGAGATACCGGTGGCGTATTGGTAGACGTAGTAATCGGCGTAGAGATGGCTAAAGGTCGCCCAGCGGATGCCGTCGCGTTGCGGGTCGATGACCGCCGCGTCGCCGTAGGTCTCGGCGAACAGATCGGCCATATAAGCGATCATGTCATCGGCCGTCAGCCCCTCGCCGCGCTCTTCCCGCCGGTGCATCTCCAGTTCAAACAGCGCCAGCGTAGGCATCTCCAGGAAGTAGCGATGGAAATTCGACATCGCCTCTTCCAGCACGGCGATCTTGAGTTGGCGGTCGATGTCCTGCTCCAGCAGGTAGGCGCGCAGCATGGCCTGATTGAAATTCGACGCCACCTCGGCCGCGAACAGGGAGTATTCCGAATAGATGTGGGGTTGGTTCTCCCAGGACAGGAACGAATGCATCGAGTGACCCAGTTCATGGGCCAGCGTGCCCATGCTGCCGGCGTCGTCGGTGTAGCTCATGACGATGAACGGATACGTGCCCTGGCATCCCCACGAGAACGCGCCCGACGACTTGCCCTCGTTGGGGTAGATGTCGACCCATCGCTCATCCAGACAGCCGCGCCGCAGTTGCCCGGCATACTCATCGCCCAGCGGGGCCAGCGCCGTGGTGATCCACTCCACCGCCTGCTCGTAGGGGACGGTCGGCTTGTCGGCCGTCAGCGGCGCCCAGATGTCGTAGGTGTGGAGCGACTCCACACCCAGCGCCCGGCGGCGCACGTCGAAGTAGCGATGCCAGACCGAGCGATGGCGCTTGAAGGTGTCGAGCAGGTTATTAAAGACCGCGGAAGGGATGTTGTCATCGTAGAGGGCCATATCGAGCGTGGAGTCATAGCGCCGCACGCGTGAGAGCCACACGTTCTGCTTGATCGACGTCGACAGATTGCTTGCCAGCGTGTTCTTGTAGGCCAGGTATTGGTCGTGATAATTCTCCCAAGCGACTCGCCGCACGTCGCGATCGGGCGAATTGGCCAGATCGTCGACCGTCCCTTGGGTGATGGGGAGTTCGTTCTGCCCCGGCAAGGCGACAGGGCGAAACTTAAAGTCGCTATCGGCCAGCTTGGAGAAGGTGGAGTGCGTGCCGCCGAACGCATCGGCCGCCAGCCCGATCACCTCTTCCACCTCTGACGAGCGCACGTGGGCCTGCCGGCGGAACAGGGTATCGAAGTAATGGCCGTACTGATTCAGCCGCGGTTCGGCGGCGACCCATTCGGCCAGGCGGTCGTGGCCGATGGCCAGCAGTTCCGGCTCGATGTAGGCCGTGGCCCCCGCCACCTGCCCATAGAGGCTGCCCGCCTGCCCCGCGCGGGCCGTGGCCGCCTGGTCGTTGCGGTCGACCGACTCGGTCAGCGCGGCGTAGATCAGCAGCATCTCAACGCGCTGGCCATAGGCCTGGGTGCTCTCCAGCGCGTTGGCCAGCGCGTCGGGGCCGTCGCCCAGATGGCCCTTGAAGCGGTCAAGCTCGGCCAATTCGGCCGACAGCGCCGCCAACTCGGCCGCCCACTCATCGACGGTGGCAAAAACGCTTTCGGCGTTCCAGGTGTGACGCGGATCGACTTCGCTGCGGGTGGGGACGTGGGTGAGTGCCATGGGGGATCTCCTTGTTTGCGGTGTATGAGGGTAATGCTATCGCAAATTGGTGGAAATACGTAATTAATCCACCAACGCCACATCCACCCCACTAATCCCCGCACCGCGAGCGACGAAGCGGCGGTCGAACGTCAGCAGCCGGGCGCAATGGGCTGATTGCACCAGGTGCAGGGCGTCGGCGAAGTCCAGGCCGCGGCCGCACCATTCCAGCGCCAGAGCCATCTCGGCCGCGTCCCGCAGATGCACGTTCGGCAGCCCGAACAGCCGCCGCAGCCCGACGGCGATAGCGTCCTTGTCCAGTTCGTAGCTATAGGCCAGCACCCAGGCCGTTTCCAGAACGACGGTATCGGGGATGAAGATTTGCTCGGCGGCGAACAGGTCGCGCGCCCGCGCCGATTGATCAGAATCGTCAAGCACCAGCAGCCGCACGACGACGTTGGTGTCAACCGCGATCATCCCGCGCCTCCCGAATGCCCCGCCGCAAATCGGCCGCCATCTCCTCGACGGTACGCGATTTCCCCGCGTTGGGCAGGCTGCCGGCTACTTCGTCGAGGGTCGTCGGCTCAAACGGTCGATTGGGCCGCAACAGGATGCCCCCGCCGGTATCGATGACGACAAACTCCAGCCCGGCCTCCCAGCGATAGGCGTCTCGCAGCCATTTGGGAATGATGATCTGCCCTTTGCTCGATAGTTTGGTCGTTTCCATGTGGCTTGCCTCGGTAAGAATTTTGTAAGATTATAGCCGGGAAGCAAGACAATATCAACCTGCATCGCGGAGATGTAGAACAAGCTGTCCGGCTTGTTGCCTTGCGGAACGCAACCTGACAGGTCGCGCTACAGGTCGCTACCCCGCCCCAAGCTCCAGTTTCGGCCGCCGCAGCAACCGCATGCCGTTGGCCGTCACCAGTAGCGTAGTACCCATATCGGCCAGCACGGCCAGCCACATGCTGCCGCTGCCGATGAGTACCAGCACGAAGAACACGACCTTGATGCCAATGCTCAGGGCCACATTGACGCGCACTGTGCGCATGGCCGACCGCGCCAGCCGGACGGCAAACGGCAACTGCCGCAAGTCGTCGCCCAACAGCACCACGTCGGCCGTCTCCAGCGCCTGCGCCGTGCGCCCCATCGCCAGCCCGACCGAGGCCGCGGCCAGCGCGGGCGTGTCGTTGATGCCGTCGCCGACCATGGCCACGTTGCCGTATTTCTCGCGCAGTTCCTCGACCGCGGCCACCTTGTCGGTCGGGAGCAGCCCGGCGCGAACGTCGGTCAGCCCCACCTCGGCGGCGATGCGTTCAGCCGTGGCGGCGTGGTCGCCGGTCAGCATGACCAGCGGAGAGACGCCCATCTTCGACAGGCCGGCCATCGCCTCGGCCGCACCCTGGCGCGTGGTGTCGGCCAGCGCGATGTAGCCGCGATAGGCATCCCCCTCGCTCACCAGCACCGTCGTCAGTCCCTGGGCGTCAGCGGCAGCGATGTGGTTATGGTGCGGGTCGTGGGTGGCGTTGCCCTCGAAGTAAGCGTGGCTGCCCACGGTGACGGTGTGGCCGTTGACCCGGCCGCTGATGCCTCGTCCGGTCAGCGCGGCCACGTCGGTCGACGCATAGCGCTCGTTCACCCCGCGGGCCTCGGCCTCGGCCACAACCGCCCCGGCCAGCGGGTGCTCGCTGCGCCGTTCCACGGCCGCGGCCAGAGCCAGCACGTCGTCGCAGGCCTCGCAAGGCCACCCGCCGACCTCTTCATTCGTAATTCGTAAATTCGTAGGACGACAGGAGTCGTAATTCGTAATTTCTTCGTTGCAGTCCGCGGCATGGACGCCCACCACCGCCGGCTGTCCGCGGGTGATCGTTCCCGTCTTATCGAAGGCGATGGCCCGCACGCGGCTCAATTCTTCCAGAAACACCCCGCCCTTGAAGAGAACACCCTGGCGCGCGCCGTTGCTGATGGCGCTGATGAGCGTCACCGGCGTGCTGACGACTAACGCACAGGGGCAGGCGACAACCAGCAGCGCCAGCGCCTTATAGAACCAGCCCTGCACGTCGGGGGCGGGATTCCAGAACGGCTCGCCGAAGAAGATCGGTGGGATGGTTGCCACCAGGATGGCGATGAAGACGACCAGCGGCGTGTAGACGCGGGCGAAGCGGTCGACAAAGCGCTGGGCCGGGGCGCGGCCTTCCTGGGCCTCGGCCACCAGACGGATCATGCGGCTGATGGTGTTGTCCTCAGCCAGGTGGGTCACCTCGACCTCCAGCGCGCCGTGGCCGTTGACGCTCCCGGCGAATACCTCATCGCCGGTGGCCTTGTCTACCGGGCGACTCTCGCCGGTGATGGGTGCCTGATCGATGGCCGACGCGCCGGCCAGCACGCGGCCGTCCATCGCCAGCCGCTCACCGGGCTTGACGACGATGTGGTCGCCCACGCGCAACGCCTCGACGGGGATGCGCGTCTCGATGCCGTCGCGGATGGCCGTAGCCTCGGCCGGTGCCAGTTCCGACAGGCTGCCGATGGCGTCGCGGGCGCGGTTGGCGGTGTAGCCTTCCAGCCCCTCGCTCAGGGCGAACAGGACCATCACCAGCCCGGCCTCGGTGTAGGCGCCGATGATGACCGCGCCGACGGCGGCGATGGTCATGAGCAGGTTGATCGTGATCTCGCGATTGACGCGCAGGTTGGTCAGCGCACTCCGGGCGATGGGATACCCGGCGATGAGCATCGCCAGCACCGACATGGCCGCGAAAACGGGCGACTCGATGCCCAGACCGGGCAGCAATTCGTCGAAGAGGATGCCGGGGATGACCAGCAGCGCGGCCAGCAGCGCCAGGCGGGTGTCGGCGCGGTTCCAGAGGTAGCTGAGCAGGCCGCTTGATTTCTGTGCGGGGGAGAGGGGGTGAAGGGTTGAAGGGGTGCCGTCGGTAACGATCTCCCCCTCTCCCTTTCTCCCTTTCTCCCCTTCTCCCGGAGCCACGTCATACCCCAACTCGCGCACGCGGGCGACGATGCGCCCGCGATCGGCCGCGCCGGCCACGCGCAGGGTGGCGGTGGTGAAGTTGATGGTCGCTTCTTCTACCTTGGGCAGCGCGGCCACGCCCTTCTCGATAGACTTGGCGCAACTGGCGCAGTCCATGCCGGTGATTTTGAAACGAAGTTCGGTGTCAGGTGTATTCATAACAATAGCCGGATTCAATATTCCAATTCGCCGGTTAAGAAACCGGCGCTACAGGTATGATACACCTTCAAGTCGAGTTGAAAGTCAAGGGGTTTCGGCTTCCAATGCCAAAAACAGACGAGCAAAGATGAAGGCATTGGGGCCGTGGGCGATGAGCAGATAGCCCTCGTGATCGTCGATGAGTTCGGGCTGCGAGCCGGGATGCAGGCGACACTCCGACTCGATGCGGGCCAGCTCCCGCAGGGCGGCGGCCACCGCCGGGTCGCGGCTGACGACGAGGATGTGATAGCTCTCCCCTTCCCGCCAGATATGGACGTGCCGGCCGCGCAGCCGCTCCAGCGCGGCCCGCGCTTCGTCGCCGGAGAGCGGGCAATCGGCATACGCGGTCAGCCAGTCGAACACAGCATGACTGTGCAGTTCGGCCGTGGGGTTGGCGCAAATGCGGTCGACCAGACTGCCGAACGCGGTCTGGGCGGCATCGGGCGCGCCGCCGCGCAACTCCATCAGGAACAACTCCAATTCGCGCTGCTGGACGCGCAACTCGGTGATCTGCCGCTCCAGCGCCAGATAGCGCCCCTCGGCCAGGGCCAGCGTCTCGGCATTGTCGAGGTCACCCGCGCGCCAGGAGCCGATCAACGTGCCGATTTCGGCCAGCGAGAAGCCCAGGCGCTGCGCCTGCCGGATGAGACGGACGGTGTCGGCCGCCGCGGCGTCATAGAGGCGATAGCCCGCCTCAGTGCGGCCGCTCGGCTCCAGCAGCCCCTCGGCCTCGTAATAGCGCAGGGCCGACGGCCGCAAGCCGACTTTCCGGGCCAGTTCGCCAATCGTGAGCATAAAGAGAGTTTAAGGGCGCAAGGGGTTGGCGTCAAATCAGCGCGGGGGCGCTTTGCAAACCGTGGAGTCGGGCATACAGCCCCCCGGCGGCCAGCAGTTCCTCGTGCCGCCCCACTTCGACGATGCGGCCTTGATCCATCACGACTATGCGATGAGCGTGGCGAACCGTCGACAGACGATGGGCGACGACGAAGGTCGTGCGGCCGCGCATGAGCCGCTCCAGCGCTTCCTGGATAAGCGCCTCGCTCTCGGTGTCCAGCGCCGACGTGGCCTCGTCGAGGATGAGGACGCGCGGGTCGCGGATGAGGGCGCGGGCGATGGCCAGCCGCTGCTTCTGTCCGCCCGACAGCCGCGCGCCTCGCTCGCCCAGCATCGTCTCCACGCCGTCGGGCAGCCGCTCCACGAACTCCCAGGCGTTGGCGTCGCGCAAGGCCTGCTCCAGCTCCCGGTCGCCGATCTCGCGCGCGCCGTAGGTGACATTGTCGCGGATGGAGCCGTCGAACAGGATCGACTCTTGGGGCACGACGGACAGGAAGCGGCGATAGGTACGCAGATCGAGCGATTGCATATCGCGGCCGTCGAGCAGCAGGCGGCCGGTCGTCGGCCGGATGAAGCCGATGACCAGGTTCAACACGGTCGACTTGCCCGCGCCCGATGGCCCCACCAGCGCCACCGTCTCCCCGACGGTCACGCGCAGGGAGAAATCGCGGACGGCGTTGGCCGCCGATTCGGGGTAAGCATAGCCCACGTCCTCAAAGGCGATCTCGCCGATGACCGATTCCACGGCCGCCTTGCCCTCGTTCTGCTCCAGATCGGGATTCTCCAGCACCTCACCTATGGAGCGAATCGACTCCAGCCCCTTGCTGATTTGCGGCGTCATGTTGGCCAGCACCATCACGGCGTTGGTCAGCGTGGAGAAGTAGGACGTGAGCATGACCACCTCGCCGATGGTCAGGGGGATGGCCTGCGTCCAGTAGGCCCAGGCGGCGACCACCAGGCACAGGACGTTGAACAGATTGAAGGTCATCCACGACAGCGCGCCGAACACGGCGTTGACCGAATCCAGTTGTGTGCCGCTCTCGCGGACGCGGTAGAGCGTCTCGTTGACCCGCTCTAGCGCATCCTCCTCCAGACCGTGGGCGCGGGTGATGGGGATGAGGTGGGTCATCTCCTCGACGCGCGTGGAAAGGGCCTCCAGTTCCTGGCGAAAGGCGCGGTTGCGCTCGGCCAGCGTCTGGCGCAGCCCGCGAACGAGCAGCGCGGCCACGGGGACGACCAGCACGTAGAACAGGAGGAATTGGGGCACACGCCAGGCGGTGATGGCCAGGGCGAAGACGATGTTACTGACGGCCGACAGTCCGCCGTCGTAGAAGACGCGCGTCATCTGCTCGATATTCTCCACGTCGCGCAGCACCTTCGTTTGCAGCGACGCGGCGCTCTGGCGGGTGTAGTAGCTGATGGAGAGATGTTGCAGGCGGCGGCAAATAGCGGCGCGCAGGCGGGTCTCCGTTTCGCGCACGGCGTGGCTCAGATAGCGGGCGTAGAGCGTGTGCAGCGGCACGTTCTGGACCAGCAGCAGCACCAGCAGCAATGCGTTGAACCACAATCCGGACAAGTCCGACCCCGGCGTGGAGATAATATCGATGATGTTGGCCGTCAGCGCGGGCAACATCCACACCGGGCTGTGCTTGATGATGAAGAAGACGACCGCCAGCAGCAGGCGGCCGCGTTCGGGCTTGTAGAGGGATAGCAGCGTGCGCAACGGCCGCTCGCCCTGATAGCGGCGCTCCAGGAGAACGGAGTCGGGTAAGGGGGTGGTCATGGGAAGGAGAGATTTCGCAGATTTCGCAGGTTTTTGGAGAATTAGAAACCGAGTTTCTCGGAAGAAACCCGGTTTCTACGGTATCTCTAGAATCCTTCGAGCACCGACAGATCGGCCACGCCGGCGGCCAGACCGGCCACGCGTTGCAGGAGCGCCAGCCGGTTCTCGCGCACGGCCGCGTCGTCGTCCATGATCAGCACCGCGTCGAACAGCCGGGTGATGGCCGGCTCCAGCGCGCGCAGTGAGGCGACAAACATCTCGACCGCCTCGTCTTTCGCGGCCTCGGCCTCAGTCAGCGCGGCGGCGAGGGCCTGCTCTTCGGGTAGACGCAAGTCGCTCGGCCGCAGAGCGTAGGTCTCCTTCAGCGGCCGGGTGATGCGCACGCAGCGGGCGTAGGCGTTGAGCAGCGTCTCCCAGTCAGGAGACTGGATAGCCGTAAACAGGCCGGCCGCGGCACGGGTCGCCCCATAGGGATCGTGAGTCTGCTCCGCCAACACTGCCTTGACGACACTCATATAATAGCCGGCGTCGCGCAGGACGACTTCCAATCGGCCGCCGATGAAGGCCAGCACCTCGGCACGCGTCTTGTCGCTCCAGGCCACGGGCAGCAATGCCCCGGCCGCGTCCAGCCCGGCGCGCAGATCGAAATGCTGCCGGTTGGCGGTCAGATTCTCGATCAGGTGCAGCGCGGCGCGACGCAGGGCAAACGGGTCATTGGAACCCTTCGGCCCCAGTCCGGCGGCGAACAATCCCGCCAGACTATCCAGCCGGTCGGCCACGGCCAGCGCCATACCCGCCGGGCTGCCGCTGACGGCTTCGTACTGCCCGGCGATGGCCGCGGCCACCTCGGACGGTTCCCC
>CXWK01016009.1_pt2 | contig 11000 bp, 10 predicted proteins | sample 590851 | NCBI WGS metagenome assembly CXWK01 (sample SAMEA3498364, study PRJEB10139) | wastewater metagenome | biome: wastewater treatment plant; material: activated sludge | place: Denmark | collected 2014-08-01
GCGGTGGTAACCGGCCGTAATAAAAAACATCCGCACCGTGTAGGTGGCGATGAACAGCACCACGGCGGTGCGGCTGATGCCGGTGAAGAACAGCGCCAACGGCGACAAATGGACCAGAAAGAACGGGATGGACGACCTCACCTGAACGCGTTCGTCAGGGAGTCGACCGTGGGTGGCGGTGTGCACGGGGGGCCTCGCATGGTCGGGGGACTGACGCCGGAATGGCCACGACGAATCAACGAAGGATACTGGGCACCTCACGCTACCACCACGGCGCCTTCGCCGGTACACGCCCGTTTACTGAAAGTCACGGGAACGTAGGCCGGTTCGGCCGCCGCCCGAACCTCGACCCCGCCCGCCGGTAGTGCCCGAGTAACGCCCGCCCGGGTTGGTGCCGGTGGGTACCGGCAGCGGGTCGAAACGTTCTGCGGCAACCGCCACGACATCGTCGACGGTGCGCTCCAGGCGACCCGACACGATCAGCGCAGGCGCATCGCGCGCGAGGTTGCGGTAGCGCACCCAACAGCCCGGCGAGCACACGATGTTGACCAGGCCCGTCTCGTCCTCGAGGTTGAAGAAGATGGTGCCCCCGGCGGTTTGGGGACGCTGGCGGTGGGTGACGATGCCGCCCACCTTCACCTTCGCCCCGTCGGGCAGCGAGAACAACCCGTCGGTGGTGCACACCCCCAACGCATCGAGACGATGGCGCACAAACCGGGTGGGGTGCCCATCGGCCGAGACCCCGGTGGCCCACAGGTCGGCCTGGGCCTCCTCCCACTGTGCCATGCCCGGCAGGCGCGGCGCCTCGGCACCGGTGACGATGCCCGCCAGCCTGTCGGGCGTGCTTTGTGCCGCCGCGCCAACCGCCCACAGCGCGGCACGACGGCTGAGCGGACGTCCACCCCGCTGTTCGTCATCAAAGCAGCCCAGCGCCCCGGCGGTGGCCAGCGCCTCCAGCTGGTTGCGGGTCAAACCGGCACGCCGGGCCAGATCCTCCACCGACGAGTACGGCCGACCCGCCACCACCGCCGCAGCCGCGTCGTCACCCAGGTGCCGCACGCCGGAGAGCCCCAGCCGAACCCGCGGCTGGGGCCGGTGCCGGTTCCAGCGATGCCGTCGATCGGGCCACGGCGCCGCGGCGCCATCAACCGGGTCAACCCCATGGCCACTCGACCCCTCGGGCCACCACAGTCGGCTCTTGGCCGCCGAAGTCGCCACGTCCGGGGCGTCCACCTGCACCCCATGGCGTCGGGCATCCTGCACCAGCGAGTGCGGCGACCAGAACCCCATCGGCTGAGCATCCAACAAGCCCGCAAGGAATGCCGCCGGGTCGTGGTATTTCAGCCAGGCCGACGAGTACACCATGTAGGCGAAGCTCACCGAGTGGCTCTCGGGAAAGCCATAGTTGGAGAAGGCGGCCAGCTTGGACCACAGCTCCTCCCGGGTGGCCTCGTCCAGCCCGTTGGCGGCGGTGCCCTCGTCGAAGCGCCTGGCCAGCCGGGCCATCGCCTTGGCCGACCGCTTGGCCGCCATCGCCTGGCGTAGTTGATCGGCCTCCGTGGGGGTGAACCCGGCCACGTCGATGGCCAACTGCATCAGTTGCTCCTGAAACAGCGGCACACCCAGGGTTTTGCGAAGCGCCGGCTCGCACAGCGGGTGCAGGTACGTCACCGGCTCCTCGCCCCGGCGGCGACGCAGGTACGGATGCACCGAGCCGCCCTGAATGGGGCCGGGACGGATCAGCGCCACCTCAACCACCAGATCGGAGAAGCAGCGCGGCTGAAGCCGAGGCAGGGTGGCCATCTGTGCCCGCGACTCCACCTGGAACACACCCACCGAATCGCCACGGCACAACATGTCATACACCTCGTCGTCCTGCGGGATCGTCGCCAGGTCGATGGTTTCGCCCCGGGCGGCGGCCACGTGGTCCACCGACGCGTGCAGCGCTGTCAGCATGCCCAGGCCCAACAGATCGAACTTCACCAATCCGGCCGTCGCACAGTCGTCCTTGTCCCACTGCAACACCGAGCGGTTCTGCATCCGCCCCCACTCGGTTGGGCACACCTCCACCACCGGCCGGTCGCACATCACCATGCCCCCCGAGTGAATGCCCAGGTGCCGTGGCGCGCCCTGAAGCTGCCCGGCCAACTCGATCACCGCGTCCGGCGCGCTCAACCCCTCGGCGGTGCCCTCGCCGGGCTTGGGCAGCGGGCCCCAGCGCCCCAACTCCTTGGACCACGCGTCCTGTTGGCCCACCGAGTAGCCCAGCGCCTTCGCTGCGTCACGCATCGCCGACCGACCCCGGTAGGTGATCACGTTGGCCACCTGGGCGGCGTGGCTGCGGCCGTGACGCTCGTAGACGTACTGGATCACCTCCTCTCTGCGCCCCGACTCGATGTCGAGGTCGATATCGGGCGGTCCCTCGCGTTCAGGCGACAGGAAGCGCTCGAACAGCAGGCCCAGGCGCACGGCGTCGGCCTTGGTGACCCCGAGGGCGAAGCACACCGCCGAGTTGGCCGCCGACCCCCGCCCCTGACAGTAGATGTCGTTGCGACGGCAAAACTCCACGATGTCCCACACCACCAGGAAGTAGCCGGGAAACCCGAGCTGTTCGATCACCCCCAGTTCGTGGTCGATCTGGGTCCAGGCACCCGGAGCGGTCTCGGCCCGGCGGGAGCCGTAGCGGACGGTGGCGCCCTCCTCGGTCAAACGCCGCAGGAACGCCATCTCGCTCAGCGGCTTGCCGGCGGGCCCCTCGGGACAGGGATACGGCGGCAGCGATGGGGCCACCAACGACAGATCAAAGGCGCACTCGGCGCCCAGCGCTCCGGCGGCGGCCACCACACCCGGGTAGCGGGCAAATCGCGTCAGCTGTTCGGCCCCCGAGCGCAGGTGCGCACCACCGTTGGCGGGCAGGTGGCCATCGCTGGCGTCCAGGCTGGAGCGTGACCGAACCGCCGCCATCGCCGCTGCCAGGCGGCGGGCCGCCGGGGTGGCGTAGTGCACGTTGTTGGTGGCCAGCGGCTGCACCCCGGCCGCCGCCGCCAGGCGCACCAGTGCGTCATTGCGGGCCGAGTCCAGCGGGTCGCCGTGATCCCACAGCTCGGCGAAGACCGAGTCGGCACCGAACGACGCCGTCAGCGCCCGCAGCTCACGGGCGGCCGCCCGGGGCCCATCGGCCATCAACGCCCCCGGCACCGTGCCCTTGCGACAACCGGTGAGCGCCGCCCAATGCCCACGGGCTCGTCCGGCCGCCTCGGCGACCTCGGCAAAGCTCAGCCGTGGCCGCCCCTTCTGTCCCGCCATCTGGGCGGTCGACAACAGCGTGCCCAGCCGTGCGTACCCCTCCGGGTCGCGAGCCAAAATCACCAGGTGGCGGGCGGCCGGATCGTGGCTGGTGCCCTCACCTGCCCGGGGTTCGGCCGCCCCGATCGACACCTCGGCGCCAAACACGGTGGGCAACCCCAGCTCGCGTGCCACCTCGGCAAAACGCACCACGCCGTAGAAGCCGTTGTGATCGGTGAGCGCCAACGCGTCCAGTTCCAGAGCGACCGCCTCGTTTGCCAGGTCCTCCGGCGACGAAGCGCCATCGAGGAAGCTGAAGTGCGAGTGGGTGTGCAGTTCGGCGTATGCGACGCCCCTTCGCCGGCTCGGTGGTTGGCGCTGTGCGGCACCAGGCCGCTTGGCACCGTCCGGTCTGGGACGACCCCGGACTCCCCCACGTTGACGAGGCTCGATAACGTCGCCTCGCGTCGCCGGTTCGTCCGGGTCGACACCGGATGGGGATGGCCCCCGCTTTGTGGCACGGCCAGGTGATCCGGAGACCGCCGAGAGCTGGGCTTCCAGCTCCGACCACGACTTGGCTGGGTTCCTCCATCCCACGGAGACACCATATCGAACGCCTGTTCGTTTTCAAGAGCCAAACGTCACCACGCCCAGGTCCGTGCCGCCCGGCCGGAGGGTTTACGGGGCGGCGAAGGCCACCAGCGCCTCCAGTTCCTCCTGAGTGCCAATGGCGATGATCACCTCGCCGATCGTGATTGCGGTGTCGGGCGAGGGGTTGGTCTGGAAGGAACCGTCCAGGCGCCGCAGCGCCAGCACGAGCGCACCGGTCTCGTCGCGCAGGTGGGTGTCACGCAGAGACTTGCCCACCAGCTGCGAACCCTCGGCCACCGGCACCTCCTCCAGGCGGAACTCAAGCGAACGTTCGTGCATCACCACGTCGACAAACTCGGCCACGTGGGGATGCAGCACAAAGGCCGCCATGCGGACACCGCCGATGCTCTGCGGGTTGACCACCCGATCGGCGCCCGCCCGCATCAGCTTCTCGCTGCTCTCGGGGCTGCGGGCCCTCGTGACGATGAACAGGTCCGGCCTCAACGAACGGGCACTCAACGTGATGAACGAGTTCTCGGCGTCGCCATCAACCGCGGCCACCAGCGTGGCAGCACGCTCGATACCGGCCTGACGCAGCACATCGTCGACGGTGGCATCGCCAACGATCACCCGATGGTCGACCCCCACCAAACAGTCGGGGTCGGTGTCGACGATCACCAGTTCCCGCCCTGCCTCGGCAACCTCCTCGGCGATCGCCTGACCAACCAAACCCCAACCACAAATGATCACGTGGCCACGCAACGATGCAATGGAATGATTCATACGGCGTCTCCCAAACAACTCGTTGATGCGACCCTCAATCAATCCCTCAACCAGCACGCTGAACGCATACAGCGCCGAGGAGACACCCACCATGATCAGCGCGATGGTGAAGGCCATACCCAGTCGGGACAGCGGCTTGACCTCGCCGAAACCGACTGTCGAGACCGTGGTGACCGTCTGGTACACCGCGTCGAGCGGGCTGAACCCCAACAGCAGGTAGCCGACGACGCCCACCACCAGCACGCCAACCAACACGATCAATGCGTTGGTCAGACGCCGTCCCTGCCCCATCGGCATCCACACTAGGACGCCGTTGGGCCGGTACCTCTACCCTGTTGGACGTGGCCGACCGATCACGCCTGTGGGACGGCCCGCTCCGACGTTGGCATCCATCCCAGGTGGTGGTGGTCGGGTTCATCGCGGTCATCCTGAGCGGAGCAGCCCTCCTACACCTGCCCATCGCCACCACCGGGGTGGACTACAGCTTTGGCGACCGGTTGTTCACCGCCACGTCGGCGGGCACCGTCACGGGTCTACAGGTGGTGGACACCGCATCGGGCTGGACCCACTTTGGCCAGGTGGTGATCATGGTGCTGGCTCAGATCGGCGGGTTTGGGTTGATGGCGGTGAGTTCGGTGGTGGCCGTTGCTCTGGCAGGCCGGCTTGAGCTGCGTCACCGCCTGGCCACCCAGGCAGAGGTCAACCTGGACGGCGCCGCCAACTTTCGCTCGGTCATCCTCGGGGTGTTCAAGTGGTCGATGGGCGTCGAGGCCACGGTTGCGGCTGCCCTGTTCATCGGGTTCGCCGGCATACACGGCGAGCCGGTGGGTCGAGCTGCCTGGCTTGGGCTGTTCCACGCCGTGACGTCGTTCAACAACGCCGGTTTCGCACTGTTCAGCGACAATCTGGTTGGGTTCGTCGACGACCCTTGGATTTCGGGGGTGATCGCCACCTCGATCGCGCTCGGCGGCATCGGCTTCCCCGTACTGATGGAGCTCCGACGCCAGTACCACTTCCCCAAGCGCTGGTCGCTGCACACCAAGATCACCCTGTTGGCAACGGGCGTGTTGATCGTCGTTGGCGCAACCGCCGTGCTGGTGCTGGAGTGGACCAACCCCAGCACGCTCGGACCGATGGGCGTGATCGACAAGGTGACGGCCGGTGTCTTTCAGGGCATCACGCCCCGCACCGCCGGGTTCAACACCATCGACTACGGCGCCATGCGCGAGTCCTCGATCCTGGTGACCATCGTGTTGATGTTCATCGGAGGCGGCAGCGCATCCACCGCCAGCGGCATCAAGGTGACCACGTTTGCCGTGCTGGGTTGGGTGATCTGGGCGGAACTGCGCGGCGACCGCGAGGTCGATGCGTTTCGGCGGCGCATCCCCGCGGCCGCACAACGCCAAGCGATCACGGTGGCGCTCTCCGGCGTCGCGCTGGTCGCCGCCGGTACGATGGCCTTGGTGACGTTCGATCGCGTTCCCTTGGGCGACGGCCTGTTTGAGGCCACCAGCGCGTTTGGCACCGTCGGCCTGACCACCGGCATCACGCCCACCCTCGGAGGCGGCTCCCACGCGGTGCTGATCGTCATGATGTTTGTCGGACGGGTCGGGCCCATCACCCTCGGCGCCGCCTTGGTGCTCCGCGAGCGCAGCCGTCGATTCAAGTATCCCGAGGAGCGTCCACTCATTGGCTAAACACCAAACACTCCTCGGCCCACTGGGCCACGCCGACACCGTGCTGGTGATCGGTCTCGGCCGCTTCGGCTCGGCGCTCGCCATCTCGTTGGAGGAGATGGGTCACGACGTCATGGGGGTCGACCTCGACCCCAACCTCGTCGCCGACCACGCCAGCGCACTCAGCCACGTCCTCGAGGCCGACACCACCCGCCTGGAGACCTTGCGCCAGATCGGCGCCGAGGATGTGAGCGCCGCGGTGGTTGCCATCGGCACCGACATCGAGGCATCCATCCTGACCACCGCTGCGCTCGTCGACCTGGAGGTCCCGTCGATCTGGGCCAAGGCCCTCACCGAACCTCACGCCCGCATCCTCGAACGGATCGGTGCCACCGAGGTGGTGTTCCCCGAGCGTGATATGGGCGTGCGGGTTGCCCATCAGGTGACCCGACGAATGATCGACTGGTTTCAGCTCGATGACGGGTTCGCCCTCGTCGAGGCGGCCGCGCCCGTCTCGATGATCGGGAAAACGCTGGAACAGCTCAAAGTCCGCAGCCGCTTTGGCATCACCGTGGTCAGCATCAAGCCCATGGGGGCGCCGTTCACCTACGCAACCGCCGACACTGTGATCGGCGAGGGTGACATCCTGCTGGTAGCGGCCAACACCGACGCCGCCGAGAGGTTCACCCGACAGAAGTAGAGGAAGCCATGGTCGAATCAGCACCAAGCACGAACGAACTGCCTCCGATGCGCGAGGACTGGCAGCGGGCGTTGGCGGTGGTCGCCCACCCCGACGACATGGAGTACGGCGCCGCCGCTGCGGTTGCTCGCTGGACGTCTGCCGGTAAGGAGGTGGCCTACGTGTTGGTCACCCGAGGCGAGGCGGGTATCTCCTCACTACCTCCAGGTCAATGTGGCCCGCTGCGCGAGGAGGAACAGCATCGCAGTTGCGCTGTTGTCGGCGTGACCGACCTGTCGTTTCTTGATCATCGCGACGGCCTGGTGGAGGCCGACCTGAAGCTGCGTGCCGACCTGACCGGGGCGATCCGACACCACCGACCCGAGGTGATCCTGTCGATCAACCATCGCGACACCTGGGGGGTGCCGGGCTGGAACCACGTTGACCACCGTCATGTGGGAGTGGCCCTGCTCGATGCGGTGCGCGACGCCGCCAACCCGTGGGTGTTCGGCGACCGGGGACCTGCATGGGAGGGCACTCGGTTCGTCGCCTTCGGCGGTTCGCCGCAGGCCACCCATTGGGTGGACACCTCCGCCACCCACGCCACCGGCATGGCGTCGCTGGCCGAGCATCGCCTCTACCTCGATCACGTCGACGACACTCCCGGCGCAACCCAGCAGTGGCTGACCGATGTGGCCGCCGAGCAGGGCCGGCGCTTCGGGGTCGACTTTGCCGCCAGCTTCGAGGTCGTGCCCATGTAGCCGACGCAGCGCCCACTGCCACCCGCCGCCTCCACCGCGTGGCAGATTGGTGGGATGGGACTGCTCATTTGGATCATCTTCGGCCTCTTCGCAGGCTTCATCGCCCGCATGCTGGTGCCGTCCGGCAGGGGTGGACGCGACCTGGGCTGTATCGGCACCGTCTTTCTGGGGGTGATCGGCTCGCTGATCGGCGGCACCGTGGGCAACCTGATCGATGGCCGCGGCATCGAGTTTGCAACCAGCGGTTTCATCGGATCGGTGCTTGGCGCGTGCGGGCTGTTGGTGCTCGTCCGGGTACTCAGCCGATGAGCGTCGGTATCGACTCCACACCAGCTCCGCCACCCTTGTTCGAACGGGTGGGCGGCCATGACTTTTTCAAGCGCCTGGTGGACGAGTTCTACGATCGAGTCGAGGCCGACGCCGAACTGCTCGGTCACTACCCGGACCTCGACGATCTACAAGGTGCCCGCGACCGGTTGCGCATGTTTCTCGAGCAGTTCTGGGGTGGGCCCACCACATACGTCGAACAGCGGGGCCACCCGCGCCTGCGTATGCGCCACGCCCCGTATCGGATCGACGCCACCGCCCGCAACCAGTGGCTGGCGGCCATGGCCGGAGCGATCGACGTCCTTGAGGTGGCCGAGCCCGAGCGCAGCGAGCTGATCAGCTACTTCGCCTCGGCCGCCGACCACCTCGTCAACGCCCGCTGAGCATGCTCGGTAGCATCCCCGGATGCCACCGCCAGCCCAAACCGGCACCGCCATAGCCATCTCAACCGAGGAGCTGGAAGCGGCCGATGCCGTGGCACTCGACCCGCCCTACCTGTTCGGGCGGCGTCTGCCCGCCACCACCGTCGCCGAACGAACCAGGCGGGCGGCGGCGATGGGAGCGGTGGTCGCCCGACGGTTTGGCCCGGTGCTTGCCCACGGTGCCCGCCACCGCCAGGTCAATACCCATGACTGGGTACCGGCGCTCCGCCACACGTTTGAAGACCTGGGCACCACGTTCCTCAAGTTCGGCCAACTTGTGGGCTCCGCCCCCGGCGTGTTCGGCGAGGGGGTCGCTGCGGAGTTCCGCAGCTGCCTCGACACCGGTCCGGCGGTACCCGCCGACGAGGTTCGGGCGCTGATCGAGGACCAACTCGGCCGCTCACTCGAAGATGCCTTCGCCACCTTCGACCCCGAACCCATCGGCCGAGCCTCGATCGCCGTCGTTCACCGCGCCACCACCCATGAAGGCGACGAGGTGGCCGTCAAGGTCTTACGTCCCGGGGTCGACCGTCGGGTGGCGGTGGATCTCGACCTGCTGCAACCGCTGCTGGCCAAGGTGGTCGAATTCACCGGCGAGCAGGCCGCCGTTTCAATGCTGCAACAGTTCGACGGATTCCGCCTGCAGTTGGGCGAGGAACTCGACCTGCGCAACGAGGCCCGGGCGATGGATCACTTCCGTGACCTGCTGGGCGTCGTCGACCTACCGATGGTGACCGTGCCGCTGGTGTACCCCAACCTGAGCAACGGCCGGGTGCTCACCATGGAGTTCATCGACGGTGTGCCGGTGGACGACCTGGCCACGATCGACGGTTACGGCACCGACGCCGGTGCCGTGGTCCAGCAGGTGGTGCAGGCGTTTCTCTTAACCGCACTGCGCTGGGGCACTTTCCACGGCGACGTACACGCGGGCAACCTGCTGTTCCGCCCCGACGGACGCATCGGCGTCATCGACTGGGGCATCGTCGGGCGGCTCGACCCCGACACCCATCTGCTCTTCCGGAAGATGATCGAGGCCGCGTTGGGCGACGAGACCGCTTGGACCGACATCGCCGCCGTGTTCAAGCGCAACTACGGCGACGTGATCGAGGCGGCACTGGGGTGGGACGACGACGGGCTGACCGCGTTCATCAAGATGATGATCCAACCGGTGCTGACCCAGCCCTTTGGGCAGGTCAGCCTGGCCGACCTGATTCTGGCACCCCAGCGGGCGGTGGCCGAGGCCTCAGGGATCGACCCGGCTGATGGTTCGTTCAAGGCCCGAATCCAGCGGCTGAACGAGCAGCGCAAGGCCCGCAAGCTGGTGGAGACCGAAGGTGCCGTGGCCACCGACTTCGACCGCGCCACCTTCCTGCTGTCCAAACAGCTGATGTACTTCGAGCGCTACGGCAAGATGTACATGCGGGACGTCTCGCTGTTCGACGACCGCGAGTTCTTCGTCACCGCCCTTGGCCACGACCCAGCGGCTGCGAAGACGGAGGACGCTGGCCAGTAACGACGAACAGGACTCACCGGTGAGGTGAAGACCAACGCCGCAGGACTGTGTGGATATCGACACTGTTTTACCTGCGGACGCGTTGTGACGATATCCACACACATTGACCGTCACCTTGTGTGTCCAATTAGTTCTCGTTCGTGCCCCGAAGATCGGTGAGTTTCTGTAATGCCCGATCCAACTCGCTAATCCACCTTTGGTTGTCGGGGTCGCTTTCCAACACCCTCCGTCGGTGGGTGACAGATTCGGTGTGTGCTCCAACCGCGTCAGCCAGGTTGCCCTGATCCCGGTAGTCGTCCCCCAGAGACCCGAGGCCGATCCCGAGGGCGCGGAGGTAGGCGGGGTTGTCGGGGTCGCTTTCCAACACCCTTCTCAGCTTGTTGACGGCTAGCTTCAACCGGGGGACTGCGCGTTCATCTCCTCTCTGATGCAGCGCCTCTCCAAAACGTAGGCTGGCGAATCCCTGCGCCATCAGGTTGCTCCCAGCCTCAGCACAGCTGACGCTGCGCTCTCCGACCGCAATCGCAAGCTTCGGAAATCCGCAAGTGATGAGTTCGAAGCAAAGCGAGGTCAATGGTTCGGCGGCCAATGGGTCGTCGGTCGGCCCAGCCAACATCGCCGTTGCCTGAGGCTCGAGCATCCGACGCCTCGTGCGGTTAGCCAGCCGTTCAACCAATACTTCGGCCTCGTCAGGTCGCCCGGCCAAGCGAAGCAGCGGGATGGTTGCATCGAAGAATTCGGGATGCCACCCATACGCGTCTCGCCCCGCTTCCACCAACCGGCTCGCACTTCGCCGATTCTCGGCTGACACCACCGATGCTGGCCCATCCGTAGCTGCCAGAAATCGTCGCAGAGTTTCGGATCGCCACCCATAGGTCCAGTGGTAGTCACCGTTGGCCTCTACAGGATCTCGAATGGTGTGTATGGCTCCCGCCTTCGAGACCAACGGACGACCTCCCAATT
>CXWK01098848.1_pt3 | contig 10990 bp, 17 predicted proteins | sample 590851 | NCBI WGS metagenome assembly CXWK01 (sample SAMEA3498364, study PRJEB10139) | wastewater metagenome | biome: wastewater treatment plant; material: activated sludge | place: Denmark | collected 2014-08-01
TGCCGGTTTACCCACTGCGCAGAACCTCCACTCGGCCTCTCGAGGGGGCAAGAAAATCAAAAGCCAGATCACAATCAAAAGCGAGGCGGCCTGACAGCCGACCTGATTGCAGATCTGTCCGCGTTGTGATCGTTCCCATGCTCTGCGTGGGAATGCCGCCAGGGACGCTCCGCGTTCCGCTGACGGTGCATGACGTGAGCCGTGCGCAATGGTGACGCGGAGTAGGGGGCAAGAAAATCAAAAACCAGATCACAATCAAAAGCGAAGCGTCCGACCGGCCGGCCTGATTTCAGGTGAGCGCGATCCCCTGTGGGAGCTGGCTTGTCGGGTCGCCGCATCAAGCGATGGCGGCCTGACAGCCGACCTGGGTTTTGTTGACCGGGTACATATCCATTTCTGCGGTAACGGCCACCTGGGGTTTCGCTTTTACAGCGAGTCACTTGGAACAGCCCCAAGTAACCAAGGGCTCTTGCCCCTGGCGTTCGGTGCCTCGCTAAGGCTCGGCATGCCNNCAGCCAAAGCAACCGCAACAGCCAAAGCGAGGCGGCCTGACAGCCGACCTGATTACTGGTCTGTGCGCGGTGTGATCGTTCCCACGCTCTGCGTGGGAATGCCGCCAGGGACGCTCCGCGTTCCGCTGACGGCGCATGACGTGAGCCGTGCGCAATGGTGACGCGGAGCGTCACAGGATGCATTCCCACGCAGAGCGTGGCAACGATCACAGCACCGCGGGCCGTCAGGTGCCCAGCGTCCATCGCGAGCATGCTGAACTGCTCCATGGCTATTGGCGACAGAGAGTTGTTGTAGCTGTGGAGCTTGCTCGCGATGAAGGTCAACGATCACGCGGGAAACCTGACTCACCTAGCGACCGCCAGATCAATGCCTGCACTCCGACAACACCACCTGGCACGTCCCGGGTGTACCCCCCGAACGACCCGCATAACGTATGCAGTTATTCAACGACTTCTGCCGCGCAATGCTCAAGGTGGAGCCAAAGGCCAGGCCGCCTTCGCCAGCGGAGGGCAGGGCTTTGGCATAGCAGCTTGCGCCTGTGCCTGAGGCCGAGTTGCGAGCCGAGGTGTTCTTGCCCGCACATCCCGCTGTCAGCACCAGGTTGATGGCGAGAAAAGAGGGCAGGACCCATGACGAGCATTGGCGCACTGTTATTGCGGTCATCCCGTTTCCCCTGGCTCAAGCGGCTGGCAACCGGTGGTGTGCCTGTTCAGTCTAGTCGGCCTGGGGGGCTGGTGAAGGTGTTGCCGATCAACAGTCATGGCGCCCTTGTCGCATAAATTTGAAATGCACGGCGTTACTCGACAGAATCGCCCCCCCGATCGGGCCAAAGGTGCTGCAAGTTCGGGGTGAAAAGGGGTAGTAATTGAACGAACAGACATTGTCCATGCGCCTGGAACGCGTGGCGGCGCATGTGCCAGCCGGCGCGCGCCTGGCCGATATCGGCTCGGATCACGGCTACCTGCCAGTGGCGTTGATGCGCCGTGGCGCGATCAGCGCGGCAGTGGCCGGTGAGGTGGCGTTGACACCATTTCGCTCGGCCGAACGCACCGTGCGCGAGAGCGGCCAGCACGCACGGATCAGCGTACGCCTGGCCAATGGCCTGGCAGCAATCGAGCCGGAAGACGACATCACGGCGATCAGCCTCTGTGGCATGGGCGGCGAGACCATCCGCGACATCCTCGACAGCGGCAAGGCGCGCCTGAGCGGCCAGGAACGCCTGATCCTGCAGCCCAACGGCGGCGAACAGCCACTTCGCCTATGGCTGATGGAAAATGGCTACCGCATCCTTTGTGAGGAAGTGCTGCGGGAAAATCGCTTTTATTACGAAATCATCGTCGCCGAGCGCGCCGGACCGATGGTGTATAGCGCCCAGGAACTGTACTTCGGCCCATTGCAGATGCAGGCCCGCAGCCCCGTGTTCCTGGCCAAATGGCAGCGAATGCTGCGCGTCAAGCACAAGACCCTGGGCCATTTCGCGCGGGCGCGGCAGGCCGTGCCCGAGGAGAAGATGCAGGACATCACCCGGCAGGCCCGATGGATCACTGAGCTGCTGGCTTAACCCTATCCGGGACTAGCAACCACGCAACTGCGCGGGACTCACGCCAAGACGCTGCCTGAAGGTGGTCGTCATGTGCGCCTGGGAGTTGAAACCGCAGGCGTGGGCGATGTCCGCCAGCCTCGCGGTCGAATCACGCATCAGGGCACGCGCCTTGGCAAGGCGCCGGTCAATCAGGTAACTGTGCGGGCTTTGCCCCGTCGCCTGCTTGAACGCACGCATGAAATAACCTTCGGACAACCCGAGCAATTGCGCCATTGCCTGCACACCCAGCGGGCCGTCGAGGCCGGCATCGATGAACTCATCGAGCAAGCGCATGCGGTTGGGCGTTAGTGAGCCTTGCAGCGGAGTCGACAAACCTGCGTTCATTGTAGCGCGCTCAGCCAGTGCGAGTGCCCAGGCCTCCCAATCGTCCGCCACCCCAGCCTGTAACAGCGCACCGCGCATTCGCAGGGCGAGGGCGGTCGCCTGCGGATCCATGCGGTTGTTGAAGGCCCGATCCCCCGGCAATACCCTCCCGTCGGTGCGTATCACCCGCAGGTATTCACCGCCCGTTGGCGATTCAGACAATACGTCACACCCGGTGGGGACGAACGCCAGGCCGTTGGGCATGGCAATGAAGGGTTGTACCCGATCGCTGCCGATGGCGTGCAGGCCGCGCTGGCTGTCGAAGGCAAAGCCAATCGCCGACTGGTTCGCGACATATCGGGTCGCGTAGGCGCTGCCGGGCAGCAGTTCGATCGCCCATGGCCCCACCTCGATACGGCGCACCGGTTCAGGCGGGAATGGCGGTTGCAGGCGGTTGAGAGGGTTCATACACACCATAGTAATTAAGAAGGGGGCCGAAAGTCAGGTCGGTTTTCTGAAAGCCGGCCAAGGGCGTGCGTGTCTAGACTGGGCCAAACCCCTGGGAGCCTCCTCATGCACACACTGACTCGCGACGATATCGAACAAGCTGCTCGCCTGGTTTACCAGGTGATGCCTGCCACCGCGCAGTACCCCTGGCCCTTGCTGGCTGAACGCCTGGGTTGCACCGTGTGGGTCAAGCACGAAAACCACACGCCGACCGGTGCATTCAAGGTGCGTGGCGGCATTACCTTCATGCACTGGCTCAAGCGCACGCACCCGGGCGTGCGAGGCATTGCCACTGCCACCCGCGGCAATCATGGTCAAAGCCTGGCGCTGGCGGCCAGCGCGCAGGGGTTGAATTCGCTGATTGTCGTGCCGCAAGGTAACTCTCTGGAAAAGAACAATGCCATGCGCGGATTTGGCGGCGAAGTGGTCGAACATGGCCGCGATTTCGATGAGGCCCGCGAGGAAGCCGCACGCCTGGCACAGGTCCATGGCCTTTACCTGGTACCGCCATTCCACACCGAGCTGGTCAAAGGCGTGGCCACCTATGCGCTGGAACTGTTCAAGGCCGCGCCGGACCTGGATACCGTCTACGTGCCGATTGGTTGTGGCTCGGGGATTTGCGCAGTGATTGCCGCCCGCGATGCGCTGGGCCTGAAAACCCAAGTGGTCGGCGTGGTGTCCACCGAGGCGGCAGTCGCGAAATTATCCTTTGAAACGGGTGCACTATGTGAAACCGCCTCTGCCGACACCTTTGCCGACGGCCTCGCCGTGCGCAAGCCGATTGCCGAAGCCTTTGCCGTCTACGCGGCAGGTGCAGCGCGGATCGTGTCGGTCAACGAGGCGCAGATTGCCGAGGCCATGTGCATGTATTACACCGATACCCACAATCTTGCAGAAGGGGCAGGCGCCGCCGCCCTTGCAGCGCTCATCCAGGAGCGCGACGCAATGAGGGGCAAAAGGGTGGGGGTGATTCTGTCCGGTGGCAACGTCGACAGATCGGTGTATGCGCGCGTGATCGGCTGACGGGTTTGCCCCTCCGTCAGATACGGCGCACTCGACTATCATGAAATCAACCCAATTGGCAGCGGGCGTGGCGGGACAAGGTAGCCGCCGTGCCTATCCCCGCGCCATTGTCGATGAACTCCAAGGCATTGGCCGCCCATGAACCTTTCAGAGTTGATCTGGCCCCGGTTGCAAACGCTCACTACGCAAGCGCTCAAGGAGCAAGAGACCGGGCATCAGCAGGACAACACGAGTATCAGGGCGGCCAACTGGGACGTTGACACCGATGCGGCGCTTGAAGAAGCGCGACGCCTCGATGATGCCGAATCGGATCGACGAAAAACCGCAGACGCCAAAGCCAGCCTCTACCTGGCAGCCGTCACCGCGCTCGCACCGGTGTTAGCCTCTTTGCTTGCGAGCATCTGGAGCGACAAATCAACCATCGGCTACAGCATCGTCTGGTTGGGCATCTTCCTGGTGGCCACCTTGTATCTGTTTCGCGCAGGTATATGGGCATTCGAAACGCTCAAGGTANNGTCGACGCCAGTGACCTGGCGAGCCTGTGGTGCAAGACCGATCCCAAGCCCGAGCTGGTGGAGAAACTGCTGCTTGCCGTGAGGCACAACCACACCGGGACCCATCGCAAGCTGTCCTGCATCAGGATGACCCATGCCTTTCTGCTCAGGGCCTTCCTGTCCTTTACCCTGTTGCTGATCGTCCAGGTCGCCTGGGTACCTGTTTGTCAGTTGGTAGCGCTGGTGATCACCACGATCCGTTGTACCTGCTAGGTGAGAGGGGCGCCAGCTCCCAGCCTTGGCACTGACGCAACAGGTGGGCTTCCCGCTTGAGAAGTATTGATCACTCATCATTCAATTGGAACTCCCCATCACACTGCCCCGTCATCAGAAGGGAGGGGGGCTGCGGGTATTTCGTGGCGAACCCTGATAACGCTTTTCTTCACTCAGAAGGCGAGGGACGACATGAATACTACAGACAGCACGACAGATGACCTGTCAGGCAAACCCAATACCGCAACACCAGCCCCTGACTTTGAACACCTCAAGGAGAACGTGACAGAAGCGCTTGGCGGTGCGAGACAGCAGGTGGATGAGCAGTTTGGCCAGTACCGTGACACGGCAGCCGATCAGATCGAGGCCCTGGCCCAAGGGGCAAAATCTTTCGTTTCGGAACTTGAGGACAAGGACAAGCTTGGCATGTCCGACTACCTCGCAGACATGGCGGAGTCCATGAGCGGGCTGGCGGGGAATTTGCGCGGGAAAAGCGCGGAGCAGCTGCTCCACGACGCGGCCGATCTGGCGCGCAATAATCCGGGATTGTTCATTGCCGGCAGCATTGCGCTGGGCTTTGGCCTTTCGCGTTTTCTCAAGGCCGGCACCGCGCCTGCGGCGACAGTCAGCGATAGCGATGGTGGCGATCCGGCGACAGGTCGTTCAATGCCTCCGTCAGGTGGTTTTGGCGCTCAACGACCTTACGAAACCTCCGTTCCGCCACGTCCCGATCACAACCCGGGCCTGGCAACCGGCATCACGCCGGCCTCGCCGAACGGACAGGATCATCCATCAGACTTCGCGACGAATCCGACTCCCGGTTCCACGTCCTTTAAAGGAGCGCTGTGATGAACAGAGATAACCCAGATCTGCCGGGCGCAAGACCGGTTCCCGTGCCTGAAACTGACGCTTCGGTCGTCGGGCTGTTGCGTCAGTTGACGCGCGAAGTGCCCTCGTTGTTCACCAAGGAACTGGCGTTGGCCAAGGCTGAGCTGCTAGCCAGCCTTACGACGCTCAAGGCTGGCATTGCCGGTGTCGCTGGCGGGGCGATTGTGCTGCTGGCGGGGTTCATCATTCTGCTGATGTCCGTGGTCTATGGCTTGAGCATGGTCATGGCACCGTGGCTGGCCGCACTGATCGTCGGTGTCGTGGTGATGATCGTCGGGTTCGCCATGTTGCAATCCGGGAAAAAACAGTTCGAACCGTCCCACTTCAAGCCTGATCGCACGCTGGACGCCTTGAACAAAGACCAGGAAGCGCTGCGTAGGAGAGTCTCATGAACAGTGAATTCGAAATCGAATCGCAAAAAAGCCCCGAGACCATCGAGCGTGAAATCGATGCGCAGCGTGCAAGCATTGGCAACATCGTCGATGCGCTGGAAAGCAAGTTCACCCCGGGTCAGGTCTTCGATCAGGCGTTGTCTTTCATGCAGAGCAACGGCACTACGTTCCTGAGTAACCTTGGCACGAGCGTGCGCAATAATCCGGTGCCTGCGGTGGTGACGTCGGTGGGACTGTTATGGTTGATGATGAGCCAGAACCGTCCGCCGACTCCTCGTCCCGTTTATCGAGCGCAACCACAGGAGAACAAGGTAGGGGAGTGGACCGATGGCCTGGCGGATGGCCTCGACGGTGCGCGCGAGCATTTGCACCAGACTGCCGACACCCTGAAGGAGGGTTACCAGACGGTTAAAGGCAAAGCGGCGCACTTGGGCGATAACCTGGGCGCTGCCAGCGAAAACATCAGCCATGCCGTGCACGATGCCAGCGATCGCCTGGTGCGCGGAACGCAACAGATGAGCAACCAGGTCAGCCAGTTGCTCAAGGAACAGCCGCTGATGATGGCCGCTGCAGGCATCGCCTTGGGGGCGATGTTGGGGGCAGCATTACCCTCGACAGCGACCGAGCAGCGCTACATGGGCAAGACCGCCGCAGGGTTGGCCGACAAGGTCAAGCAGCAGGCTCGGGAGGGATTCGAAGCGGTGCGCGATACGGGGACTAAAACCACCGAGCACACGGATGTGGAGAAGCCCGTAGGGGATCGCCCCGTGCCCGGCAGCCAATCAGCCGATCTGTCTCGTGGGTTAGGTACGTCGTAAGGCATCAAGCGAAAGGCGGGAGGTCGAATCTTGACCTCCCTTTTTTTGCTTGGGATTTGCTGCAACAGCAGTTGAGAACGCGCAGCCGGGAAAAGTTTTAAGCGATTGAACATAGACGGACGACTGGCCGGACGGTTTGTGCCCCATGAGATCTGCAACGTGGACGCAAGCGGCCTGAAGTCGAGCGCTTCAATCGAGTCTGGCTGTTTGTCCTGGTCATTACCGTGCATACGCATTGGGCTGAACCAGAACACCTGCAACCTGGTCGGCGCCTCTTGTCGGTCCCCATGAACCTGCCTCGAACCGTGTTGATCCATTCAGAAATGACTCGGGAATTCCACTGCCATGAACGCCTTCACAAACCGACTGACGCCGGCACAGGAACGAAGATTGTGTGCATTGGACGCCTGGTACCAAGCACTCGATGACATTGCACTGCGCAAGGAATCTCCGGATGCCTATCACGAAGAACTGCTCAGACAATCAGATGAAATGGATCGCCTGCGTATTGTCAGTTGGCAAGAGTGGCGTGATCTGCGAATAAAGGCCGATCTGGCTTTTCTGCGCGCAGTAGCGGGAGAGGATTATCACCGAGTGGGCCAAGTGAGCGATGGTGACGTCGCGGTTGATGATCAGGGGTGATTGCAGGCGGCAGTGTGAAAGGCGAGGGCACATCAATGAACAGACGGTTGAAGTTCGGAATTGAAGAGGAATACTTCATCACTGACTTGCACACCCGGCGAATGTCCGATGAGCCTCCCGGCGCTTCGATCGAAGCGTGCCAGGAGGCGATGGGCAATTGCTTTGCTTATGAAATGTTCCAAGGCCAGATCGAAGTAGCGTCCCCTATCTTCACCTGCATGCCGGAAGCCGAGAACTACCTTGTCTCTGCTCGCACACGTTTGCAGCGTACGCTCGAGACTTACGGCCTTGGACTGCTCTGTGCGGGTAGCCATCCTTTGGCTGACTGGCGCACGCAGCAGGCCACCGGGCAGGATCATTTTCTCCAGCTGTTTGACGACTACCAACGGGTCGCCCGGCGCAGTGTGCTGTCGGGGCTGCACGTACATGTCGAGGTGCCGGGTCACCTTGATCGTATCCAAGTGATGAACGAAGTCTTGCCGTGGACGCCGCTGTTGTTGGCACTGAGCAGTTCCTCGCCCTTTTGGGACGGTGCCGACAGCGGCTTCATGAGCTATCGGCAAACGGCCTGTGACGAGTGGCCGAGGATGGGCATCCCGGAGTACTTCGAAGATGAGGCTGCCCATGACGCCTACATCGCACTGCTGATGCGTACCGGCGCCATCAGACAGGCCAGCGAATGCTGGTGGGGAGTGCGTCCTGCTTCGCGGTATCCGACCCTGGAGTTACGTATGACGGATGCCTGCCCGCGCCTTGAAGACACCTTGTGTATCGCCTCGTTTTTTCGACTGCTGGTGGCCTATGCGATTGATCAACCTCGGCCTGGGTCGGGCTATTCGCAAGAGTCCCGTTGGATCCTCAAGGAAAATCGGTGGCGCGCGAAACGGTCAGGCACGCATGGGGCATTCATCGTCGAAGGGTACGACCGACCCTTCTCGGCCGAGCAGTGGCTTGTCCTGGCGCAGCAGATCCTGGGTGAAACAGCGCGGTCAATGCACGTGGAAAACGTCTTTTCCCAGGCCCGCCGGATCCTGCGCAATGGCACCAGTGCCGACCGACAGCGCAGCGTTTACCAACGAGCCCTGCGCAGCACAGGGGATACCCATGCCGCACTCGCTGACGTGGTGGATCAACTGCTGATGGAAACATCGCAAGAGCCCTGCGCAAGTGATGACCTGCAACCAGCGCTGTGCGAGTCGTGAGCCGACATTAACGACACCAGGCGTTACCGGGAGGCGCCATGCCTATTGCCGACGACACTGTTGAATATCTGCGCAAGTACGCATTGCTGCTGACCACGGCGGAGTCGTGCACCGCCGGCAAAATCATCACCCTGCTTTCCGAGGTCGAAGGCAGTGGAGAGCTGATCGAGAGTGGCTATGTGGTCTACTCACCCCAAGCGAAGCAGCGACTGTTGAGGGTCAATCCCGACACGATCGCAACGTTCAATCTGACCAGCTGTGAAGTGGCGCGGGAAATGGCTCTGGGAGCCCTGCACGACAGCACCGCCAATGTGGCTGTGGCGACGACAGGCATCCTTGGCCCTGATGACGTCGACGGGATTCCCGCTGGCACCATTTGTTTTGCCTGGGCTTATCAGACCGAACGGGGGCTGAGCATCTTCAGCCGGCAGCATCGGTTCATCGGTTCGCGTTGTGAGGTGCAGCGGTTGGCGGCAGACCACTCATTGAAGCTGCTGCCGCATTTTCATCAACGTGCGTTGGCCGGCGAGTGTGGGTAGAGACAGCCATGGGCGACAAAGCCGATTACCGGAGTTGCGATTGAGTGCTGTGTGCAACACAACTTTCTGATGGCGCTTGAAGCGCTTTGGCTGTGGCGCCGGCAAAAGATCTTCCTGGACGTCTACCGCTATTGGCTGAAAGTGTTTGCCCTCACCGTGGCGGTGGGCACGGCGTCGGGGCTGATTCCGGAGTACCAGTTCGGGCTCAACTGATCGCGGCTGTCGACCCAGGCGGGAGACACCCTCGGCCCGTTGATTTTCTGCGAAGTGCTGGCGGCCTTTTTTCTGGAGGCGTGTTTTCTTGGCATCATGTTGTTCGGCATGAAGAAGGTCGGCCCGCGCCTGCATTTTTTTGCCACTTGCGCCGTCGCCATCGGATCGCTCTTCAGTGCCTTCTGGATCCTGTCGGCCAACTCCTGGATGCATACACCCGCCGGTTACGCCATTGGCGCAGATGGACGCTTCATTGCACGGGATTGCTGGGCAATCATCTTCAATCCTTCCTTCCCTTATCGGCTTGCGCACATGACCTTGGCCGCGTTTCCTGGTCTCGCGACACTACTGGCCGGCGTCAGTGCCTGGCAGCTGTTGCGTGCGGATTCGCTGTACCTGCGGCATGACCTGAGTAGCACCATCGCCGCCCTCGACGAATTCCCGCCCCAGGACATCCCCCCTGTGCACGGTGTTCTTTGCTTTTCGCGTCATGGTCGGCCTGGGCCTGTGGGTGCTGCTGGCAGTGTTGGCGTGCCTTGGAGAGCGACAAACAACGTATGGGAGATTAGCTTGGCGGTTGGCGCATGGGGGTGAGCAGGTCAACAATCGATTTGCCTGTCGCCTGCCCCCGATTTTCTGGCTGCCCAATGTGTCAGCGCAGTAAGAGTCCCGCGGCCCTGGCTCGCAAAGCCATTACCAGATTGGCTGGCATTTTTTTGATTTCTTCAGGCCAGAGCGCCAGATGCCCCCGAAATTCTCTCGACTCATCGTCGAATTTTGAAATATCAGCAAGCACGAAGCTGTATCGACTGAGGTAAGCCGCAGACAAATCATCGGCCAACGCCCGCGCAGGCTCGCCGGCTAACGCCAGGCACCATTGGGCAATTTCAACGATTCGTTCACTGGGCGTACGCGGCGCCACACCGTGTAGGAAGTTCAGGATGTATTGGTTGTAGAGCAGCGCGCCTTGCTCGGGCTCTTCCGTAGGGTTTCCGGGGCAATGTCGTCGTTCCCAGGGAAGCATGTAGACCATTTTGTCCAGCGCAGTCTGAAGAACATAATCCGACGGCTTAACCAATCGATGCATAATCTTCTCCGGATAAAAAAACGGTTTAGCTATGGTAGCTCATCCATGGAAGCCAATAGCCTGTATGAAGAAATTTGGGGGAAATATCCGTTGTTGCGGTAATGGCCACTTAGAGTTTGGGCCTTACGGCGACTTACTTTTCCAAACGTGGGAACGCCGGGCCAGCGAAAAACTGGTCAACAGGCTCTTGGTTTGACGGGGTACCCAAATCCAGAGCTAAAGCGAGGCGGCCTTAAAGCCGACCTGACTTTTTCGGGTACACCTGGATGATCGTTCCCACGCTCTGCGTGGGAATGCCGCCAGGGACGCTCCGCGTTCCATTGACGACGCGTTAATTGAGCCGTGCGCGACGGTGATGCGGGGCGTCACAGGAAGCCCTGTGTGAAATTGGTTGCCTGCGTACATATCCATTGCTGCGGTAACGGCCTCCTATGGTTTCGCTTTTACAGCGACTCCCTTTTTCAAACGCCGGAGTGCCGGCCCAGCAAAAAGG
>CXWK01009610.1_pt1 | contig 10989 bp, 9 predicted proteins | sample 590851 | NCBI WGS metagenome assembly CXWK01 (sample SAMEA3498364, study PRJEB10139) | wastewater metagenome | biome: wastewater treatment plant; material: activated sludge | place: Denmark | collected 2014-08-01
TGCGTTCCTCCCCGACGACGCCACCATGACGTGCTGCGGTTCTAGGAGGCGGCCCGTGGGCCGTCAAACCGCTACAACGCCGAACAGCGTCTCCGTTAGAAACAAGCGCTCGCCGTCGTCGAGGCTTTCGCCGCCCGTTCGACCGAGCGCGTGCGACGTTGACGTACCGACCATCTTGAGCCGGTCCCGGCGCTTTTTCACCCGCGCTTCAGGTCCGGATGCACCGTCTTGCCGATGATGTGCGCGTCGTGGCCGATCACGTGCTCGGTCGAGCCGACGATCAGCGGATCGGGCGCGCGCACGATCGAATGGTCCTTGTTCGGATAGGGCAGGTGCGTCAGGAAATGCGTCATGCACGACAGGCGCGCGCGCTTCTTGTCGTCGGACTTGATGATCGTCCACGGCGCGTCGGCGGTGTCGGTGTAGAAGAACATCGCCTCCTTGGCTTCCGTGTAATCGTCCCACTTGTCGAGCGAGGCGCGGTCGATCGGCGACAACTTCCACTGTTTCAGCGGATCGTGCTCGCGCGACAGGAAGCGGCGCTTCTGCTCGTCGCGCGACACCGAGAACCAGTACTTGAACAGGCGGATGCCCGAACGCGCGATCATGCGCTCGACCTCGGGGCACTGGCGCATGAATTCGAGATATTCGGACGGCGAGCAGAAGCCCATCACCCGCTCGACGCCGGCGCGATTGTACCAGGAGCGGTCGAACAGGCAGAGTTCGCCGCCGGACGGGAACTGCTGGATGTAGCGCTGGAAGAACCATTGCGTCTTTTCGCGTTCGGTCGGCTTCTGCAGCGCGACGACGCGCGCGGTGCGCGGGTTCAGGTGCTCCATGAAGCGCTTGATCGTGCCGCCCTTGCCGGCGGCGTCGCGGCCTTCGAACAGGACGATGATCCGTTCGCCCGTCTCCTCGATCCAGCGTTGCGCTTTCAGCAATTCCTGCTGCAGCGCGATCATGTGCTCCTCGTAGGGGCCGACGCGCATCCGCTGCGCGTAGGGATATTCGCCGGTCTCGAACAGCTTGCGGATCAGCGCCGGATCGTGCCGCATCTGCGCGATGCGGCGATGCTCCTCGTGCGCCTCCTGCACGCCGGGCTTCAGCGCGGTCGCCTTGGCTTCCTTGCGCTTCTTCTTCTCGTCCTTCTTGCCGGCGGGCTTGGTCGGTTGCGCGGGCTTGGCCGGCTGCGCGGCGTTGACCGGCTGCGCGGCCGGCTCGAGGCCGGGCGTGGCTGCCTTTTCGACGGGGCGGCCGGCGGCGGCCTCGGTCGCGGTCGCGGTGGGCGAAACGGCGGCGGACTGGGCGGGCGTGGCGGCGTGCGTCTGCGTTTCGCTCATCAATGACCTCCTCGTAAGGGCGGCGGAAATCGTCCCCGGACAATGTCGGCTGTACGTGCATCGGCGCGGGGACATGGATGCCCGCACGCCGCGCCCAGATCCGACCGGGGCGGGAAGTCTGGATCAGGTCGGTGTCGCCGGCCTTGATCGGCCGCAACGGATTTTCAGATTGCCGGACCGGCAGGTCTCGCGGGCGCCGCCGCTGAACCGAACGCCCGCCGCGCGCGCTGCGCCCGGCATTGCCCGAGGGGCGGGCCGCTGCGCCCGGCCTGCCTTACGCCGCCGCCTTCGCGGCCTGCGCGGGAAACGAAACCTGCGGTTCGGCCGGCGCGCCGATCCATTCGGTGTGGCCGGGCAAGGTCTCGCCCTTCATCACCACCGTCAGCGGCCCGATCCGCGCGTAATCGTGGCAATGCGTGTCGTAGAGGACGGTCGAGCCGGCGCCGACGGTCACGCCCCGGCCGATGTCGATCCGGCCGATCTTCATCACCCGGTCCTCGTAGAGATGCGTCTGCAGCACGCACATCATGTTGACCGCCACGTAGTCGCCGACCTTCACGCAGTCGAATTCGGTGATGTCGGTCGAGTCCATGAACACGCCCTTGCCGAACTTCGAGCCGAACAGGCGCAGCATCCACGGCAGGAACGGCGTGCCGCGCAGGTGGTCGAGGAAGACGCGGCCGGCGAGGCCCCAGTAGAGCACGGCGACCGCCTCGGTGCGCATCGCCCAGAACGACCACATCGGTTTGATCTGCGGCTCGTAGCGGCCCATCGTGCCCCACTTGATGCCGATCACGACCATCGTCATGCCGAGCGAGATCGCGACCGAGCAGAGCATGTAGAGCAGGACGACGACGCCGTACTTGCCCTCGAGCAGCTTCTGGCCGAACACCTCGACCGCCCAGGTGCCGAAGGTGATGTAGAGCATGGTCGGCAGCGAGATGTTCACCGCCTCGAACGTGCCGCGCATCCAGACCTTCCACCACGGCGGCGAATAGGTCCACGTAGCGCCGCCCGCGTCCATCTTCTGGCGCACCGGCAGCTTGATCGGCGGCGAACCGAACCATGTGTCGCCCGCCGACAGCAGTTCGTTGGCCGGCGGCTTCGATTTCACGCCGATCAGCGCCCCGTCGGGAATGCGCGCGCCCGGCGGCACGACCGCGTCGTTGCCGACGAAGACGCGCGAGCCCGTCGTGACTTCCTCGAGATGCATCCAGCCGCGGCGGATGTCCTCGTCGCCGAGAATGACCTCGTCGGCGATGAAGCATTTGTCGCCGATGTCGACGATGTCGTAGCGCCCGGCGATATTGGTCGAGATTTCCGAATCCTTGCCGATGCGCGCGCCCATCAGCCGGTACCAGGTGCGCATGTAGATCGTCGCAAACAGCGACGACAGCGTTTCCAGCGTGATCTCGGTCGCCAGCGCCACCGCCCACTTGCGGATGTAGAACCACGAATAGATCGAATAGCTGCCGGCTTTCACCCGCGGCAGCACCAGCCATCGCACGATCACCAGCAGGCCGACCGTCATCAGCACGAGGACGAACGCGGTCGGCCATGCAAACAGCGGGATCGCCGCGAGATAATAGGTGCGGTCGGCGATGCCGAGCCAGGAATCCATCCGGTCGAACACCCAGAACGCCGGGAAGATCGGCAACAGGCCGAGCGGCGGAATGATCAGCAGCAGCACCGTGTAGACGAAGGTCTGCGCGGCGCGGCGGCCGGAGGACGCCTGCGCCGGCTCGTCGAGCGTCGACGGATCGAGCTGGCCCAGCTTGCGCGCCGGCGAACCGTCCCAGATCTCGTGCGCGCCGATGCGGGCGCCTGCCACGATCGAGGTCAGGTCGCGGATTTCCGCGCCCTCGCCGATCACGGTGTTTTCCTCGATCACGCAGGACGTGCCGATATAGGCGTCCGCGCCGATCTCGATGGTTCCGATGATGAGTTCGTCGCCGACGACGCGGGCGTTGGCGAGCTTCAGCTTCGTGCCGAGGCTGACGCCGGCGCCGATGCTGACGAGATCGATGGCGCCGACCTCGAGTTCGCTGATGATGGCGTCGTCGCCGATCTTCGCGCCGAGCGCCGACAGGTACAGGCGCATGATCGGCGACGCCTGGAACCATTTCATGTGCGTCAGCGCCATGAAGCGCTGCGCCAGCCACCAGCGGTAATAGTACCAGCCCCACAGCGGATAGCGCCCTGGCCTGGTCCGTCCGAGCAGGATCCATTTCATCGCGATCGAGATCGCGATGGTGGCGATGTTGATGCAGACGTAGACGCCGAGCAGCGCCACCATCTCGGTCCAGATGTTGGCGTCGGGATCGGTCAGCAGCATGTAGCTGACGAACACGCCGAGCCATTGCGCCGTCATCAGCGACAGCACGACCGGCAGCGCGATCGCCTGGCCGACGCCGCAGAAGAAGCGGCGCAGCAGCGGCGGCGGCGCAAACGACAGGTCCTTCGGCGGACCGCTCGCCTCCGCCTTGCCGTCGAGATGGATCGACATCGCGCGCAACGTGCGGTGCGTGTAGACGTCCTGCAGCGTGATGCCGGCGAGCCGCGGAATTTCGCGCACGGCGGAGACGAAGCGCGCCGCCAGCAGCGAATGGCCGCCGAGATCGGTGAAGAAGTCGGCGTCGAACGGAATGGTCTGCGGCGGCAGCGCGCGCTTGGCGGCGGCCAGCAGCGCGGCTTCCGTCTCGGTGCGCGGATCTTCCTGCTCCTCGATCGGCGCCGCGGCGGTCAGTTCGGCCTTCTTCAGGAAATTGCGATTGACCTTGCCGGACGGGAGCTTCGGCAGCGTCTCCATCGTCTCGTAGCGGCTCGGCACCATGTAGGCCGGCAAATTGGCCCGCAGTTCGGCGCGCAGATGCTTCGGCTCGATGTCCGCGCCCTTGTGGGCGACGAGGAAGGCGACGAGTTCGTCGATGCCTTCGACCGCGCGCAGCACGACGGCGGCCTGCGACACGCCCGGCAGTTCGGCGAGCTTGGCCTCGATCTCGCCGAGTTCGACCCGGAAGCCGCGGATCTTCACCTGGTCGTCGATGCGGCCGCGGAAGCCGATATTGCCGGCCTCGCCCATCACCACGGCGTCGCCGGAGCGGTAGAGGATCGGGTCGCCGTGCTCCGAACCGAACGGATTGGCGATGAATTTCTCGGCCGTCAGCTCGTCGCGCTTGAGATAGCCGAGCGCGACGCCCGGCCCGCCGATCAGCAGTTCGCCCTCGACGCCGCGGTCGAGCAGGTTGGTGGCGTCGTCGCAGACATAGGCCGTGTAGTTCGGGATCGGCCCGCCGATCGTCACCGGCTCGTCCGGCCGCACTTCGGCGACGGTGGCGACGACGGTCGCCTCGGTCGGCCCGTAGGAATTGAAGATCACCCGGCCGGGCTTGCACCAGCGCGCCGCGACCGACGGCGGGCACGCCTCGCCGCCCAGAATGATCACGCGCAGCTTCGGCGCGTCCTTCGGCAGCATGGCCAGCAGCGTCGGCACCGTGTCGAGCACGGTCACGCCGGCGTCGTCGAGCAGGTCGGGCAGCTTGTCGGCCTCGCCCATCACCTGCGGCGTCGCCACGAACAGCGTCGCGCCGACGAGATAGGGAATCCAGATCTCTTCCATCGACAGGTCGAAGGCGACGGAGGCGCCCTGGAACACCACGTCGTGACCGTTGATTCCGTAGATCTCGTTGGCCGAGCGCAGGTAGTGGCAGATGTTGCGGCCGGTGATGACGATGCCCTTGGGCACGCCGGTCGAGCCGGACGTGTAGATCATGTAGGCGGGATGATCGGGCGACGCGCCCAGCGCCCGCGCATTCACCTCGGTCGTGTCGGCCGGATCGACGATCTGGTCGTCGATCCAGATCGGGCAGGGCATGTGCCCTTCGGCCTTCGGCCCGCCTTCGTCGGACGTGAGCAGGCCCTTGGCCTCGGCGTCGGCGAGGCAGACGGCGATGCGATCGACCGGGGCGTCGGCGTCGAACGGCAGCCAGGCGGCGCCGGTCTTGGCGATGGCGATCTGCGCGATCAGCAGTTCCGGGCCGCGCGCCATCCACAGCCCGACGACATCGCCGGGCCGGACGCCGCGTGCGAACAGGGCGCGGGCGATGGCTGCGGCCTGCGCATCGACTTCGGCATAGGTGTAGCGGCGCTCGAGCGTGGTCATCGCCAGGTGGCCGCCGCGATGGGCGACGGTCGAGGCGAAGATTTCGGCGAGGATTTCGTCGCGCAGGAAGTCCGGGATCGACTTGCCGATCAGGACAGCCTTGGCGGCGGAAACGGGCTCGGCGCGTTCGAGCGTGGCGGCGGATGTCGTGTCGATGCTGTTCATGCGCTCCGGCTCAGGCCGCCTGTTCTCACGCTTTGCCAAGCTCTGGGCAGGCATGCCAGCCGCCGATCCGGCGCGCTGCCCAGATCCGACGAATCCGTCTTGCCCTTACGCAGCCCCGCCCCCTGCGGACGCTTAGCACAAGTCCGCCGACGGTCCTATCCCGCCCGCGGGCTGAACGGCCCGTGAATACGGCTCCGTCCACCGCCCCGCGCCGCCGGAAAAGACGAGCGCCCGGCCCTGATGCACGGGCATCCGCACCGCCTCGGCCGGGGCGACGCCGCCGGCGAGAACCATCAGCGCGCGGGCGACGCCGCCATGCGCGACGGCGACGGTCGGACCGGCGAGTTCGGCGAGCCAGCCGCCGACCCGCGCCGTCAGCTGCGCGTAGCTCTCCCCGTCCGGCGGCGCGAAATCCCAGATGTCGCGGTCGCGCTGCAGCGCCAGCCCCGGGTCTCNNTCGTCGGTGGAGAAGCCGCCATCGGCAAGGCCCATCTCCGCCCGCGCCAGAATCATCGTGTCGAGCGCGCGCGTCAGCGGCGAGCAGCGCCAGGCAAGCCCGCCCGGATCGACCCCGTCCTCCCGGAAGACCGCCGCGAGCGTGCGGCCGACCTCGACCGCCTGTTCGCGCCCGCGCGGCGCCAGCGGCGTGTCGAGCTGGCCCTGGATACGGCCTTCGGCGTTGTAGAAGGTCTCGCCGTGGCGAAGGAAATAGAGTTTGTGTGCGAACACGCTGCGCCGCCGGAGTGAGGATCGTCGGGTCCTAACGCTGGCGCGCGCTGCGGTCCAGTACGGCGGGTCCTAGTACTGCGGCTGCTGCTGCGTCGGGCCGCCCGTCTTCATCGTTTTCTGCTGCTTGCGGTTCTGCCGCATCTGCTCGTAGTGCGTCTGCGACTTGCCGACGGCGCGGGCGTTGTAGCTCTGGCTCATCGGATTGGACGCGCCCGCGAAAGCGAACGACGTCGGGGCGGCGATCGCCGCGGCCATGACGAGAATGGCGAGTTTCTTCATCCGACCCTCCCTTGGCGCGGGAGATCAGCCCCCGCATCGCGGGAAATAACGCCCGTGTGGCCATTGGCAAGAAGAGCGGGCGCGGCTTGCGCGGTCCCGGCCGGCTTGCGACAAATCCTGCAACCGACAACGACAGACGGAAACGCCTTCATGCCCGCATCCGACCTGATTTCCTCCAGCGCCGTCCGGGTCGTGGAGCGACTGCGCGCCGGCGAGATCACGCCGCACGATTGCCTCGATGCGCTGGAGACGCGGATCGCGGAGGTCGACAACAAGGTCAACGCGCTGCCGATCCTGTGCTTCGACCGCGCCCGCACGCACGCCGACGCGCTGATGAAGAAGCCCGCCGCCGAGCGCGGCCTGCTCGCGGGCCTGCCCGTGCCGATCAAGGACCTGTCGTGGGTCGCCGGCGTGCTCTCCACCTCGGGCTCGCCGATCTTCAAGAACTTCGTGCCCGATTCCTCGGACATCGTCGTCGACAAGATCGAGGCCGAGGGCGGGATCGTCTACGCCAAGTCGAACACGCCGGAATTCGGCGCGGGCGGCAACACGTTCAACCCCGTCTGGGGCGCGACGCTCAACCCGTGGAACACGTCGCGCACCTCGGCCGGCTCGTCCGGCGGCGCGGCCGCCGCGCTCGCCTCCGGCACGGCCTGGCTCGCGCACGGTTCCGACATGGGCGGTTCCCTGCGCAATCCCGCGAGCTTCTGCGGCATCGTCGGCATGCGGCCGACGCCCGGCCGGGTCGCCTCCAACAATCGCTCGATCGTCGACCAGACGCTCGGCGTTCAGGGGCCGATGGCGCGCACGGTCGAGGATCTCGCGCTGCTGTTCGACGCCATGTCCGGCGAGGATCGCCGCGATCTTCTCTCCAAGCCGCGCCCGGCGAAAAGCTTCCTGTCGGAAGCGCGCTCCGGCTGGCTGCCGAAGAAAGTCGCCTATTCGCGCAATCTCGGCATCACGCCCGTCGATCCGGAAATCGCCGAGATCACCCGCCGCGCCGCCGAACGCTTCGCCGAGGCCGGCGTGATCGTCGAGGAGGCGACGCCCGACCTGTCCGGCGCACACGAATGTTTTCGCGTTCTTCGCGCGCGAAATTTCGCGACCGGGCTCGGCCCGCTGCTCGAGCAGCACCGCGACAAGTTCAAGGCCGACATCATCTGGAACGTCGAGGACGGGTTCAAATTGACCGCCGACGAGATCGCCCGCGCCGAGCGCCAGCGCACGCTGCTGGCGCAGCGCATGGACGCCTTCCTCGGCAAGTACGACCTGCTGCTCTGCCCGGCGACGGTGGTCGCGGCCTTCCCGGTCGAGCAGGTCTACCTCACCCATTGCGACGGCTACGAATATCCCAACTACATCGAGTGGCTGTCGATCGCCTACGGGCCGACGCTGTGCGGCGCGCCGGCGCTGTCGCTGCCCTGCGGCTTCACCCGCGAAGAACTTCCCGTGGGCCTGCAGGTCGTCGGCCCGACCAACGCCGACGCGCGCGTCGTCGCCGGCGCCAAGGCGCTGGAGACGATTCTGAACCTCGGCACGGTCAGGCCGATCGATCCGCGCGCGGGGACGTGAGCCCGATCTTCCTCACCTGATCTCCCACTGGCAGATCTTGCCGCTGTGCCGGCGCGCCTCGAGGTCGAGGTGGATGTGGGTTTCGTGGAACCCGTCCGACCCCGGCCCGAGCACGGTCGAAAACCGGCCGCAGGCGGTGGCGCGCAGCGCCGTCGTCAGCGCCGCGTCGGCGTCCTTGTCGGTCAGCGCCATCGTCCCGCCGCCTGAAAACTGCAGCGCGCTCAGGTCGAGCGCATTGCCCTTGCCGCGTTCGGACAGCTTTTCGTTCGGCTGGCCGTTGCGACCCCGGCAATTGTAGGCGTCGGCCGTCGCGATCCGTGCGATTTTCCGTTCGCGGGTCTCGACGACGGGCGCGACCTCTTCGTCGATCCAGCGCGCCACGTTCTCGGCGAGGTCGCAGCGCATCACCGGCGCGGGCAGGACGTCGATCCGGCGCCCGTCCGACACGATCACCGCCTTGAGTGCGACCGGCGCAGCGATGCCGCAGCCGCCGGCGCCGGCGACGGGAGGCATGCGCGCCACGACCGCGCGCCCGCTGGCGAGCAGGCGCGTGCAGACGGCTTCGTCGTCGGCGGTCGCGACCGGCGGCTGCGCCGGCGCAGCGGGCTGCGCCGGCGACGGGCCGAGGTCGACGGGACGCACGGGCGGGACCGGCGCAGCGTCTGGCGCGGGAGGGGCAGGGGCGAGATCGGCCGGGCGGACGGGCGGCGCCGCCGGTGTGGGATGCGCGGCTGGCGCGCCGGTGCGGGGCGGGCGCGCATCCGGCGGACGCGGCGGCGGTTGCGGCGCCGGGCCGAGAAGAGTGACGAGCAGAAGGGCGGGAAGTTTCACCCGCCCGAAACTAGGGCGACGCCGGCCGCGAACAAAGCCGCGTCGCTTCCTGACGAGGATGCAGCGACCGCAATCGACCGGTTGCGGACTCCCCTCGCCCGCGAAGCGGGAGAGGGTGGCGCCTGCGAAGCAGGCGTCGACACGAAGTCGGCTGTTGCCGACGTCGGTCCGGGGTGAGGGCGCTGCGATTGCGACGAACATTCGGGCAGCGGCGCGTCCCTCATCCACAGACCGAAGTCGACAATAGCCGACTTCGGATCGGGGATCCTGGTCCTTCGTCTCGACCGCGCTCCCTACAATTGCGCGCACGCTGGCGGCAAGGCGGCCTGCAGATTGTTGGTCGACGCCATGCTCCGCATCTGGTCGCACATCTGTCGCAGCATCGTGCGCTGCGAAGCCGACCACGAATTCGCGGAAGCCACGTTCGCATTGAACTGGGCGAGACGCTGATTATAGGCGCCGACCATCTTGTTGTAGCACTCGCCCGCCGTCGTCGTCGCATTGCCGGCCGCCGGGCAGACGACTGCTGCGACCTCCTGCGCCTGGGGAAGCTTCGGCGCCGGCTGTTCCGCCGGGACCGATGTGTCGTCGCACTTGCACGCGCCTGTCCGAAGGCCGTACTCGGTGCATTTCAGCTGACAATAGAATTCGCCCGGGTCTTGCGCGGACGCGGAACCTCCCAGCAGCGCGACGATGACTGCGGCGAACGTCCAGGCGAAGCGGTTCAGCATGGAGGCAGCGTCCTCACGTCGATGCCGATCTGACCCGCGAATGCGTGGATCGTCTGGCATTCCCGAATGAGATTGGCGCGATCCGCATTGAGCCGGTTCAGCAGCGCGTAGTACTGGTTCGTGTAGGCGCTGGCCCGGGCGTCGAAGTCCTGCGCTACGGCGGCGTAGCATTGAGCGGCAGGCGCCAGCGCGTTGGACAGCGCGCCGCAGATCACGTCCGCCATCGGCCCCGACTGGGCCGAAGCTCCGGCGCTCCAGAGCACTCCAGCAAGCACGATGCTCGCTGCCGACGCTCGAGCCCTGAACGTCTCGAGTGAAAGCAGGCTGCTCGGATGCATGCGGCCCCCGTGGGCTTCGCGGTGGATCGGCCTGCGGACGATTCCGCTATTTGAGTTTTTCGACCACATTGATCGTGAAGGAATATCTGACGGTCCTCGCGTCGTTCAGGGCGATTTCGATCGAGAACATGCTGGTGCACGGCGCTTTGGTGGAGGAGGTGTAGAACCACCGGTCGCCTTCGAAAGTCAGCGCGCCGCACTCGGCTCTCGTCTGCTGGGGAGCAGGAGACCTGATCGCGCCGACGAGTTGCTGGCTGATGCGAACGTTGCGCAGCATCGTATAGGCATATTCGGTGTTGGATCGACTCGCCTGCGTGAAGTGGACGCCCGGACGGCCTATGGCGATTTCGTCGCTCACGTTGCCGAGGCTGTTGTAGGCGAGATAGGCGAGGGCCGCCATGATGGCGCCGATGATCGGGTAAGCTATCCAATGAAGAGGAGGCATCTGGTTTCTCCTCGTGCTGAAATCACCTCGTCAGACTAGGGACAGATTTCTCGTCAAGGCAATGTGGCGCGAGGTCGCGATATGCCCCGGCGCGCGCCGAACGGTCCGCGAAGCGCGGACGCACGTCCGACGACAGGAGCGCCCCGCATTCCCCCGCTACGTCCGCGCCCTCGCGGCCGGCGCCTCGTCCTTCGCTTCCATTGCGCGCACCGTCTCGCGGGATTCGATCCGCAGGCTTCACGAAGGGCGGCGGAAGGGGGCGAACCTACTGCCCGATGTGGCTTCTCTTCGGGTAATGCCCCTTCATCTCCTTGTTGCGGGTTTCGATCATCATCAGCGGCAAGACGAACGCGAGTACGATGACGCCGATGATGTAGGCGACCAGTCCCTTTGCCAC
>CXWK01017694.1_pt1 | contig 10981 bp, 7 predicted proteins | sample 590851 | NCBI WGS metagenome assembly CXWK01 (sample SAMEA3498364, study PRJEB10139) | wastewater metagenome | biome: wastewater treatment plant; material: activated sludge | place: Denmark | collected 2014-08-01
AATGAAGCCTGCGCGCCCGTAGCTCAGGTGGATAGAGCACCGGCCTTCTAAGCCGGTGGTCGCAGGTTCGAGTCCTGCCGGGCGCACCAACGCGCTTTGCGCGTTGGTCACGCCCGCCAGGCCTCGTGGTCGGCTTCGCCTTCGGCTCACGCCGACCGGGTTCTGCCGGGCGCTCGCGCGGAGTGACGACGCCGGCGTACGGGTTAGCATGGTGCCGTGCAACAGCGGTCCCGCAGCCTGGTTTCTCCCGACGCTCAAAACGTCACATTCGTCGAACTGTTTTTCGATCTCGTGTTTGTGTTTGCCATCACCCAGGTCGTTGCGCTTCTGCACGGCGAACTGGGCGCGCGGCTCATCGGCCAGGCGGTGCTCGTGTTCTGGCTGGTGTGGTGGGCCTGGACGCAGTTCACCTGGGCGCTTAATGCGGCGGACACGACCCATCCCGGCGTCCAGCTCGCTACCCTGGCCGCGACGGGTGTGGCATTTTTTCTGGCGGTCTCATTGCCAGGCGCGTTCGGCGCGCGCGGGCTGTGGTTTGCAGTGCCCTACCTGCTGGTCCGCAGCATCGGCCTCACGCTCTACGCCCGCGTCGCCATGGCGACGGGGCCTGGACAGTGGGCGGCGGTGGCCAAGTTCGGCACGCTGTCGCTGGGCGGCCTCATCGCGGTGCTCGGCGGCGCCATTGCCGGCGGGGATACACAGTACTGGCTCTGGGGCCTCGCGATCCTGCTGGACGTCGTGGCGGCTGGCGTCGCCGGACGGGCAGGTGGATGGGGCCTGCATCCCGCGCATTTCGCCGAGCGTCACGGGCTCATTGTCATCATCGCTCTCGGTGAATCGGTCATCGTCGCGGCAGGCGGTCTGTCGAATCTGGCGTGGGATGCCAGTGCACTGGCTGTGGCCGTGCTGGCTGTGGCGGTGACGGGCGGTCTGTGGTGGACCTACTTCGTGCGGGCCAAACCGCGCATTGATCACGCACTTGAGTCGCTCCAGGGCGCAACGCTCTCCGAAACCGCCCGCGATGCCTTCAGCCTGATGCACTTCCCGAAGCTGTGCGGCGTGATCGCCTACGCCGTCTCTGTCGAAGCCGCACTGGCGCATGCCCACGAGCCGCTTCACGTGGCCGCGCGGATCGCCCTGGGCGCCAGCCTGGTGCTGTTTGTGGGCGGCATGGCCCTGGTCACTCGTCGAGCCACTGGTCGCTGGCTGCTTCGTCGCCTCGTGATCGTGACGGTCACGGCAGCCGCGGTGATCGCTGCCGGCGGATTCAGTCCGCTGGTCTCGTTGTCGCTGGCTCTGGCGGGTGTCGTGGGGGTCGCGATCGCCGAGCACTCCGCTGGTGACGTGCATTCCGAGATGGTGAACTGAGGCCCGCACCTCCGCCGAAGCGACGGCCGATGTCACGCACGCCGCCAACGAGAATGTTCGGTGGCGACGAGCAACGGGAGCACGTCAATAAGGGCCCACGAGTGTGCCGGGGAACAGATTCACGCGAGCGTGAGTGTCTGATCATATAATCCCGGCACTCGCCGCAGAGGGACGATCCCACACACACCCATGCAAGGTCAGCGCCTGGCTCACTACGAAGTTCAATCACGTCTCGGCCGAGGCGGCATGGGAGAGGTGTGGAAGGCCTGGGATCCGCGGCTCGAACGCACCGTCGCGATCAAGATTCTGAGTGCTCCGTCTGACGCGGTCGCCGCAGGCACGCTGGCCGAAGCACGCGCAGCCTCGAAACTGAACCACCCGAATATCTGCACCGTGTACGAAGTCGGCACAGCCGCCGGCCGCAGTTTCATCGTGATGGAGTTGGTGGAGGGACGCCCGATCAGCGAGTTGATTCCCTCCGACGGCCTCTCCGCCGATACCGTCATTCGCTACGGCATTCAGATCGCCGAGGCGCTCGAACACGCGCACGAATCCGGCGTCGTCCACCGTGACTTGAAGGGGGCCAACGTCATGGTCACCGCGGAGGGACGACTCAAACTGATCGACTTCGGCATTGCGACAACGCTCGCCGCCGTCACTGGAGACGACGTTACGCGCGAGCAGCCGGCGTCGTCGGGTGGCGCCGTCGGCACGCTCGCGTACATGGCGCCGGAAGTGCTCAAGGGCGGCGACGCCACGCCGCGCAGCGACATCTGGTCTCTTGGAGTGCTCCTCTATGAGATGGCTGCCGGCCAGGGGCCGTTCATCGGCACAACGCAGACCGATGTGGTGGCGGCCATCGTCAAGGAAACGCAGGCGCCGTTGCCCGAGCGCGTGCCGCCGGCGCTGCGAAGCGTCATCCAGCGGTGCCTGTTGAAGGAGCCCGCCCGGCGGTATGCTCACGCGGGCTCGGTGCAGTCGGCCCTGGAAGCCATCGCGTCAACCACGGGCGTGGCTCCGGTCGTCGGCCATGGCGGTGCAGGCCCGTGGTCCAAAACCCGGATGGTAGGAGTCGCGGCACTGATCGTCGCTGTGGGGCTCACGTACTGGCTTGGCTTTACGGGGGCCGCTTCTGACGGACCGGGCCTTCGGCTGGCGAACGCGGCGCGGGTAACCGGCGCGGGTGGCGACGAGTCGGCCCCGAGCCTTTCCAGGGACGGCCGAATGCTTGCCTATCAGGCGACGACGGCCGAGGGCGGTCAGCCTGATATCTGGGTGATGCAGGTGGGGTCGGGTGCGCCGATCAACCGTACGGCCGACACGACAGAGGCCGACAGGGCACCCGTCTGGGCACCCGACGACAGCGCGATCGCGTTTCATTCCACGCGTGATGGCGGCGGCTACTACGTGATGCCGGCGCTTGGTGGGCCCGCCCGTCGCGTGATTGACTCACCGTCGCAGGGGCGTCCGCAGTGGTCGCCAGACGGATCCGAGCTGGCGGGCGTGGTGCAGGATGGCGACCGGCGCCAAATCGAGATCGTCTCGCTTCAGACGGGGGCGAAGCGATCGATTCCGCTGACGCACAGCACACGCAGGTTCGACCTCAGCTGGTCACCCGACGGAAGGTTCTTCGCCATCGTCGACGCAATCAGCGACGAGGGCGAGATCGGCGACCTCCTGGTGATCAGCGCCACCGATGGCCGCGATCATTCGATCGCCGATGGCCGCTTCGCCGTGTGGGCGCCAAGCTGGTCGCGCGACAGTCGAACGCTCTACTTCGTGTCGAACCGTGACGGCAACATGGACCTGTGGGAGCAACGCGTCAGCGGCGACGGCAGCGCGCTGGGCGTGGCCGCGCGCGTCACCAATGGCGTGGGGATGCGGTTCGCGGCCCTGTCGGGCGACGGATCGCGAGTGGCCTACTCGCAGGGCAACCGAGTGGCCAACCTCTGGCGCGTGCCACTGGGGAAAGGGCGGCCTGCCACCTGGGCCGATGCCGAGCAGCTCACCCACGATCAGGCGTTCGCCGAGCTCTTCGCGTTGTCGCCTGACGGCCAGCAGCTGTACTTCAGCTCTGACCGCAGTGGTAATCAGGAGTTGTGGGCCATGCCGGCCGGCGGCGGCGAGATACGACAGCTGACCTTCGAGCCGACGCCCGATTGGGCCGGAAGCGTCTCTCCCGACGGGGCGCAGCTCGCTTTTTATTCATTCCGAAGCGGGAATCGCGATATCTGGGTCATGCCCACGGCGGGAGGTGTTGCGCGACAACTGACCACGGATCGGGCGAACGACCTCCTCCCCAGTTGGTCACCAGACGGCGAGACCATCGCTTTCATGTCGACCCGGTCAGGTCAGCAAAACATCTGGACCATGCCCGCCGGCGGCGGGGACGCAACGCCGCTGACTATGGGAATGGAGTCGGGGTTTTTTGCGAGATGGTCACCGGACAGCAAATGGCTCTACTACCTGACGGGCGACATGCAGGGTCACCTGGCGACGCTCGCGAGGCGTCCGCGGCGTGGAGGTTCCCAGGAGCTTTTGAGCCGGTGGAGTCGACTGGTCGGCTGGTCGGTGATTGATCGGTCGACGGTGTTCGTCGAGAAGCGAGTCCCGGGTGGCTCCATTGTCTGGGAGGCCGATGCCGACGGGGCAGATCTGCCGCCGATTCGTCAGATCACGGCGAGTGGCGGGTTCCTCGGGGGAGGAAAAATCGGGTCGTTACCCGGTCCAGGCCCCGTGACCGACGGCCGCTTCCTCTACTTCTCCTGGCGCGAACACGTCGGCGACATCTGGGTCATGGACGTCGTCGGCGGGCGAGGCGGGAAGTAGCCGGGCTGCTCCTCAAGCCCGAGTGCTGCGGTGCACGTTGAGCTCGGCCCCGAACTCGGTCCGGACCGAGCACGATTCTTGCGTGCACTCAGCGAAGGCGCCGCCGCGCCATTACTTGACCGGCACCAGGCGCTTCAGCTCCTCGAACCAGTTGAGGACGATGTGGATCTCCGGCTGAGTAGGGACCGTACTCGCGGCGCCGGATGACCGCCCGGCGGGGAACAGAACGATGAACCGCCCGTCCGGCATGATGTCGAAGCTTCTCGGTGTGATCGCGCTCCCGTCCACCGTACCCCGAAACCGTCGCGGTACCTGGGTCGGATTGCCAAAGGCAAACGTTGGCCGCGTGGTCACGGCCGATACCGCAAATCGCCCTCCCGCCGAGTCAGTGCCTCCCCTCGGAGAAAAAAATAGCTCGGTCCCCTCGGGAGACCAGACCGGAATGGACGTACTCACTGTGCCGATGGGTTGGGGCAGCTGGTACCTGGCGTTGGACGCGGGGAAAGGTTGCACGTAGACCTCGCTCTTGCCCTGGTCTCCGCTCGTATACGCCACCCATCGACCATCGGGCGAAAACATCGGGTTCTGCGCCGCCGCCGTGACGCCACCGAACGGTGCCGCCGTACCGCTCGATCGCACGTAGGTCCAGAGCGCGCCAGGGGCGCCTGTGGACTTGGCTGGCACGACGGTGAAGAGCAGCGTTGCGTCGTCGGGCGACCAGGAGGCAGGCACATGTATGTTGTCCTTGTCCGGAGTCGTCAGCCGCTCGGCGGGTGCAGTGCCGTCTGCGCGCTGCCAGAAGATGGCGCGATCGCCTTCCCGATCCGACTGGTACGTCACGCGCTGGCCGTCGCGCGACCAGACCGGATACCGGTGGTTCCCACCAAAGGTCAGACGCCGAGGGGCCGACCGGCCGTCGACGTTCCAGATCGCAATGTAGGCCTCTTTCGGATCCGCGACGCCCACCGCAACGCGCGTGCCGTCGGGTGAGACTCGGACCATGTCGTAGGCACCGGCCGGCAGCGTGACCGGTGTGACCGTGCCGGCGCGATCGCTCAGCGCAACCTCCCAGGTGTTGTCGTTGGCGCCAGGGCTGTAGACGTGGACCAGCGTCCCGTTGGCGGCGACGTCATAGCCATAAAACGGTCGCAAGGCGGCGCGAGTCAACGGTACGTGCGCGACATCGCGCGCCACCGGAACCGCCTCCCCCGTGACCACCAACCGGCGGGCGTCGAAGGCCACGCCCATCAACACATTGTCGACAAGGTAGACGAGATGGCCCGTGGCCAGATAACGCGGGCCAAAGCCGTCCTCCACCAGCACTGTCCGCTCGCCGGTCGAGATCTTCTGCGCCACGACGCGACTCCCTCCCTCACTGCGCACAGTGACGAGCATGGTGTCGCCGTCGGGCAACAGCTGCCCGGCGCCGTTCGACTCCCCGGCTGGAGTGGCGACCACTACGACGGGCGTGCCGCCGGTGGCCGGCACGCGCATGATTCCCGCGTTCTGGCCGAACAGGATCGTGCCGTCAGATTCCCAGCTGGCGCCGTAGGGGCTCTCAGTCGAGGTTCCAATGACCACCGGGGCGCCGCCGCTGATGGCGAGGCGCTTGAGTTGTCCCCCTTGCCAATACCCGACCTCTTGTCCGTCTGGCGAAAAGAAGGGATAGCTCGATGCCGCCTCCGACCCTGGAATCAGGTGAGCCTCCAGTTCGTCGAGGCCGCGCAGATACAGTCCGCTGGTCGTGGCATACACGAACCGGCGGCCATCGGGCGAAACGGCGATGACTGGCCGACCACCGCCCGTGAACGCCCGCCCTTCCGGGACGCGATAGCTGAACCGGTTCAGCTGCGGCGGGGCCGCTGGCCACAGGCTCCAGGCCGCCGCGACGGTCAGGAGCACGCCGACGCCCAGAGCTGTTGCCACTGGCAGCGCGCGCCGCCACGCTGGCGCGGCGAGGACCGTGGTCGCCGCGTGCGGGGCGGTCGATTCAAACGCGCCATCGAGCGCGAGCCGCACGCCCAAGGCGCTGTCGAGCCGTTGCTTCGGGTTCTTCTGCAGGCACGCCCGCATTACCTGGACCACGCGAGGAGGAATTGACACAGGCACTCGCTGCCAGTTCGGTTCCATTTTCATCACGTTGCCGAGTGTGTCGGCAACGTCCTCGCCCTCGAACGCCCGTGTGCCCGTCACCATCTCGAACAGCACGGCGCCAAACGCCCAGATGTCCGCGCGCTTGTCCACGATTCGGCCGCGCGCCTGCTCAGGCGCCATGTAGGCGGCCGTGCCAAGAATCATGCCCGCCTGCGTCATCGCGGGACTCGTCATGGTGGGCGAGTTGTTGGAGTCCTGGGGGCCCGAGGTCCCGGAGTCCATTGCCCTGGCCAGCCCAAAGTCGAGCACCTTCACTGTGCCGTCGGACCGCACCTTGATGTTCGCGGGCTTCAGATCGCGGTGGATGATCCCCTGCTCGTGCGCCGCTTCCAGCGCCTCGGCGATTTGTTTCGCGATCGCGAGCGCGTCGGACAGGGGGATTCCCCCGGGCTGAAGCCCGGGGGCTCCATCCGGATGGAGGGCTGGGGCTTTAGCCCCGGCCGCAATGATCTCCGACAGATCTTTCCCCTCGACCAGTTCCATCACGAGGGCGAAGGACTTTTCCTGGAACCGCTCCAGCCCGTAGATCTGCGCAATGTTGGGATGGTTGAGTGCCGCGAGGACTTCGGCTTCGCGCTGAAAACGTGCGAGGCGATCCGCATCGCCGGCGACCGAGGCCGGCAGCACCTTGATTGCCACCTGCCGCTTTAGGTTCGTGTCGGTCGCGCGATACACCTCGCCCATGCCGCCGGCGCCGATCTGGGCGGTGATGTCATAAACGCCGAGACGGGTGCCGGGGGTGAGGGACAAGAGGCCGGAATGATACCAGTGTTGGATTGCGCCGGGCTGCCCGGTGGACTATCCTCCGCCACGGGTTTGAGCGTCGGAGGATCTGATGTGGATGCTGGGTCTCGTGGTGGCGCTTGCGGCCGTCTATGTCATTTATGGCGCCGTGATGGCGTCGCCGTATCAGCGTCGCTTCGCCGGCAATCTGCCACCAGACGAAACGGTCGACGGGTACCTCAGGCCCCGCGAGATCGTCGAGGCGGATGAAGGCGCTTTGGCGCGTCGTGTCGCCGCGCGAGTCGCGGCCGACAGTTTGCGCCGGCCACGCCATGCCGGGCGGAACGATCCGATGTTCCACGAACCGCATTGGGGCCATACGAGCGGCCTGTTGCGCGGCGAACTGGTCGTCGACCGGATCGACGCCTTGCCCGCACGGTTCCGCGTCGGCCTCTTCTCGGCGCCAGGCACGTTCCCGCTCGTGGCCCGAGCCGGCATCGCCAAGGATCCTACAATCGGCTTCGCCGTCAATCGTGTGGCGTTGAAGCTGAAACACCCCGGACCGGTGCCCAACGTCTACGCGCCAGACGGTACGGCGCCCGAATTGGATCTGCTGCTTGTCGAAGGACAACGCGGAGTCAACGCCACAGGACACGCGTTCTTCGTGCGCGACGGCCGACAAATGGACATGGCGACCGCGCTGAAGCCGCCCACGGCGGCCACCCTTGGCGTGCTGTCGAACTGGCGGAACCTGGCCGCGCTCAAAGGCGTTGTGGGCACCGTCGCTTCGTTGATGAAGTCCGTGCGCACGGCACCCGGCAACGCCGTCGGCTGGGCGGGCAAGGCCTACTTCTCGCTGGGCCCCTATGCGCTGGGCGAGGGCGCCATGAAGTTCTGCCTGATGCCCAGACAAACCCACCAGACCACGCCGATAGACCCGCTGAAGGGCGACCCCGCCCCGCATCACCGGCGCGTGATGAAGGACTGGCTGGCGAAGGGTGAGGACGCGCAATTCGACCTCTGCGTCCAACTCGCCACGCCCGGCTGTATCCCGGCGCCCGGTCCCTCAGATCCGCCCAGGGCGGTCATGATGGCTGAGTATTGCGACCTCCACTGGGACGAGGACGCCGCGCCATACGTCCCAGTCGGCCGCGTCACGCTCTTCGCGGGCGATGCCATCGACGCCATGGAACACTGGGCGCCGCTGCAATTTAATGCGTGGAACACATTCCACGACATGCGGCCATTGGGTCAGCTCTTCCGTCTGCGCAAACACGTTCACGCCGCTCACAGCGAGGCCCGCGTGTCACATCTCTACGGCGCGACCCCTGGTGAGATGGTCGGCAAATGCCCATTCGGGCACACCTGATCGGTCAGCGCCTTGAGCACGCTCGGCGCCTTCATCATGGAAGGGGAGTGGCGGTCGTTGGCTCAGCTTGACCCCGCGGTCCGCTGCGCGCTAGCCTCGTTCCAGGTTCGACCGCTCCTCCAATGCCAACCAGCCGAGTTCTAGATTTCGACGACCGCTTCGTTCCCGTCCAGTCCTCCACAACCCGCTTTGTAACTGTCGACCGCGAGGCGGTCTTGCTCGATGGGCACGGGCGTGTCTACCGCCTCAATCCGACCGGCGCCATCCTGTGGGCCTGTTTCGACGGCACGGGCAGCCTCGGTGAGATCGCGCAGGACGTCAGCGACGAACTGGGCGTGCCGTACGCCGGCGTCCTCGCCGAGGTTGTTGATCTGGCGCGCCGGCTCGGCGCGGCGGGCCTGCTGGACAATCTCGAGCCGTCGACCGGCGCGTCCGACGACGACCGGGGCGGTGGGGTCGACCCGCGGCCGTCCGCGTCCGCCGATACGTGCCCCGAGGAACCGGCGCACGCCCTCGACACCCCCGGCCCAGACGGCCGGCGGTTTCTGTTGGAACCACCCAATACGTGACTCGACACGGCATTCCGCCTCGGGAAGGCAGGAACCATTACAGTGCGAGCAGGGGAACGACTGATTGGCCTGCGCACCAACGACGCGGCCCTCGCCGCCGGGCTGCGCGCGGCGCTCGGGGCGCATGTGGAGCCGGACTACGAGGCGCCGCCCAACCTGTCTATGAAACTGGGAACGTCGAAAGGGAGCGTAGAGGACTTCCATCTCCTGTACCGCGGCGGGCGACAGGTACTGAGGACACGCTCGGTGCGGCGCCTGATCCAGGTCGCACTCATGTACGTGGAGTCGCTCGCCGACGCCGCCACCACGCGTCTCAACGTGCGTCTGCTCGAGATAGGAGGAATCGCGGTGCTGGTGGACGACTGGCTGACACCGGCGTTCGATAGCGTGGAGCGCCGCGTGGAACGCCTGGGATATCTCGTGATTGACACGGCCGGCGTTCCCATCGATCCCGATCGTGGCTGCGTGATCTCCGCGCCGCCGACCCTGGCGATCGGCGGGCCGGAGTGGGCCGAAATCGAAGAGGCGTACCCGCCAGACGGACGGCCGGCGATCGGCCGTGCGTCGCTGCCGCTCGGGGGCATTGTCGTGTGGAACCGGCATCTGGAGGATGCCGCCTCGCCGGCGGCGCAGACGATCGCGCTGGCTCGCATCGCCGCGCCCCCCGGCCGTCCGGTCCGGGAGAGCGACCTCGGTCTCGCGGTTCGCATCCACGGTCGATGCGCGGTGCATGCCTGCGCGGCAGAGGGTGCGGCGCTGTTCGATACACTCGCTGGACTCGCGGCCCGCGAGACGCGATGACTGAGCGATTCGTCCGATCGCCGCGTGTCGTGTGGCGGACGACGCTCGACGGCGTACTGCTGCGTCCGATCGGCACCACCGACATCCGCCCGGTGTTGCTCAATGGGAGCGGCGGGCTCCTCTGGAACGCGCTCGCGAGCCCCACGTCCGTCGAGACCTTGTGCGAACATCTCGCGGCGGCGACGGGCAGCGATCCTGCGGCCATCTCTGCAGACCTGCGGCCCGTACTCGACCAGCTCGTCCGGGTTGGCGCAATCGTGGCGGTCCCATGACTGCGCCGCACCCCATCACGCTGGCGGTGCTCACGTACGGTCTGCCGGCCGGTCTCACGGCCGGGAGCCTCCGCGCGCCTGACCCGAACGAATGGGCGGCCGTGCGCGACGAGGTTGCGCGGAACGGACTTATCGGTCTGCTGGCGTCCGCTTGCCAGGACGGCGCGGTCGCGCTCGCGCCCGGGCAGTTGGACGATCTCAGAGCGCTCCAACAGTCGGCGGCGGCGTCCGCCCTCCGGATCGAGGCCGTCGCTCTCAGAGTGATCGAGCGGCTCGAGACCGAAGGGATTCCGGTACGGCTCCTCAAGGGGCTCGCCAGCGCGCACCTCGATTATCCGGATCCCGGGTGGCGGGAGTTCGGTGACGCGGACCTGCTCGTGCAGGCCGAGGACTTCGACCGCGCAGTGGCGGTGCTCGTGGCAGACGGGCACTCTCGCGACCTGGTTGAGCGCCGGCCGGGTTTTGATCGCCGGTTCGGCAAAGGGGTCACGATCTATGGGCCGGACCAGGTCGAACTCGACCTTCACCGGACCTTTACGAGTGGCGCGCTCGGCCTTCGCCAGCGCTGCGACGACCTGTGGCGCGAGTCGGCTTCGTTCGTGCTCGGCGGCCGCACAGTCCATGCGCTGGTGCCGGCGGACCGGTTCCTCCACGCCTGCTTTGCGGCCGTGCTCGGAAACACGACCCCTCGCGTAGCGCTGCTGCGCGATATCGTGCAGCTCCTCCTGCGAGACGACCTGGACGCGCCGGCCGTGGCGGAGCGGGCGACGCGCTGGGGTTGCGTGCCGGTGGTGGGTGCCGCCATTGCGGCCGCCGCGCGGGTGTTCGGGACGCTTCCCGATTCGCCGGTCCTGGCGTGGGTGGCTGCTGCGCGACCGCGCTGGCGCGACCGCGCC
>CXWK01003369.1_pt3 | contig 10971 bp, 10 predicted proteins | sample 590851 | NCBI WGS metagenome assembly CXWK01 (sample SAMEA3498364, study PRJEB10139) | wastewater metagenome | biome: wastewater treatment plant; material: activated sludge | place: Denmark | collected 2014-08-01
ATTAATTTTACTGAAGCAGAATTCAGTGAAAAACGGCAGAACAAGTATCGCTAATCAGTCAATAATTTTCCTTCTTACAAAATCATACAAACAAAGTATTAAGTCAATCTTTTAAAAAGATTATATTTGTCCAGTCGGTTAATAAATCAATTAGAATAAGAAGAGGATAAAATGTTTGAAGTAGTATTAATCAAAGGTGATGGCATTGGACCGGAAATTTCTGATGCTGTTGTTGAAATATTTGAAGCTGCTCAAGTACCAATCAAATGGATTGAACATCAGGCGGGATTAAATACAATTGAAAAACATCCTACCGGAATTCCTGCGGAAACACTAGCCGCGATTGAAAAATATCAAGTTGCATTAAAAGGCCCAACTACAACTCCCATTGGGACGGGACATAAATCGGTTAATGTAACATTGCGAACAACTTTAGAGCTATTTGCAAATGTTCGACCTGCAAAATCTTTACCCGGAGTTAGAACAAGATTTGATAATATTGATTTAATAATTGTCCGTGAGAACATTGAAGACACTTACAGCGGAATTGAACATCATCAAACAGCATGTGTTGCGCAGGGATTAAAATTAATTACTCGACCAGGATCAATCCGAATTGCAAAGTATGCTTTTGAAATGGCAAAAAAATACGGAAGAAAAAAAGTTGTTGCAGTTCATAAAGCTAACATTCACAAAATCACAGATGGTTTATTCTTAAAATGTTTTTATGAAGTTGCTTCTGAATATCCTGATATTCAATCTAGCGATATTATTGTTGATAACGCTTGTATGCAGCTTGTTTCTAATCCGGAAAGATTTGATGTGATGGTTTTACCAAATCTTTATGGTGATATTGTTAGTGATCTATGTGCTGGGTTGGTTGGTGGACTTGGCGTTGCACCAGGTGGAAACATTGGTGAAAATTCTGCGATCTTCGAATCCGTTCATGGCTCAGCTCCTGATATTGCTGGGAAAGGAATTGCAAATCCAACAGCACTTTTACTTTCATCATTTCAAATGTTACAGCATCTTGGTTTGCATAAAACAAAATTGAGAATTGAATCTGCATTAATCCAAACTTTAAAGGATGGAATTAAAACAGGTGATCTTGGTGGAAAATCAAACACCAAAGAGTTTACTAAAGCAATCATTTCTAACCTAGAACCAGTGCTCGAAGATGAATTTAAAGATCCTGTTCCACTTAGAATAAAAAGTGGGATGTTAAAAACTTACAAAGAAGTTGAAGAATATTGTCACGGTGTGGATGTGTTTGTGGAAAATCCCAAAGGACTTCCTACAATGCCTGAGCAAGTTGATAATTTGAAATTAAAAATGATTTCTAATCGCGGAACAAAAGTTTATCCTGGTGTTATGCCAAAAATCTGGTTGGTGGATCATCACCGCTGTAGATATGTTGCTACTGATGCAAACGGAAATTATATGAATATTGGTGATGAAGAAATTTTTGATTTGATCAGAGAAATTTCTGCTGCCGGAATTAAATGGATGCATATTGAAAAACTTCAGTTGTTTGATGGTGAGCTAGGTTATTCAAAAGCTCAAGGAGAATAAGTTATTAGTGAATTATTTTCGAAAATATTTAGATTGAAAATAAATAGAAGTTGGACAATTCTTTTAACATTTTTACTTTTAGTCAGTTGCAGTAAAAAAGATGAAATATTAAATCCAGAACTGGAAACCAGATCATACTTGTTAGGTTATACTCCTTTTCCTTATGCAATTTCCAATGAAGCAGTAGCATTTTCATATGAAAAGATTACACAAGAAACTGATATTGTATCTCAACATTTTGATGATGGAATTCCCTGGAACGAAGCTTTAAAGGATACTGATTTTCATCCAAACATTATGGCTGATTGGCAATTTAGAAAAACAAACACACCTATTAATCATAAATTTTTTTTAACTGTTACTCCAGTTAACTTTTTAAGAACAGGACTTTCATCTTATAGAAATGCTGAATCAAATTTACCATTGCCTGAACCTTGGGACACAATAAAATTTAATCATGCTGATGTTAAGGCTGCTTTTTATAACTTCTGTAAACGCATTATAGATTATTTTGATCCGCATTATTTTGCAATGGGAATTGAAGTGAATCTTCTAATGGCTAACAACAAAGATTTGTGGGATGAATATTTTGATTTACACAAAACTGTATATCTAAAGCTTAAGCATGATTATCCTCAACTTCCAATTTTTGTAACACAAACTGGAATGGATTTAATTGGCGGATTTACAAATCCAAATCATGCTGACCAGGTTACAGCATTTAATCAAATAATGAATTACTCAGATTATCTGGCTTTATCATCTCACGTATTTTTAACTTCTTTACTAGCAGATTCCATTCCCGATCATATATTTGATGAAATGTTTACTCTTAGCAGTAAACCACTTTGTATTTCTGAAACAAGTTATCCGGCAGAAAGTTTTTCTGTTTATGGAGGAACGATAACAATTAATGGTAGCCAGGAAAAACAAAAATTATTTTTTTCTAAATTGTTTGACAAAGCTCAAAAATATAATTGCAGGTTTATTATAAATTTTGTGATTCGAGATTACGATCAATTATGGCAGGAAATTGGTTCACCTGATGATGTTTACAAACTCTGGAAAGACACTGGGATTTATGATGGTGATGGAAATGCGAGAATCATAAAAAATCTGTGGTTAGAAAAACTTAAATTAACACTCAAAAGCGATTAGAAAATAATTTAGTAGTTATGAGTAAATACAAAGTAATATCATTTTATAAATATGTAGATATTGAGAACCCCGAATCACTTGCAGAAGAACATTTGAACTGGTGTATTGCAAATAGTGTTAAGGGAAAAGTTTATCTTGCAAAAGAAGGTATAAACGGATGTGTTTTCGGTGATGATAATATAATTGAAAATTATAAATCACACTTAAAGAGTTATAAGATTTTTGAAGATGTTTGGTTTAAAGAAACGTTCACTGACGTTGTAGCGTATTCCAAAATGCATGTTAGAATTAAGGCGGAAATTGTAAACTCAGGTTTGAATCAAACCAAATTAGAAAATACTGCACCAAAGCTTACACCGGAACAGTTGTTAAAATTTTATGAAGACAAAAAAGATTTTGTAATTATTGATACAAGAAACTGGTACGAAAGTAAAATTGGCAGATTTAAAAATGCACTTACTCCACACATTACTCATTTTAGAGAATGGCCAAAGGTTGTAGAGACTTTAAGTGAGTACAAAGACAAAACAATTGTTACTTATTGTACTGGTGGAATTCGTTGTGAAAAAGCATCAGCATATTTACGTGAGCAAGGATTTAAAGATGTTTATCAAATCAATGGTGGGATATTAAATTACATTCAACAATTTCCTGATACTTATTGGGAAGGCGGAATGTTTGTGTTTGATGATAGAAGAGTTTTTGAACCAAATACAAAAGAAGATTTAAAGTACACCTCGAACTGTCATTTCTGTGGTAAACCAACGGCATATCATATTAATTGTCACAATTTAGATTGCGATAAAATTATTGTTTGCTGTCACGCTTGTAAAATTGAAAAGGAATATTGTTGTAGTGATGATTGCAGAGAAAGCTCAAATAAAAGAAAAGTTTTTCACGGTTAAGTATTATGGATGAAGAATTTAAAAAAGAAATTGAACTGAGTTTAAAGAAATCTAAACCTCACACTAAGTTTGATGAGTTTAAAAAATGGATTCCTTCTATAATCATCTTTCCAATTGCGCTTTACTGGGTCCTAAATCGTGGTGAGTATGGCTTAATTGATAATGCAGATTTAGTTATTCACGAGGCCGGCCATTTGTTCTTCAAATTTTTTGGGAAGTACATTTACACTCTTGGCGGAACTTTAATGCAAATTATTCTTCCATCAATCATCTTTTTTTATTTTTTCAGAAGTGAATATCGAACAGGAATGCAATTTTCATCTTTGTGGCTTGGGCAAAACTTTATCAACATTTCTGTTTATGCTGCAGATGCACAAGCACGCAGATTACCATTACTTGGTGGTAATAGCGTTTATCACGATTGGCATTATTTGTTAAGTGAGATTGGTCTTCTTCAATATGATGCTGAGGTTGGGTATTTCTTTTTCAGTCTTGCAATTATCATTTTTATCATCGCTCTAATTATGCCTCTAATTACTCAGAATTAAATATTATCTTTTGCAACAAAAAATTATCTGGAATGGTTTTGAAGAAATTTATTTTCTCGATGTTTGTATGTTTTCTAGTTAGCAAAGTTTCTGCGCAGGTTGATACTACTAAAACTTATTATCCAAATGGAAAAATAGAAGCGGAAGTTGTTTATGAAAATAATTATCGACAAGGTGAAGCAAAATTTTATTGGGAAAATGGTAATCTTAAAGAAACCAGAATTTATCTTAATGATAAAGTTGAAGGAGCAGTTAAAACATTTTACAATAATGGACAAACTAAAGAAAGTTATTTTATAGAAAATAGTAAGAGAGTTGGACCTTATGTTGCATATGATTCTTTGGGTTCGATTACTGACCAAGCATATTTTGAAGATGGAATGCGTGATGGGCAAGAATACCTTTTGGTTGGCAAGTTTAGAAAAGAAGATCGTGATAAACTGATTGCAAAATGGAAAGAGCAGCAAGAGCAGAAAAAAAACTCATCAAAAGAAGATGAATTTATTTTGCCGCCTGTTGAACAACCTGTTGTTACAATAAATACTGATAGTATCTATTTTACAGAAGCTGAAGTAATGCCCGAACCAATTGGTGGAATGAATACAATTTATAAAAAACTTGTTTATCCTGCAGAAGCAAAAGAAAAAGAAATTGAAGGTGTGGTAAAAGTTCAGGTTTATATTGAAAAGAATGGCGAAATATCTTCGGCTAAAGTTTTAGAAGGAATTGGTTATGGATGCGATGAAAATGCAAGGCTTTCTGTTTACTACACAAGATTTAAACCTGGCTTGCAAAAAGGTAAGAGTGTTAAAATTCAAATGATAATTCCTATTGAGTTTAAACTTGATAAGAGTTCTAATTGAAATGGACTTTATTTTCTTTGCGTGAAGCCCTTTTCTTTTATGTAAAAGAAAAGCACAAAGTGCGCTAAGACAGATTAAAGCGTAATTTTTTTAAGAGATTTTTTACTTCTTCGTTCATAAATTTCGAGTTAACAGTATAATTATTAAACTCTCTTCTTGTTGGATAGTTTTTTCTTTGTAAATCAAAATATTCAAGTCGTTCCTGAAAATTCATTACATAACTTTTCTTCATCTTATCGTCATCTTTTTTTATTGAATATATGGCTGAGATAATTTTGTTTAAAGTTATTTCAATTCTATCCTCATACTCACTATCCAAATTAGAATTTTGCGGCTTATCCAATTTAAAATCAAATGTAAAATCAACTTCTAAATATTTACAAAGAGATTCGTAAACCAATTTTGTACCATTAACTTTTCCTTCGAATGAATAACCGGCGATATGCGGTGTTGCAATTAAAACTTTCCTTAGCAAATCTTCATTAAAGTTTGGTTCATTTTCCCAAACATCTAAAACTACTTTAAGATTTTTTTTATCTATAGCATTTATTAAATCCAAATTATTTACAATAGCTCCGCGAGAAGTATTAATAAATATTGTTCCATCTTTTAATTTGCTAAGATTATATTTATCAAAAAGATGATGTGTCCTATCAATTCCAGTAAGATTTAATGGTGTGTGAATTGTAACAATATCACATTGTAAAATTTCATCCAGATCAACAAAATCTCTTTTATCTCCAATTCGTTTTAATGGAGGATCATTTAATAAAACATTCATTCCGAGTGCTTTGGCAAATACTGCAACTTTACTTCCAACATTTCCAACGCCAACAATTCCAATTGATTTACTTTGAAACTTAAAATCAAATTTTACTGCAAGATTAAGTAATGCGGCAACAATATATTCAGCAACAGAATAAGCATTACAACCTTTGGCATCTGCAAAATAAATATTATTAACCTTTAGATATTCAAAATCGATATGATCAGTTCCGATCGTTGCAGTTCCAACAAATTTTACTTTGGTATTTTTTAGTAGATTCCCATCCACAGATGTAATGGATCTAACAATAAGGACATCTACATTTTTTAAAATAGAATTGGTGATTTTACGACCAGGAATAAGTGTAACCTTGCCAAACTGATTAAATGCGGTACTTGCAAAAGCAATATTTTCATCAACTACTATATTTAACATAATTTTTATTTAAAGTAAGAATGACTAATTTCCAAACAGAGATTAGAACTTTTTGCACTTAATTATCTCAAACCAAAATAACAGCAAATCAAAAACATGTAAACACAAATTGTTTTCTCTAAAATAAGGATTTTCTGATGCTAAGCAGACTTTTACAACCCGAAATCCAGTCTCTTATTGAAGAGAGACAACTTGGCATCTTAAAGGAAATTCTGGTTGAATGGACTCCTGCCGACATCGCTGAACTTCTGATTGATCTTCCTGAAAAAGATAGAGTAATAATATTCCGCTTACTTTCCAAAGAATTAGCTGCCGATACTTTTGAGTATATGGATTTTGATACTCAAATGGAATTGTTGAAACTGATGGGTAAAGAAGAAAGCGCAGTAATTCTTAATGAGATGGATCCTGATGATAGAACCTGGCTTTTTGAGGAACTTCCTTCCTCTGCGGCAAAACAATTAATTCAACTTCTATCACCAGATGAAAGAAAAATAGCGCTTACTTTACTTGGTTATCCGGAAAATTCAGTGGGAAGGTTGATGACGCCGGATTATATAGCCATAAAACCTTCATACACTATCCAGCAGACTCTTGATTATATCAGAGAACATGGAAAAAATAAAGAAACATTAAACATAGTTTATGTGGTAGATGAAAAAGGGAAGTTGATAGATGATGTAAGAATTAAAGAATTTTTACTTGCCCCATTAAGTCAAACAGTTTCGGATTTAATGGATGAAAACTTTGTTGCATTACATGTATTTGATGATCAGGAGACTGCCGTTGAGGCCTTTAAAAAATATGATAGAGTAGCTTTGCCAGTTGTTGATAGAGCAGGCATGTTGATTGGTATTGTAACTGTTGATGACGTTTTTGATGTTGCTGAAGAAGAAACAACAGAAGATATTCACAAACAGGCTGCTATTGAAGTATTAGAAGAACCTTATGCTGAAATATCAATTCCACTTATGGTAAAAAAACGAGCTCCATGGTTATCTCTTTTGTTACTTGGCGAATTTTTAACTGCACTTGCAATGGGATTTTTTGAAGATGAAATTGCAAAGGTTGCTGCGCTTGCTATTTTTATTCCACTAATAATTTCAAGCGGTGGAAACTCGGGATCACAAGCCGCAACATTAGTTGTGCGTGCAATGGCACTTGGCGAAATAACTCTTGTTGATTGGTGGCATATTATGAAAAGGGAAATTTTTTCAGGATTAATGCTTGGTGTTATTCTTGGTTCAATCGGGTTTACTCAAGTTGCTGTACTTTCAAATTTTACTCCTGCAATTGCACCGCATTGGTTTTTAATTGGATTAACTGTTGGAGTTACTTTGATAGGAATTGTACTTTGGGGAACACTTACCGGCTCAATGCTTCCGTTTATATTAAAAAGATTGGGTGCAGATCCTGCAACTTCTTCAGCTCCGCTGGTTGCTACGATGGTAGATGTAACTGGACTTATCATTTATTTTAGTGTTGCCATTCTAATCTTAGGTGGAACTCTGCTTTAAGTATCTTTTTATTAGATTTTATCCCGTTTTAGCTCTATATAATCAAGATTGATAAAGGTATTATTTTTATATTTACAGCATTATTAATAATCATAAAGTTTAGTTCGTGAATAATCAAAAGAAAACAAAAGGAATAATTTTAGCAGGTGGTTCTGGTTCAAGACTTTATCCAATAACAAAAGTTTACAGCAAACAATTAGCTTTAATTTATGATAAACCATTAATCTATTATCCACTTTCTATTTTAATGCTTGGCGGAATAAAAGATGTTTTAATCATTTCAAACGAAGAAACAATTCCATTATACAAACAATTATTTAACAGCGGCAGTACAATTGGGATGAATATAGAATATGCGGTTCAACCTGCACCAAATGGAATTGCTGAAGCATTTATTATTGGCGAAAAGTTTATTGGCGATGATAATGTTTGTCTGGTTCTTGGCGATAATATTTTTTATGGTGATTTAACATTTTTCTATGAAGGAATTCTAAAAAATACAGGTGCAACTATTTTTGGTTACCAGGTTAATGATCCTGAACGGTATGGAATAGTTGAATTTGATAAAGATGGAAATGCTTTATCTATCGAAGAAAAACCTGAAAATCCAAAATCACAATATGCTATACCAGGACTATATATTTTTAATAATGAAGTGATAAATATTTCTAAAAATCTAAAACCCTCAGCTCGTGGTGAATTAGAAATTACTGATGTTAACAAGGAATATTTAAATCTTAAACAATTAAAAGTAGAAAAAATTGGGCGCGGAATAGCCTGGCTTGATACGGGAACACCGGAAGCATTACTTCAAGCATCAAACTTTTTTGGTGTAATTGAAGATAGACAAGGACTAAAAGTCGCTTGTATTGAAGAGATTGCATATCACAAAGGATTTATAAACAAAAAACAGTTTGCAGAAGTGGTGGATTCAATTCCAAAATCATTGTATCGAACTTATCTTGAAAAAATCTTAAAGGAAGGATAATTCTATTGGAGGTAATTAAAACTGATATTGAAGGATTACTTATTCTAAAACCAAAAGTTTTTGGCGATGAACGTGGCTATTTTTTTGAAAGTTATAATGAAGTTACATATCAAGATGCAGGAATAGACTTCTATTTTTTACAAGATAATATTTCCAAATCAAAAAAAAATACAGTCAGGGGATTACACTATCAAATTGGCGATATGGTTCAGGGAAAACTTTGTAAAGTAATATATGGCAAAGTACTGGACGTTGCTGTTGATATTCGTTTTGGCTCACCAACTTTTGGGAAATATATTTCATCAGAATTATCGGAAGAAAATCATACCCAACTTTGGATTCCACCGGGATTTGCTCATGGTTTTTCGGTCTTATCTGATGAAGCAATTTTTTCGTATAAATGTACATCTCTATACAGTAAAGAACATGAAAGAGCAATACTATTTAATGATGCTGATTTAAACATTGATTGGAAAGTAAATAACCCGGTTGTTTCGGAAAAAGATTTAAAAGCAAAAGTTTTTAAAAATATAGAAAAAGATTTTATCTATTAATTTTATTTTATTAAGGAAATTTTATGCGCGTACCACTGTTAGATCTTAAGCCACAATATCATTCATTAAAAAAAGAACTTGATGAAGCTGTAATTAAAGTAGCAGAATCACAGCATTTTATACTTGGCCCAGAAGTTACTGGAATGGAAAAAGAATTTTGTACTTATCTTGGATGTAAACATGCACTTGGTGTTTCATCGGGAACAGATGCTTTGCTATTAGCATTAATGGCTATTGATATAAAACCGGGTGATGAAGTTATTGTTCCAACTTATTCGTTTTTTGCAACAGCCGGAGTTGTTTCAAGATTATTTGCTACTCCGGTTTTAGTTGAAAATGATCCCGTTACTTTTAATATGGATCCAAAGGATTTTGAAAAGAAAATCACATCAAAAACAAAAGCAGTTATTCCAGTACATCTTTATGGCCAAAGCGCTGATCTTGATGAGATTGTTAAAATTGCAAAAACACATAACGTACTTGTAATTGAAGATGCGGCTCAAGCTATTGGAACGCAATTTAAAGATGGAAGATTTGTTGGAACAGTCGGAGATATTGGTTGCTTCTCATTTTTCCCAAGTAAAAATCTTGGATGTTATGGTGATGGCGGATTAGTTACTACTAATAATGATAATCTTGCAAAAATTTTAAATATAAAACGTGTGCATGGCGGCGAACCAAAATATTATCACAAAGTAATTGGCGGAAATTTTAGAATTGATGCATTACAATCTGCAGTTTTACGTGTTAAACTTCCGCATCTTGATAAATGGTCTGAGAAGAGAAGACACAATGCAAATCGTTATACACAACTTTTTATTGAAGCTGGATTAGCAGAAGCAACTGGCAAAACAAACTTTGATTCAAAGAATAGCGTTCTTCTACCAAAAGCAGTTTATGAAAAATCAGGAGCTAAGAATTATCATATCTATAATCAATATATAGTTCGTGTCGATAAGCGCGATGAGTTAAGAGAATTTTTAACCAAGAATGAAATTGGAACAGAAATTTATTATCCAGTTCCTTTCCACTTACAAGAATGTTTTAAAGAACTTGAACATAAAAAAGGTGATTTTCCGTTATCAGAATTTTCGGCAGATAAATCACTTGCATTACCAATTTTTCCAGAACTGAGTGATGAACAATTAGTTTACGTTGTTGAAACATTTAAAAAGTTTTTTAATCAATAAGTTGATAATGTTTAAAAAGATATTTCTGTTTTTAGCTCTAAGCTATGTTGCAACTGCTCAAGTAGTTTATGAGCCATTACACAGAGACGTTTATTCGTTCCTTGCAAGACTTAGCCAAAAATCAGTAGTTGTGTTCGATGATCAAATAAGACCAGTAAGTAGAAAATATATTGGTGAAAAATTGATTGAAGCTTCTGAAAAATCTAACCAGCTAACATCTTTAGAAAAAGAAGAGTTAGATTTTTTGATGAAAGATTTTAAGTTCGAACTTGATATATTAAACAATGTTAAAAATGATTCTGCTAAACTTACACTCGTTGGTTATGATGAAAGTGACAGGCTAAGACTTTTTAGCTTTAGAAATAATCTTTTCAAATTAAATGTTAGTCCAATAGTTGGATTAAAAATGGGCTCACGTGATGATGAAAAGTTAACTCATATTTGGAATGGAATATATACATACGGATACATTGAT
>CXWK01018925.1_pt1 | contig 10971 bp, 7 predicted proteins | sample 590851 | NCBI WGS metagenome assembly CXWK01 (sample SAMEA3498364, study PRJEB10139) | wastewater metagenome | biome: wastewater treatment plant; material: activated sludge | place: Denmark | collected 2014-08-01
CAGGGGCCAGGTTCCAGGGAAGAGCGCTCTTCCCTGGAACCTGGCCCCTGGAACCTGGAACCTATTCTTGCAGGAACGGATTGAGCCGCCGCTCGTCGCCAATGGTCGTCGCCGGCCCGTGGCCGGACAGGACGACCGTCTCGTCCGGCAGCGGCAGCAGCTTGTCGCGGATGCTGGCCATGAGCAGGTCGTAGTCGCCGCCAGGCAGGTCGGTGCGGCCAATGCTGCCCTGGAACAGCACGTCACCGTCGAACAGTACCCCGTCGTCCGCCAGATAGAAGCAGACGTGGCCGGGCGCGTGGCCGGGGGTAAAGAGGACGGCCGGCCGCAACTCCCCTATCTCCAGCACGTCTCCTTCGGCCAGCGGCTCGTCGGCCGGGGGCGGCGCGTCGACGTGGATGCCCCACAGGGCGGCCGCGGCCGTGGCCCGCGCCAGCATCGGCCCGGCGTCAGGGTGGGCGTAAATAGGCGCGCCGGTCAGCTCCTTCAGTTCGGCCAGCCCGCCGACGTGGTCGAAGTGAGAGTGGGTCAGCAGGATGTGGCTGATGGTCCAGCCGTGGCCGGTGGCCTGGGCCAGAATGGCGCGCCCGTCCCACGCCGGGTCAACCACCGCCGCTTGCCCGGTCGTCGTGCAGGCCAACAGGTAGCAGTTCGTTTGCAATGGGCCGAGTGGTAATTGAATCACACTGAGTGTCATGTAAGAATGAAACCACAGATTACACAGATTTCACAGATTTAAGAGGCTCACGCAAAGGCGATAAGAAGAGTAAGAACCTCACGCAAAGATCGCAAAGAACGCCAAGAAGTGTTTTCTTTTGGCGCTCTTTGCGTCCTTTGCGATCTTTGCGTGAGGTTCTTTCTTACGTCTGTCCAACTTGGGACGCGCCAAAGAGGGGCAGGTCGGCCGGCAGGGCCGCGCGGGTGCGCCAGGTGAGATAGAACACCTCGGCCAGTGAGGCCAGATTGAGCGCCAGGGCCGCCGTCGGCAGACCGGGCCACTGTCGCTGCAAGCCAATCAGCAGCGCCGCGCCGGTCACCGCCAGGTTGATGGCCATGCCCACATTCACGTCGCGGGTGTGGCGGCCGTGGATGAGCAGCCCCCGCAGCCACGACGTCAGCACGGCCAAAGCGGGGAAGAGCAGGAACAGCGACAGACTCGACAGGGCCAGTTCGCCCACCTCCGGCGTCATGTCCTGCACGCGGTAGACGTAGATGCCGGCCAGGGGCGTCAGGGCGAAGACGGCCATCCCCGCCGTCACCGCGCCGACCAGCGTAAAGCTGAAGCGCCGCAGCGGGCCGAACGTGCTCCGGTCGCGGTGGCGGGCGATGATGACCTCCGGCAGCGCCAGGGCGGCGGCGCGGGCCATGAGCAGGATTTGGAACAGGATGGGCCAGGCGGCCAGCGACTCCGTTGGCCGGTCGAGCCGGGCCAGGCTGGACGTGACCAACGGCTGCATGAGCAGGACGAGCAGCGAGGTAGCCGCCAGCGGCACGTGGAACGATAGCAAGGCGCGATAGGTCAGCAGCGGGCCGTCACCGAAGGGCAGGGCGGCCGCGGGCGCGCCGGGGGCCAGCTCGTCGCGCAGCACCGGTCGCACGGCCCAGGTGGCAAAGGCGGCCTCGGCCAGCACTCCGGCCATCAGGGCCAGCGCGCCGATGATGACCCCCGGCCAGCGCCCCCATAATGCCAGGACGGCGACCGTGCCGCCGGAGGCCAGCAGCCGGACGGCCGTGCCCCAGGCGATGAGGCGCGTGCGGTTGAAGCGGATGAGGATGCCCTGGAGGAAGCGCCGCCAGCCAATGGCCGCGCTCCACAGGATCATGATCTGCAAACCCGGCCGCACCCAGCGGGCGATCTCGTCGGGCACGTCCAGCAGGCCGGGCACGAGGGCGTCGAACAGCGGCGTGTAGGCGACCAGGATGGCCACGGCCGTCAAGATGAGGCATAGGTGGATGGTGAAGCGGCGGACGAGAAGGTAGGAGGTGTGGTCGCGCACCAGGGCGGTGGACGTGGCCAGCAGGTTGATGATCGGGCTTTCGATGGTCACCGCCAGGCTGTTGACGATGCCCATCGCCGCCAGCATGATCACCTCGTCGGGCAGGCGGTTGATGGCCGCGGCGATGAGCGGGCCTTCGGCCGTCATCAGCAACCAACTGGCGAATAGGGGCAGCCAGAACCAGAAGATGTCGCGTTGGCGCATGGCCTAGGTCTCCGGGTCATTGCACCGGCAAATCTAGTAGATGCACCCACTTCCGGTACAATACGAACCGAGAGCCGAGTATACCATAGGCGACCTGACAGGCCTATGCTCGGCCGACTTTCCCACACTACAGAAGATTTAGAACCACAGATTACACAGATTTCACAGATTCCAGAATGGAATCTGTGTAATCTGTGGTTCCTTTCTTCCTACTAGCTCAAGGAGCACTCATGCGCAAGAAAGCGATTCTGATCACCGGCGCGTCGGGCGAGATCGGCCAGGCGCTCATCACCAGCCTGGCCGAGAGTTCGGGGCTGCCCATCCTGACCCTCGATCTGCACCCCATTCCCCCGGAGCTTGCCAGCCTATGTCATTACGTGCCCGGCGACATCCTTGACCAAAAGCTACTGGCGCGGCTGGTGACAGAGTACGACTTCGAGACTATCTTCCACCTGGCCGCGCTGCTATCTACCCGCAGCGAGTTCTCGCCGGAGCTGGCCCACCAGGTCAACGTGGACGGCACGCTGGCCCTGTTGCAGGTGGCCGCCGAGCAGTCGCAACGGCGCGGCCGGCCGGTCAGCTTCATCTTCCCCAGTTCCATCGCCGCCTACGGCGTACCCAACCTGGACGTGAAGGCCCGTGACAGGCGGCTGAAGGAGTGGCAATGGAACAGCCCGACGACGATGTATGGCTGCAACAAGCTCTACTGCGAACAACTGGGCATCTACTATAGCAAGCACTACCAGCAGCTTTCGGCCAGCCGGCCGATGATGCTCGACTTCCGCAGCCTACGCTTCCCCGGTCTCATTAGCGCCTACACCGTGCCCTCCGGCGGCACGACCGACTACGGCCCGGAGATGCTCCACGCCGCGGCCCAGGGCAAGCCCTATGCTTGCTTTGTCCGCCCCGACAGTATCCTGCCCTTCATGGCCATGCCCGACGCTGTCACCGCCCTGCTGCAACTGGCCGCCGCGCCGGCCGAGCGGCTGACGCGCGCCGTCTATAACGTCACCAGCTTCAGCCTGTCGGCGGCCGACTTCCGCGACCAGGTCATGCGCGCCTTCCCGGAAGCGCAGGTTAGCTTTGAGCCGGACTTGCGCCGCCAGGGCATTGTGGATAGCTGGCCGGCGGAGTTAGACGATGAAGCCGCGCGGCGCGATTGGGAGTGGTCGCCGGCCTATGGCCAGCAGCGGGCGTTTGATGAGTATCTCGTGCCCAACATCCGGCAGCGTTATCACCGAGCGTAACGCGATTCTCCAGAATCGCGTCGTGGTGAGGCGCGATTCTGGAGAATCGCGCTACGGCCTGCCTACATGCGTCGTTAGCGACGGCTAACGCCAATGTTGCCGCTCTGAGTAGACGCCGGGCCGTGGCCCTGAGACAATGCACTTATGCTCGACCGTAGTGGACTCACGCGCTATGCCTGGCTGTCTGTCCTGACCGCCATCGTCATCATCCTCCTCAAAGTCACGGCCTACCTGCTGACCGGCTCGATCGGTTTCCTGTCCGACGCTCTGGAATCGGGGGCCAACATCGTGGCTGCGATCATTACCCTGGCGGCGCTGACCGTGGCCGCGCGGCCGCCTGATCGCGAGCACACCTTTGGCCACAGCAAGGCCGAGTACCTGTCGTCGGGCGCGGAGGGGACGCTCATTCTGGTCGCGGCACTGGTCATCGCCGTGCAGGCTGTGCAGCGCTTGCTGGCCCCGCAGCCGCTCGAACAGGTGGGGTTAGGCGTGGGTGTGTCGGCGGTAGCCGCGGCAATTAACCTGGGCGTGGCCCAGGTATTGCTGCGCGCCGGTAAGCGCCATCGTTCGGCGGCGCTGACGGCCGACGCCCACCATTTGTTGACTGACGTGTGGACTTCGCTGGGGGTCATCGTCGCCGTCGTCCTAGTCGGGCTAACCGGTTGGCTGTGGCTCGACCCGCTCATCGGCTTCCTGGTCGCCCTCCAGATCATCCTGACCGGTTTCAAGCTCGTCCGCGGCGCCATCAACGGCTTGCTGGACGTTTCCCTGCCGTCTGAAGAGGTGTCTCAGGTCATGGGCATCCTGGAGGGGTATGCGCCGCGCGGCGTGGAATACCATGCCCTGCGCACGCGGCAGGCGGGAGCGCAACGCTTTGTGTCGTTCCACTTGCTGGTTCCTGGTTCGTGGAGCGTCCAGGAGGGGCATGAACTGCTGGAAGAGATCGAACGCGACATTCGTCGCCAACTGGAGCCGGTCAACGTCCTGGGCCACATCGAGCCGAGCGAAGACCCGATTTCGATGGACGACGCTACCCTGTTCCGAGAGGATTAGCGAGTAGTAACCAGTAGGTCAGTGTGTCAGTAGGTCAGTACAAATGTGCAGCAACGTTGACCACTGACCTACTGACCTACTGTCCTACTGTCCTACTGTCCTACTGACCTACTGTCCTACTGATTACCGACCACTTCTGCCTGATGCATGGCCCGGTAGAGCAGCAGGCCGCCGGCCCCGCCCAGGACGACCAACACCAGTCCCGCCGTGCTGCCCAGGCCGCTCAGGAGTCCAGAGCCAGGCATCTCCAGAGCGTAGTAGTTGTAGAACAACAGCCCGCCCACCAGCCCCCACAACAGGCGGCGGATACGTTGGGCGGGAGTCGTCGCGCCCAGGCGGTCAAGCCACAGCGCGGCAACGCCTACCGCCAACAGTCCGGTCAGTACGCCCAGCAGCGAGCGGATCTCGGAGAGGCCGATCAGCCAACCCGGCTCCTCGGCCGGGCCGGGCGGCGGCGGTGTGACCGCTGGTGTGGGCGGTTCAAGTGTGACCGTCGGTTCGGGTGTGGCCGTTGGCGTCGGCTCCGGCGTCGGCGTCATCGTTGGCGCGCTGGTGGGGACGATGATCGCCAGTTGGGCGTCCTCTTCGATGACGATGTCCACTTCCTGCGACACCGTCGCCTCGCCCGATTCGGCGGTGATGCGGAACTGGCCTGGCCCCATGCTGGCGTCGAGGACGTAATCCAGTTGGGCAATGCCGCCCGTGGTCGGCCGGTCGCCTAGAATGGTCACTGTGCCCTGGACGCGATTGCGCAGGATGAAGCGTACCAACGTGCCGTCGGGCACAGCGCGGCCATTGCGGTCGAGAATGATGCCGGTCTGCAAGCGCAGCGTGTCGCCAATGGCCGAGGCCAGCGGCTCCTGGCTGGAGGGGGCCTCTATCTCTTCACCGACGACGAGGAAAAGAGCGATGATCTGATTGGGCGCGGGCTGAGTCTGGGTGAACAGATCGAACTGGATGCCCTCGACGCTGACCGGCGGCGCGCCCAGCAGGGGCGACTCCAGGAACAAGGCGCGCGCGGCGGCATCCACAAAGGCCCCCGTGCGGCTATAGACCCCGTAGTAGGCGCTGAGCTTGCTGATCTCGGTACTGTCGAGGAAGTAGGGCGCGTCGAAGGCCAGCACGACGACTTGGCTCTGGCTGGCCAGGTCGGGCCGCTGAGCCAGGAAGCGGCTGAGCGCCTGGGAGTCGGCGCCGCCGTTCGCCCCGGCATTGAGCAGGGCAAAGACCAGCCAGTCGGCCTCGCGCAGCGCCTCCTGGACACGGTAATCGGCCGGCAGGGTGGCCGTGGGCACGGGTGGGCCGGCGGCCTGGGCCGTGGCGTTTTGGGCGCTCAGCGTCGGGCTGATGGCCGTGGTCGGCAGGGGGATTGGCTCGACCCCCGCGTCCAGGTAGTCGTTCAGGTCGGCAAAGGTGAAGCTGCTGATGTTGTCTGGCTGCACCTGGCCGCTGCCGGTGGGGCCATAGAGAGCCAAAATACGCTCCTGCAAGGCCGCGGGGGAGAGCAGCGGTTGTGGCTCGCAGGTCGAGCACGGCTCAACGATCTGTAAGTCGGTAAAGATCACCAGTTGGTCGCCCAGGGTCGGCGGGTTGGCCAGACGAGAGCCTAGTTCGTCAGGACTGGGCGCCAGCAGGGTGATAGCTGTTTCGGCAATGTCGAAGAAGGCGGCGTCATCTGTCTGTTGGAACGGGGGCGCGTCGTCCGCTTCGCCAATGACGTTGGCCGCGGCGAAATCACCGCCATAGAGCCGCAGCTTCAACTGCAAGATGCGCCCCACTGCCTCGTCTACACGCTGGCGGAAGGTTGGATCGGTTTCATACCGCTCGCGGAACCAGGTGATCGTGTCCTTGACGTTGGCCAGTTGGGCCGCCTCGTCGCCCGCGGTGAGGGCAAAGTCGGCCACGAACAGCAGGTCGTTGCCGGCCAGCAGGGCGTCCTTGGCCACTTGCCGGTGGGGGAATTCGCGCTGGGTGTCGTCGTAGAAGCGCTGCACGCTGCCCGCCCCCAGCCGGTCGGAGACGATGACCCCGCCTCCCTGCCGCCACGGCGCGAACTCCGGCAGGGCCATGAGAGAGTTGAGCGCCTGGGGATCGAGGCTGACCGGCGCGGTGGTGGCGCGGATGTTGCCCTGGAAGCCCTGGTAACGGATGTGGGTAGTCAACAGCGCGTCTACCGTTGCCGCCTCGCCGGGCGTCTGGCGCGTGACGGCGAAGAAGGGGGCTAACTCGATCTGCTTCAACTGCTCCAGCGAGCGCCGTACGGTGGGCACTTCCACGTCTACCGACCGGTCGCTGCTCCCCTTGCCGGGAAAGCTGCGCGCGGCCACGGCCAGACGGCCGACGCTGCCTTCGTGGACGCCGGTCACGTAGGCGCTGCCCATCTGCCCCGTCCAGTACGGGTCGCCGCCAAAGACGTTCGTGCCCAGGTCGCCGGCGCTGAGGGGGGAAGGTCGCTCCAGCACGTCGAGCGACGGGCCGAGCAGCATATTGATGCCTGTCGCCGTCAATTCGCGGCCGACGATCTCGCCCACGCGCTGGGCGTAGGCCGGCCTCCACGTCGCGCCCAGAGCCATGTTGTTGGGCACGGACGTGTAGCCGGCCAGCACGTTGTCCATTGGCAGGCTGTCGCCGGCGTGGCTGGTGGCCAGCAGCAGGGGCAGGGGCACGGTCGGCGGCTGCGGCTCGGCTGTGGGCGGGACGTCACCGTCCCCTTCGGGGTTCGGCTCCTCGCTGAAACCCAGCAGCGCCAGGCGTTGCAGATTGCCGGTTAACTCGCGCACCTGAAGGGGGGTCTGGGCCGGCTGGCCATAGCCGGTCAGATTGTCGTTTTCCGACAGCAGAGCCACGCTACCCACGTGGTAATTGAGAATGAGGTCGCCAATGGCGCTATCGGCCGGCGCGCGATCACCCCGGAAGGTGACCAGAAATAACTGGCCAATCCGTTCAGGGACGGTCATAGCCTGCAAGAGGGCCGTGGCCTGGGCTTGCAGGTCGGGTTCATCCTGGCTGCGGGCCGGGGCCGGCGCCAGCAGGCACAGCCCGCACAGCGCCAAGACCAACACGACCGAACGCAGCGCGCCGGGTGTTCTCATGTGACGTTCGACTACTTGCGCCGGGGATAAGCTCCACCAACGCGCTAGGCCGGCGGCCGGGGACACGGGGCAAGCGGCGTTTTGCGCGGTCGCCCAGCAGCCTGGCGGCGGCTGTTCGCATTAACCCATGCTAACAGTCGTCACCAGGGATTATAGCGCCGATTGCCGCGCCGAACACCTGTGTTAAAATCGCTATCATCCGCGCCCCGCAAGTCGCGTAATCAAACTATGAGCGATCGTCTCCGCAGTGGACTCACTGTTTTCATGCTGATCATTCTGGCTGGCAGCGCCTTCGCGGCCGGCTATCTGACGCGCGGGCTGGCCAATGAGCGCGAGTCGTCGTTGGCCCACGCCCAACAGGATGATCTGGCCCTGTTTCAGGAAGCCTGGGCCTTGGTCGAGGGTAACTTCCTGGGTACGCTGCCCGATTCGCGTCAAGTCACCTATGGCGCGATTCGTGGTTCGCTGGCCACACTGGACGATCCCTACACCGTCTTCATCGAGCCGGCGGCGCGCGAAGTGGAGCGCGAGCGGTTGCAAGGCTCCTTCGGTGGCATCGGCGCTTACATCACCCGCTCGGAAGAGACGGGCGAAGTGCAGCTGGAGCCGATTCCCGGTAACCCGGCCGAGGCGGCGGGTATTCTAGCCGGCGACGTGCTGCTGGCCGTGGATGGCCAGGCGATTACCGACGCCCTGACCGTGCCGGAGATTGTCGAGTTGGTCAAGGGGGAGAAGGGCACCAGCGTCACGCTGACCGTGCGCCACCCCGACGCAACCGAGACAGTGGACATCGCCGTCGTCCGCGCCGACATTCTGCTGCCGTCGGTGACTTTCCGGTTATTAGAAGAAGACCCCACAATCGGCTACATCGCCCTGTCGCGCTTCAGCGGCGAGAGTGGCAACGAAATCGGCGCGGCGTTGCAAGAGCTGTTGGGCCAGGGGGCGACGCGCTTCGTCCTCGACTTGCGGCAGAACGGTGGCGGCCTGCGCGACGCCGCCGTGGACGTGGCCGACCACTTCCTCAACAACGGCCCCGTGCTTTATCTGGACAGCCAGCAGGAAGGCGAGCGCGTCTTCAATGCTACCGACGAGACGTTGGCCCCTGACCAACCGCTGGTGGTGCTCATTGATAGCGGCACGGCCAGCGCCTCGGAGATCGTTGCCGGGGCTTTGCACGACCGCGAGCGGGCGACGCTCATTGGCAACAGCCCAACCTTTGGCAAAGGTTCGGTGCAACTGGTCTTCGACCTGAGCGACGGCTCATCGGTTCACGTTACCTCGGCCCGCTGGCTGACGCCCAATCGGCAGCAGCTCGACGGCCAGGGCATCGCCCCCGACATCCTGGTTGAGGTGACGCAGGACGACATTGACAACGGCCGCGATCCCGTTTTGGAACGCGCCGCCGAATATCTGCGCGACCTATCCCTGGCCCCTACCCCCTAGCCCGTACAACTATGTCCTATAACTCCCCCAACTCTGATCCCTCCAGCACCGGGCGTCGTTCGCCCGGTCTTTTGCCCCTGGCCCTGGTCGGTCTGTTGTTTGGGCTGGCGATGGCTGTCGCCGGCTTTCTCATCGGCCGCGCCGTGGCCGCTACGCCGCCCGGTGCGGAGCCGGCGCTGGCCCAGGCGGCGACGGCGACGGCACTTCTGCCAACGCCTTCGCCGGCGGCCACGCTTGCGCCTACGGAGCCGCCGCCGGCAACGGTCACGACCGCGCCGACTGACGCGCCGGCAGCCACGCCCGCGCCGACCGAGATGCCAACGGAACTGCCGCCCACCGCGTCGCCGACAGTCGAAGTCATCATCGGCGGTGATTCGCCGCTGGCCGAAGCCGACTTGGCCACCTTCTACGAAGCGTGGAACCTCATCGCCGAGCAGTACGACGGCCCTTTGCCGCCAACCGATGAACTGATGGAGTCGGCCATCGCCGGCTCGCTGGAGGCGCTGGGCGACGACTACACGCGCTACGTCTCGCCCGAGGTAGCCGCGCGCACACGCCAGGACATGGAGGGCGCGGTCGAAGGCATCGGGGCGATGGTGCAGGAGAACGACGAAGGGCTGTTCGAGATCGTGCGCCCGATTGACGGCCAGCCGGCCGACCTGGCCGGGCTACGGGCCGGCGACGTGCTCATCGAGGTGGATGGCCAGTCGGTGCTGGAGATTGACTTCGATGAAGTCATCCTGATGGTGCGCGGCCCGGCGGGCACGACGGTCAACCTGAAGGTCATGCGCGAAGGGGAGCCCGAGCCGCTGGCGTTCAGCATCGTTCGCGCCCGCTTCGAGGTGGCCGTTGTCGAATACGAGATGCTGCCGGCGGAGATGACCGGCGGCGCGGCTATCGGCTACATCCGCTTGACCGAGTTCGGCGCGACGGCCGAAGAGAAGCTGCTGGAGGCGCTGGCCGCCCTTCTGCCGCAGCAGCCGGTCGGACTGATACTCGACCTACGCGACAACCCAGGCGGCTATCTCGACCAATCGGTGGCCGTGGCCGATGCCTTCCTGCCGGCCGGCGTGGCCCTGTTCGAGCGCAACATTCGCGGGCTAGACGAGACATTTTCTACCGACGACGGCGACGCGGCCGAAGAGATTCCGCTGGTCGTGCTGGTCAACGCCGGCAGCGCCAGCGCGTCGGAGATCGTCGCCGGGGCCATTCAGGATCGCGGCCGGGCTGTGCTGGTGGGCGAGACGACGTTTGGCAAGGGGTCGGTGCAGCAGATCCACACCCTGGCCGACGGCGGCGAACTGCGCGTCACTGTCGCCCGTTGGTACACGCCGAACAACCACACCATCCAGGACGAGGGCATCACCCCCGACATCGAGGTCGAAACGCCGGAAGACCTGGGCGGGCCGGAGGATGGGCAGTTGATGCGGGCGGTTGAGTATATTTTGAATGGCCAGTAGGCAGTGTCCAGTGTCCAGTATTCAGTGAGAGTGGGGTTGTAGGGCTGGTGGAAGGCTGCGCTAGGGTATGAATACGAACGAGAACGTCAAGGTCATCTACAACAACAAGCGGGCGAACTTCGACTTCGAGCTGATGGAGCGCTTCGAGGCCGGGCTGGCGCTGACGGGCACGGAGATCAAGTCCATTCGCGCCCACCACGTCAGCCTGCAACGCAGCTTTGTGCAGGCCAAGGGGGATGAGTTGTGGCTGATGGAGGCCAACATTTCCCCCTATGAGCACGGCAACCGCGACAACCACGAGCCGACGCGGCCGCGCAAGCTGCTGCTGCATCGCCGGGAGATCAACCGCATCCTGACCAACCTGGCCCAGAAGGGGCTGACCGTCGTGCCGACGCGGCTCTACCTGAAGGGCGGGCGGGCCAAGGTCGAGGTGGCGCTGGCGCGGGGCAAGCGCAAGTTCGACAAGCGGGCCGAC
>CXWK01008837.1_pt1 | contig 10969 bp, 10 predicted proteins | sample 590851 | NCBI WGS metagenome assembly CXWK01 (sample SAMEA3498364, study PRJEB10139) | wastewater metagenome | biome: wastewater treatment plant; material: activated sludge | place: Denmark | collected 2014-08-01
GCCCGGGCGCCAGCGCGTCATGACGAGCAGGTACAGGTCGATCGCGCTCAGGCGCTCGCCCAGGAACCACGGCGCCATGGCGTGGGCATCCATCTCGCGCCAGAGCCGCTCGCGATGCCGGTCGGTGCTCAGCCGCAGCTGCCCGGCGCCCCGCTCGTCGGCGACCCATTTTCCCGGTTCGTCGCCGTAGGTGAAGGTCGGGTACACGGACGCCACGAGGAACACGACCCAGCGGTGGAAGGCTTCCCGCGCGGCCTCGCCCGGCCCCGGAACCAGACCGGCATCGGGAGCGAGTTCATTCACGCCGTGCAGGATCGCCAGGCTTTCGGTGAGCACGCGGCCGTCCGGAAAGACGAGGGCGGGAACCTGCCCCAAGGGGTTCACCGCGAGAAGCCGCGCACGCGTCGGGCTTCCCGCGGAATAGTCGACGTCCTCGACCTCGAGCGGCAGCCCCGCCAGCGCGAAAGCGCACTCGACGATGGCCGAGCCGCATCCAGGGCATCCAAGGAGCAGGGGGGTGGCGGGCGCGGGTGGCATGGGGGCGCTTGGTAGGGAGGATCCGGGCACGGTATAATCCTCCCCGTCCGAGGAGCGTTGCAACGGGATTCCCCATCCCGCCAGGCTCGGATTCCACACCGCAACGGCGCTCACCCGACTGTGCAGGACCGGGTGAGAAGTCCCCGTTCGCACGGCGGCATCCTTCACTTGAAATTGGAGAGAACGATGAACGCTGTCCTGAAATCCGACAAGACCGCCGATTACGTGGTTGCCGACCTGAAGCTGGCCGACTGGGGCCGCAAGGAGATCGCCATTGCCGAGACCGAGATGCCCGGTCTCATGGCCATTCGCGACGAGTTCGCCGCGACCCGGCCGCTGCGCGGCGCCCGCATCACCGGGTCGCTGCACATGACCATCCAGACCGCGGTCCTCATCGAGACGTTGAAGGCCCTGGGCGCCGACGTGCGCTGGGCCTCCTGCAACATCTACTCGACCCAGGACCACGCCGCCGCCGCCATCGCGAAGGGCGGCACGGCCGTCTTCGCAAAGAAGGGCGAGACGCTCACCGAGTACTGGGACTACACGCACCGGATCTTCGAGTGGCCGGACGGCGGCCACACGAACATGATCCTGGACGACGGCGGCGACGCGACGCTGCTGCTGCACCTGGGCGCCCGCGCGGAGAAGGACGCCAAGGTCCTCGCCAAGCCCGGCAGCGAGGAGGAGACCTGCCTCTTCGCCTCCATCAAGGCGACGCTCGCGAAGGACGCGACGTGGTACTCGACGCGCCTCGCGAAGGTTCGCGGCGTGACGGAGGAGACGACCACGGGAGTCAAGCGTCTCTACCAGATGGCGAAGGAGGGAGCGCTCGCGTTCCCGGCCATCAACGTGAACGACTCGGTCACCAAGAGCAAGTTCGACAACCTGTACGGCTGCCGCGAGTCGCTGGTCGACGGCATCAAGCGCGCCACCGACGTCATGATCGCGGGCAAGGTCGCCCTGGTCGCCGGATACGGCGACGTGGGCAAGGGTTCGGCCCAGGCGCTTCGCGCGCTCTCGGCGCAGGTCTGGGTCACCGAGATCGATCCCATCTGCGCGCTCCAGGCGGCGATGGAAGGCTATCGGGTCGTGACCATGGACTACGCCTGCGACAAGGCCGACATCTTCGTGAGCGCGACCGGCAACCTCCACGTGATCACCGCGGAGCACATGTCGCGCATGAAGGACCAGGCGATCGTGTGCAACATCGGCCACTTCGACAACGAGATCGACGTCGCGGCGCTCAAGGCCCTCAAGTGGGACAACATCAAGCCGCAGGTCGACCACGTGATCTTCCCGGACGGCAAGCGGATCATCCTGCTGGCCGAGGGCCGCCTGGTGAACCTGGGCTGCGGCACCGGGCACCCGAGCTACGTGATGAGCTCCTCGTTTGCCAACCAGACGATCGCGCAGATCGAGCTCTTCAATCACCCGGAGCGCTATCCCGTGGGCGTGTACGTGCTGCCCAAGCACCTGGACGAGAAGGTGGCGAGGCTGCAGCTGAAGAAGCTGGGCGCGCAGCTCACCGAGCTCTCCGACGAGCAGGCGCGCTACATCGGCGTCGCGCGCGAAGGCCCGTACAAGCCCGAGCACTATCGCTACTAGGCCAGGCCGGGGCGCCCGGAGGGGCGCTCCGTCTCCAGCACGTGCTCCGGGATTTCCACGGTTCCCTCGCCGTCCGGGCCGCCCTCGCAGGCGTCCTGACGCTGGCGACCCTCGCTTTCGCGCCGGCGGCGTGGGCCGGCGCGCCTCGCGAGGAGGTCGTCAACGCCCTCTTGGACGGGAGCGCGATCCAGGTGACCGTGTTCCGGCCCGAGGGCCCGGGGCCACACCCCCTCGCGGTGCTGAGCCATGGCAGTCCGCGGTCGGCCTCCGCGCGGCGAGCGGGCCGGATTCGCTACGAGACGCAGAGCCATGCCTTCGTCGCGAGGGGATTCGCGGTCGCGGTTCCCACGCGGCGCGGGTACGGCGAGTCGGGCGGCGAGTGGGCGGAGGGCTACGGCCGCTGCGACGATCCCGACTACGAGGCGGCCGGGCGCGAGAGCGCGAGGGACCTGCGCGCGGCTGTCGATGCCCTTCGCGCCGATGCCGCCATCGACACTGCGCGGATCGTGCTCGTAGGCCAGTCCGCGGGCGGTTGGGCTTCGCTCGCCGCCGCGTCGGAGCCGTTTCCGGGACTCGCAGCGGTCGTGAACTTCGCGGGGGGGCGCGGGTCTCGAGGGCCGGACGACGTATGCGGCGAGGACCGCCTGGTCGACGCGGCGGCGGCCTACGGTCGCTCCACGAGGGTCCCGCAGCTCTGGATGTACACGGAAAACGACCGGTTCTTCCGCCCCGCGCTGGGCCGGCGGATGCACGAGGCCTTCGTCGCGACGGGCGGGCGGGCGAGGTTCGTCCTCGCTCCCGCGTTCGGAACGGACGGCCATGCCTACTTCGCGCGGGGAACCGCGCACTGGATGCCGGAGGTCGACGCCTTTCTCGGGTCGCAGGGCCTCGGCGTGAGGAGATAGCGCGATGCGCACGCAACAAGACCTGCCGAAGCAGTTCAGCTTCGAGTTCTTCCCCCCGAGAACGCCGGAGGGCGAGGAGAAGCTTCGTGTCACCCGGCGCGAGCTGGCGAATCTGGAGCCGGCCTTCATGTCGTGCACCTTCGGAGCCGGAGGCGCGACGCAGGAGGGCACGCTGCGCACGATCCTCGAGATTCACGAAGAGGGGCACGTGGCCGCCCCGCATATCTCCTGCATCGGCTCGCGGCGCGAAAGCATCGCCGGACTCCTCGATCGGTACCGGGAGGTCGGCATCCGTCGCCTGGTCTGCCTCCGGGGAGACATGCCGTCGGGCATGGCGGTGGCGGGCGAGTTCCGCCATGCGGCGGACCTCGTGGCGTTCGTCCGCCAGCGCACGGGCGACTGGTTCCATATCGAGGTGGCGGCCTACCCGGAATTTCATCCCGAGTCGCGACGCCCCGCCGACGACCTCGCCCACTTCAAGGCGAAAGTCGAAGCGGGCGCGGACTCCGCGATCACGCAGTATTTCTTCAACGCCGACGCCTACGTCCATTTCGTCGAGTCCGCGCAGGCACTGGGAATGGACTTGCCCATCGTGCCGGGCATCATGCCGATCAACAATTTCTCCCAGCTCGCGCGCTTCTCGGACACCTGCGGCGCGGAGATCCCGCGCTGGATCCGCCTTCGCCTGGAGAGCTTCGGGGACGACACGGCTTCCATCAAGGCCTTTGGCCTCGACGTCGTGACCGGGCTTTGCGAACGACTCCTGGGCCTCGGCGCGCCGGGGCTTCACTTCTACACGCTCAACCAGGCGGGCCCTGCGACGACCATCTGGCGGCGGCTGGGACTGCCGCCGTAGCCGGGGGGTAGAATCGCGGCACTTCCGTCCCCGGAGCCCGCCTTGACCCAGACGACCGTCGAATCGCGCCAGTCACTCCTCGCTCGTCTTAAGTCGCAGCCCCCGCCCGAAGCCGCCCGCATGCTGGCCGCGCTGGACCCGGCGCGCGCCATCGAGGTGCTCGGGGACATGAACCCGGGCCTGGTGCAGGACGTGCTGGCGGAACTCCCGGCCGAATCCCTCGCCGCCATCTCGCGCGGCGCCTCTCCCGAGCTGTCGCGTCAGTGGCTGCGCAACGCCCGCTACCCGCGCGGCGTCATCGGGCGTCTCATGGAGCCGGCCTACGCCGTCTTCTCGCCGGGCATGAGCGTGGGCGAGGCGATCGAGCAGTTGCGCACCGTGGTGCGCACGGCCTTCGTCACCTACGGGTACGTGACGGACGCAGAGCGAACGCTGCTCGGCCTGGTGACGATGCGCGACCTGCTCCTGAACGAGCACGGCGCGAAACTGGGCGACGTGATGCTGAAGGGGGCGTTTTCTTTCCTTCCCGAGACGCCGCTGTCGGACGCGATGAAACTCACGCTGAACCGCCACTATCCCGTGTACCCGGTGTGCGACCAGGCCGGAAAGCTCCTCGGCCTCGTGCGCGGCGCGGCGATCTTCGAGGAACAGGCTTTCGAGATCACTGCCCAGCCCGGCTCGATGGTGGGCGTCGAGAAGGAGGAGCGCGTGAACACCTCGCTCGGGCTTGCCTTCCGTTTCCGCCATCCGTGGCTGCAGGTGAACCTCCTCACGGNNCCTCGTGATCCTCGCGACATTCCTTCCCGTGCTGGCGGGGCAGTCGGGCAACACCGGCTGCCAGGCGCTCGCGGTCACGGTGCGCGGCATCACGCTCGGCGATATCCGCGCCGGCAGCGGCAAGGCGCTGGTCGCGAAGGAGTTCTTCCTGGGACTGGCCAACGGCACCGTCACCGGCGTGCTCTGCGGCCTGGCCATGTTCTTCCTGGCAGGTTCCCAGGATTCGCCGCACGCGCTGCTCCTCGGTGTCGCCGTGTGCCTCGCGATGATGGGAAGTTGCGCGATCAGCGGCGTCTCGGGAGCCCTCGTCCCCCTGGTGATGAAGCGCCTGGGTGCCGACCCCGCCACCGCATCGAGCATCATCGTCACCACGGCCACGGACGTGGCGAGCATGGGGCTGCTGCTCGGCCTCGCGACGGTTCTCGTGCGGTGAAAACCCGGCAATTGAATGTTGCGCCCGGGCGACCTATCATCGCGGCCATGCCTACCCCACTTTCCCGCCTGCTGCTCCTCGCCTGGCTCCCCCTTGCTGGCGGCGCGCTCGCCCAGGAGCAGGCGTCCACCAACCGCGCCACGGACCTCAAGGAGCGCCCGGGGTTCGATTCGCGCACGGTCGCTCCGCTCGCCTCCGGGGCTCCGGTGAAGGTGGTATCCCGCCAGGGCGGCTGGACCCAGGTCGAGTCCGGCACCCAGCGCGGCTGGGTCCGGGCCTTCCACCTGCGCTTCGAGGCCACGGTCGTCACCTCGTCGTCGTCCGGCGGCTCCCTCGGCGGTCTCACGTCGATCTTCGGCTTCGGCGGGCGCAAGGCCCCCGAGACCTCCAGGGTCGCCACCCTGGGCATCCGCGGCCTCACGCCGGAGGATTTCAAGAACGCCTCGCCCGACACGGCGGCGCTTCGCAAGCTCCAGTCCTTCCGGGCAGACAGGGCCTCCGCCGAGCGCTTTGCGAAGGAAGCCAAGCTCGCGCCCGTGACCGTGGCCTACGCGGCGGAAGGGGGCGGATCGTGAGGGCGGCGCTGGCGGCGCTCCTCCTCGCGGCGGCGGTTCCCGTCCACGCGCAGCTAGACTTCGGGCGGATCCTCGACCTGGGCAAGAAGGCCGTGGAAGTCGGGGAACAGGTGCAGCAAGCGACGAAGGAGTACACGGTCGAGGAAGAGGTGGCGCTCGGCGAGGGCATAACCGCCGGGTTCCTCGGCGCCACCAAGCTGCACCCGGACGAGCGCCTGCAGCGCTACGTGAACCGCATCGGCCGCTGGCTCGCCCTGCACACCGAGCGCGCGGACCTGCCGTGGACCTTCGGCGTGATCGACACGGATGCGATCAACGCCTTCGCTATGCCCGGCGGCACCGTCATCGTCTCCCACGGGCTCGTGCGGCGCCTGACGAGTGAATCGGAACTGGCGGGCGTGCTCGCCCACGAGATCGCGCACGTGCTGAAGAAGCACCAGCTCTCGGCCATCAAGTCGGACGCCGGGTGGAGTGCCGCCGCCACGGGGGCGAAAGCCTACGCGGCGGACCGCATCGGCCGCAGCAGCGGGGGCGACGTGCTCGGGCTCAAGTCCCAGCTCGCCAACGCGGGCGTGGACCTCGTGAAGGACGGGCTCTTCCTGCGGCCGCTCGACCGCGGCATGGAATACGAGGCCGACCGCATCGGCGTGGTCATCGCCACGCGCGGCGGCTACGATCCGTACGGGTTCGTATCCGTGCTCACGATGCTCGCGCAGGCGAAGCCGGAGGAGGCGGGCGAGTCGATCACCTTTTCCACGCATCCTTCCGCGGCCGACCGACTCGCGGAACTCGAGAAGGTGGTGCCCACCGCGCTCGAGAAGTACGCGTCGCAGCCGCAGGTCGCAGGTCGCTTCCGCCAGGCCCTGGGCGCCAAATAGGGCTGCAGGATTCGGCCGGAACGGGGCGCCCGCGGGCGCCCCTTTTCACGCGTGCACCGGCAACGGCGCTAGCGGATGCTGGCGACCTTCCTTTTCGCTTCCTGCGCGTGCATCTGCGCATACGCGTGGTGCGCGGCCGCCTCGGCTTCGCCCACCTGGATGGGGAGCCCCATGTCGGAGAGCACCGAGCCCAGCGCGGACAGGCACAGCATCACGTTCTCGGGCTTGCACGAGTAGCCCATGATGCCGATGCGCCAGATCTTGCCGGCGAGCGGGCCCAGGCCAGCGCCGATCTCCAGGTTGAACTCGGTGAGGAGCGTCTTCCTCACCTCGGCCTCGCGCTCGCGCACCGCCTCGGGGATGTGCACGGCGTTCATCTGCGGCAGGCGCGCGCCTTCCTTCACGAGGTAGCGAAGGCCCATCGCCTCGAGCCCCGCCATGAGCGCGAGGTGGTGGCGGTGATGCCTCGCCCAGCTGTTCTCGAGCCCTTCCTCCTTGATGAGGAGGAGCGCCTCGTGCAGCGCATAGAGACTGTTGGTGGGGGCGGTGTGGTGGTAGGTGCGCGTGGTCTCGCCCCAGTAGCCCAGGAGCAGGTTCATGTCCATGAACCAGCTGTGGATCTTGTCCTTGCGGGCCTTCACGTGCTCGACCACGCGGTCGCTGAAGGACACGGGGGAAAGGCCCGGGGTGCACGAAAGGCACTTCTGGCTCGCCGAGTACACGGCGTCGATGTTCCACTCGTCGACCATCACCGGCGTGCCGGCAAGCGAGGTCACGGCGTCCACGATCGTGAGCGCGCCGTGCTTGTGGGCGAGCGCCACGAGCGACTTCGCGTCGGACTGCACGCCCGTGGACGTTTCGGCGTGGACGAAGGCGACCACGCGGGCATCGGGGTTCGCCTTGAGCGCGTCCTCGAGCTTCTCCGGGTCGCAAGGCTCGCCCCAGGCGTCCTCGACCACGACCGCGACGCCGCCCGCGCGCTGCACGTTCTCGATCATCCGCCCGCCGAAGACCCCGTTTCGCATCACGATCACCTTGTCCCCCGGGGAGACCAGGTTCACGAAGCAGTACTCCATGCCGACGGAGCCCGGGCCGGAGACGGGAAACGTGAGCGCGTTGCTGGTCTGGTAGGTGTAGCGCAGCAGGAGCTTCAGCTCCTCCATCATCTCCACGAAGACCGGGTCGAGATAGCCGATCGCCGGCAGGCTCATCGCCGCCATCACCCGCGGGTTGATCTCGGAGGGGCCCGGGCCGAGGAGCGTGCGCTGCGGGGGGTGGAAGGAGTGGATCTTCTTGGTGGGCGCCACGTGCTTGATCGTCATTGCGATGTCCTCGTCGGCGGGGCGCCCGGCGGGCGCGTCCGCGAAAAAAATCGTATCGGGGTGTGGAGGCGTTGCCGGTCGACGGGCGTCAACCTCGACCGGGCGTGAAGCGCACCAGCGTGCCCTGCGAAACGTCGGGGAGCGTTTCCTGGGGATCGAGGGCGGTGTCGCCCTCCGGCTTGGCAACGCCGTCGGCGGCGAGATTCGCGAAATCGAAGAGCGCACGGTCCATGAGATGCGAGGGCGTCACGCGGGTGAGGGCGCTGAATATCGAGATCACGCGCCCCGGGAACTTCCGCTCCCACTCGCGCAGCATCGCCTTCACCTGCTTTCGCTGCAGGTTCTCCTGCGATCCGCACAGGTCGCACGGGATGATCGGAAAGGCCCGGTCCTCGGCGTAGGCGGAAAGGTCGCGCTCCTCCACGTAGGCGAGCGGACGGATGACCACGTGGCGCCCGTCGTCGGAGACGAGCTTGGGCGACATCGCCTTGATCTTGCCGTTGTGGAAGAGATTGAGGAAGAAGGTCTCGAGGAAGTCGTCGCGGTGGTGGCCCAGCGCGATTTTCGTCGCGCCGATCTCCCCGGCGACCCGGTAGAGCGCGCCGCGGCGAAGGCGCGAGCAAAGGCTGCACATGGTCGCCCCCTCGGGGATGACCCGCTTCACGACGCTGTGGGTGTCCTGGACGACGATGCGGTGCGGTACGCCGCGGGCGGCGAGGTACTCGGGCAGCACGTGCTCGGGAAATCCGGGGTGGCGCTGGTCCAGGTTCACCGCGATCACCTCGAAGGGCACCGGCGCGCGGTCGCGCAGGTGCAGCAGGACGTCCAGGAGCGCGTAGCTGTCCTTGCCGCCGGACAGGCAGGCCATCACCTTGTCGCCCGGCACGATCATGGAGAAATCGCCGATCGCCTCGCCCACCAGGCGGCGGATGCGCTTCCTTCGCTTGGCGGCCTCGAAGTCGGCCTTGCGCGTGTCGCGCAGGGGGTGGGTGGCGGTGTCCATGGAGGCTAGAGGGTGATCGATCGCCCTCCGTCCACGGCGAAGACCTGGCCGGTGACGAAAGGCGCGTCGAGAAGCAGGTATTTTACCGCGCCGGCGATGTCCTCCGGCGTTCCCGTCCGGCGCAGGGGCGTCTGGCGCGTGATCCGTTCGCGCTCGGCGACCGGGAAGGATTCGCCGTCGTCGGGCCACAGGATGGCTCCGGGCGAGACGCCGTTCACCCGCACGTCCGGGGCGAGTTCGATCGCGAGCGCGCGCGTGAGACCCGCGAGGCCGCTCTTGGCTACGCAATAAGCGAGGTAGCCCGCGAGCGGACGGTCCGCGTGGATGTCGACGATGTTCACGATGGCGCCGTGCGCGGTTCGCAGGTGCGGGGCCGCGGCCTTCGCCAGGAAGAGCGGGGCGCGCAGATTGGTGCCGGCCAGGTCCTCCCACGCATCCAGGTCGAGCTGCGCGAGCGTGGTCGGGTGGAAGGACGAGGCATTGTTCACGAGACCGTCGAGCCGGCCGAAGCGGCTCGCGGCCTCCTCCACGATTCGCGGCAACCGCGCTGCGTCGAGGAGGTCGCCTTCGACCATTGCCGCCGATCCGGCCCGGATCCTCTCCAGCGCGCCCACGAGCCGGTCGCCTTCCTCGCGCGAGCGATGGCAATGCACGACGACGCGCGCGCCGGCCGCGTGCAGGGTGCGCACGATCGCCGCGCCCACCCTGCGGGCGCCGCCCGTCACGAGAACCGCTGGACCGCCCATGGTGCTATATTTCCCCCGGAATCGCCCCGCCCCCGGACGGGCGGCGACAGAGGCGAGAGTGTAGCGAAATCCGCGAGAGATCCCCGAAGGCGCCGCGAATCCCCGATGCCTCCCACGGTAGACATTGCCCTTCCGCCCCCGGCGCTCGAAGCCTCCGCGCACTCGCGCGAACTGGCCGAGCGCATCGCCAACATCGTGGCGGAGGAGGGCGGGTGGATCACGTTCACGCGGTTCATGGAGCTCGCGCTCTATGCGCCCGGCTTCGGGTACTACAGCGCCGGCTCGCACAAGATCGGGGCGGCGGGCGATTTCATCACCGCGCCGGAGATCTCGCCCATGTTCGCGCGCTGCCTCGCGATGCAGGCGCGCCAGGTGCTGGAGCAGACTGGCGGCGAGGTGCTGGAGCTGGGTCCGGGAACGGGCCTGCTCGCCGTCGATCTCTTCGCGGAGCTCAAGGCGCAGGGCGCGGCACCGTCGCGTTACCGCCTTCTCGAGGTGAGCCCGGAGCTTCGCGAGCGCCAGCAGGCACTGGTCGAGGAGCGTCACCCGGGCGACGCCGGGCGATTCGAATGGATCGACCGGCTGCCCGAACGCGTCGACGGCCTGGTGCTCGCCAACGAAGTGCTCGACGTCCTGCCCTGCGCGCTCGTGCATCGCGAGGCGGGGGAAGTCCTGGAGCGCGGCGTGGTGGTGACGGAAGCCGGGTTCGGCTGGGAGGGCATGGCCATTCCCGAAGGGGAATTGAAGCGCCAGGCGGCCGCGGTCCTGCCGGCGGGGGACTACCCCTACCTCACCGAGATCAACCTCGCCGCGCAGGCGCTGGTGCGCTCCGTGGCCGCAAGCCTGGGCCGGGGCCTCGCGCTTTTCATCGACTACGGTTTCGCGCAGAGCGAGTACTACCACCCGCAGCGCGCGGCGGGGACGCTGCGCTGCCATTACCGGCACCGCTACCACAACGACCCCTTCTTCATGCCCGGCTTGCAGGACATCACCTCCCACGTGGACTTCACCGCCATGGCGCGCGCGGCGCAGTCGGCCGGCGCCGAGGTCATGGGTTACACGACGCAGGCCCATTTCCTGATCTCCTGCGGGCTCGCGGTCCTCGTCTCCGAAGGCGACCCGAACATGACGCTTTCGAGGCTGAAGGCGACGAGCGCGGTGCACCGGCTCATCAATCCCTCGGAGATGGGAGAGATGTTCAAGGTGCTCGGCATCGGCCGCGGGGTCGATTCGCCGCTGCTCGGCTTCCAGTCCGCAAGGCCCCTGCCGCTGGGACTCGCCGAGCAGGAGGAGCCTTTCGGCTAAAATGGCCGATTCGGCCGTTGGAGACAC
>CXWK01030991.1_pt1 | contig 10966 bp, 14 predicted proteins | sample 590851 | NCBI WGS metagenome assembly CXWK01 (sample SAMEA3498364, study PRJEB10139) | wastewater metagenome | biome: wastewater treatment plant; material: activated sludge | place: Denmark | collected 2014-08-01
CGATCGCGGTGAAGAGGCCCATCATGTGCAGACCAAACAGAATGACGATGACGCCGCCGATCTTCTGAATGGTATACACTTCCTGGTTGAGCAGCTGCCCTACGGCGCTGGCCGTGGCGCCCAGGAGCACGAAAATACTGGTAAACCCAAGCACGAAGAAGACCGCGTGCAAGAAGGTCACGTAGTTATTGCGCTGCGTCGTGCCCGCGGTGGTGACCGCGGTGCCGCCGAGGTATCCGATATACGCTGGCACCAGGGGCAGCACGCAAGGCGACACAAATGAGATGAAGCCGGCTACAAAAGCCGGTATGACCCCGATATCCATGCCAGGCTCACTTCTCAGGTTCTTCGTTGAGTGCGCTGATCTCCTGATTCAGGGCTTGGTAGCGCCGGATCAGGCTCACAATGACGCCCACAACGATAGCCAGGGCGAAGGCATACCCTGCAACTAAGTATTGCATATCTTTTTCCTAACTGCAAATGGTCATGATTGCGCGGTGCGCTGTTCACGCAGCACAGCCACACGATCACGCATCTGCTCCAGGCGCACGCGATGAATCATGAGCGTGATGAAGAGCAGGGTGTACACCGCCATGCCCAGCATCATGACCAGGCGAATGCTGGGGCCCATAGCAAAACCGCCCTGGGCCGCAGCGTTTTCACCTCCAATCACCACCGGGTGAATCGTCCGCCACCAGCGGATGGAGAAATAGGTGAGCGGTACGCCGATGAAGGCAAAAATGCCGTACACCGAGGCAAAGCGCGCGCGCTGTTCAGGATTCTCCACGGCGCCGCGCAGCATCAGGTAGGCGATGTACAGGAGCCAGACGATAGCCGATGTGGTCAGCCGCGGATCCCAGGTCCAGTAGGTATTCCACGTTGGCTTGGCCCAGATCGAACCGGTGATGAGGGTGCCGGTGGCAAAGGCAATGCCCAGCTCCACACCCGACACGCCGATCGTGTCCCAAATTTTGCGCCGCGTAACCAGGTAAAGGATGCCAGCGATGAAGGTCGCCAGGAAAGCCAGGCCGGCGGCCGCGTTGTTGCCCATATGAATGTAGAAGATGCGCTGCGCGTCCTGTTCAGCGCCCTGCAAGTTGGCAGCCGGCGGCGCCCAAATAAGGGCCATATACAAAAAACCTAGCAGGGCCGCGCCGGTAATGGTATTGAGAATGGTGAGGGGAAGATTACGCTGTGCTGTCATCTGTTTTCTCCTCTCGGTCTTTATTCTTCGACGACGAAATCAAAGGTCATGAACGACGCCGCGATGTACATGATGTCAAACACGACAAGCAGCTGCACCCAGTTGCTCAGATCGGCCAGCGCGTCGCCATCCAGCAGGCCGCCCGTGGCGCGGACTCCAGCGATGAGCACCGGCACCATTACCGGTAAGAGCAGGATGGGCAGAAGCACTTCACGCGCCCGCGTGTTCACCGACAACGCGGCAAAAATAGTGCCGACGGCCGCAAAGCCGATCGTGCCCAGCAGAACGATGAGCAGGACCGCGGGCGTCAACAGGGGAACCGTGAAGAGCACCATGCACAGGGGAACAAGAAAGGCCTCCACCACGAGCATGAATACCAGGTTGGCGAGCATCTTGCCAAAATAGATCGCGCTGCGATCCACCGGGGTCAGCAACAGTCCTTCCAGACTACCTTTATCCTTTTCCAGGACAAAAGACCGATTCAACCCCAGGACGCCGGAGAAGCTGATTGCCACCCACAGGACGCCGGGCACGACCTGCCTGGCATTGTCCACACGTAGATCGAACGCAAACTGGAAAATGATCACCGACAGCAAAGCGAAGACGAACATCGCGCTGAAGATGTCCTTGGTGCGCAGTTCTGCGACGACATCTTTCCAAAAGACGGCAGCTACTTTTCTTAAATAGCGCATCGTCGTTCAGTCTGGTTGCGATTAGTCACGCAACCTCCGTATGAGTGCGATAAATCTGCTGAAAATCGGCCACAGTCAGGGCCTTCGATGGTCCATCATAACGAATCTTGCCGCCGTTCAGAATCAGCGCACGGCCTGCCCAGGACAGTCCGCGCTCCAGGTGGTGCGTGGTGAGCAGGATGGTGCGCCCGGCGTCGCCCACATCTTCCAGCACCTGGCGCAGCATATCGGCCGCGGCTTGGTCCAGTCCTGTGTCCGGCTCATCTAGCAGCAAGATCGGTGGGTTGTGCAGAATCGCGCGCGCGATCGCCAGGCGCTGCACCATGCCGCGCGAGAAGGTGCGCACCGGTTCGAGCCGTCGCAGCCACAGGCCGACGCGGCGCAAGACATCTTCCGCGCGTGCGCCCAGGTTGGGCACATCGTACATAGCGCCGTAGAAAGCCAGGTTCTCCCAGGCCGTCAGATTATCGTAGAGCAGCGGCGCGTGGCTGACAACGCCCAGGTAGCGCCGAATATCGTCGCCAGCCTTGCGCACATCCACGCCGCCCAGAAGGACCTGGCCGGTGGTAGCTTTGCTCAAGGTTGAGATGATGCGGACGAGCGTCGTCTTGCCCGCGCCATTCGGCCCGAACAAAGCCACCCGTTCGCCTTCCGCCAGGGTCAAGTCAATGCCCCGCAGAACCTGGTGCGGCCCAAACGCCTTGCGCACCTGGCGGACTTCGATCATGGGCGCGGCGTCGCTCATGCCGCGCCTGCCTCAGCCGCGTCTTGCAAATCGGCCAGGGCTTGCGCTACGGCCAACAGATCGGTCTTCAAGTGGCCGCGTCGGCTGCGGTAGTCGGCTTCGTTGACCTTGCCGGCCGCATAACTGTCGTCCAATTGGGCAATCGCCAGAATCAAGCCCTGGCGCCGACGCTGTAAGGCGTCGGGATCGGCCACGGCGAGCGCGGCGACCTCCTCAGGCTCATCGTCGTCGGCCTCGGCTTCCGCCGCCTGCCGGCGCTGCCGCACCGCGTAGAGGAGCACGCCGAGCAGCCCCAGCGCAGCCAGTCCCGCCACGCCAACGGCGAGCCAGGGCGAATTAGCCTGCACGGCCGCGGCCGTTTGCGGCGCGCGATTGAAGGGCAAATTGGTCATGGCCAGCTCAATCGTCTTGCCCGCCGGCACATCGCTGGCCGTGAAACTGAAATACGTGGCTTGATCCACCTGGCGCGGCGCGCCTTCCTGCAAATCAGGGCTTGTTACTTTGGCCCCGACGTCGGCCACCAGCACGTTCAGGCTGCGCAGCGCCACGGCCACGGGATGCTTGATATCGAGCGTCAAGGAGGAAAAGGGCATGACGTAGCGCAGCAGAGTCTGGCGCACGCCTTGCCCAGGGGGCAGCGGCAAGGTGTCCACGGCGCCGGTCGCCGTAGGCTGATAACGCCGGCCCAGGTCGCCATCATCGAAGGTCAAGTTCTGAAAACCGTTCGGGAGGTCGAATGGCAAAACGCTCCTGACCGTAGAGGTTGTCGCAGCCGATGGCGCGCCCACATAGACACGGTCGCTGTTGTTGCTCCAGATGTACAGCTCCGCAACCAGCATCTGCGACTGATCAAACTCGAAAAACNNTGGCAACGTACAGCCAGCTGGGGTCGGTGTCCAGCTTGTCAAAGCGATACAGCCCGGTGACAGAGGTTGTGGTGCTGATTTCGGTGATCAGGTTGAAGTCATCGAAAATGCTCAGGGTGACGGTCAGGCCGCCGGTGGGATCGCCCTGCGGTGTATCGTTGGTCACGACGCCAGAAATGAGACCGACGCCAGGTGTGTAGGCGTGGGCCGTCAGCGGCGGCAAGGTCCAGGTGCGCACAAACTCCAGCGCGGCCCAGCGGTCATCATCCTTCAGACTGGCGACGCTGCTGTGCGCTGGGTTCTTCAAGACTTCAAACCAGGCGCGCTGACTCTGGCTGGCCGTCGCCGCCAGGTCGGTCAGGTCGGGGAGCGCGCCGTCGGCCGCGGGGCCGTCGCCCTTACCCGTGTCGCCATGGCAGCTGGCGCAGTTTGCTTTGTAGACCGTTTCACCCTGCTGCAGCTCAGCCGCATCATGGTGCAGTGACCAGGTAAAAGCCAGCACATTCCAGATGTCCTGATCGCTGGTGCTCTGCCCGAAAGGCGGCATCAGGCGCTCGATGCGGCCATTCTTGACGACGGCGAAGAGATCAGCAGGCGCTTTTTCCCACATGACGGCAGCGTCCGCGAATTGGGTCGGTGGAAATTGCAGCTGCGCGGCGCGCGGGCCATTGCCCATGCCCGCGTCGCCGTGGCATGGGGCGCACTTTGCGGTGTAGATGGCAAGGCCTGCGCGGGCGTCCGCAATCACGGGGGGCGGCTGCTGAGTCTGCGGCATGGCAGAGGCGGGAGAGGAAAGCAAGAGAATCAGCGCCACGGTCAGAGGCGCGGCAAAGATCAATAAAGAGAGGGCTGCGGACGACGCGCGTGAGCGGTGGGGACAGCCTTGCGCTGCGTCTGTCGCCCTGGACTGGACGATGTTTCGATTCAACGTGTCACCACCGTCCGCTAACTGATCTTCTTGACTTCTTGCGGGGCTTCTTCATAGCGCGACGGACACTTGAGAAGCAGCGTGTCGGCTTCGAGCACGCCATCGGCGCGCAAACGGCCTTCCACAATCGCAATGGAGCCTTCACGCGTCATGTTGTCGGGCTGCACGCCGTGGAAATGAACGGCCAGCTTCTCGCCGGTGCCCTTCTGATCCAAAATCGTGAAGTTCAGGTTGAAGTCGGAGGCGCTCCAACTGACCGTATTNNGAACTGACCGTATTGGTTTCGACCAAGCCGCTCACGCGCAGCTTACGGTCAATCAGCGCCGACTGCTGCGCTTTGACCTCGCTGACTTCTTTGTAGTAAGCGCCATCGCTGCCAATCATCGAAACGATAAGATAAAGGATCACGGCCGCGATGAGAGCGCCGCCGATGATGAACTTCATTTGTTTGTTCGCTGTGCGGGCGCCAGTCTGAATGCGTGGAATGGCGGCTGATTCGGCCATGGAAGATACCTCTTTCCGGTTAGTTTGTTACTGCGGGCCTATTATATCATTTGACCGTGAGACTGTCAACGACAAAAATCACTGGTTCGCGATGTATCATGGTGAACTGCATCAACCTTTGGTTTGCGGTATAATAAGGTCACGAGACAAATAGGAAATGATGATCATGGCAAACGATGTCTGAAATGAAACCCCGGCGACTCCTGTTCGGCAGGGCGCTGATGATGGCCGGCGCGTTGCTGTTGTCGCTCGTGATCGGCCTATGGCTGCAAGCCCGGCTCGACGCCCAGGAGCAGGCGCAGATGCGCATCTTGACCATCTCCAGCCCGGCGCCGTTGGCGCTGCCGCCGCTGACGGCATCCCCGGCCATGTCGGCGACCGCGGCATCGCCGAGGTTTGCCCCGCCCGTGCGCCTGCAGATTCCGCGGCTGGGCGTAGATCGCGCCGTGGTTCAACTGAACTACAAAGCCGATGCCAACGGCAACCTGGCATGGGACACGGACAGCCTGTTTGCCACGGCCAGCCGGCCCGACCTGGTCGGTCATCTCATCGGCTCGGCTAATCCCGGGGCTGGCGGCAACGTGGTGTTAAGCGGACACAACTATAACCGTGGGCGCGCCAACTGGCGCGGCGTTTTCGTGAACCTGGCCCGCCTGCAAATCGGCGACCCCATCACCGTCACCGTGGCTGGCGGGCAACAGTATGTCTACCACGTGCAGCAGGTGACTTCGGCGCCCTGGCGCAGCCAGAGCGATGCCGAATGGCAGCAGCACCAGGTGTTCCTGGGGTCAACCGACCATGAACAGCTCACCCTGGTGACCTGCGGCGGCGCCAACCTCTGGCCGTTCCCGGCTCGGGTGTATGTGGTGGCGGAGTAAGATTATTCATCGTTGCCCATCGGGAGGTGAAGGATGACTGAGGCGTTTTCGGGTATCTTAACGGCGTTTGGATTGTCTACGTCCGCCGGGTTGAATGCGTATGTGCCGCTGTTGATCGTGGCGCTGCTGGCGCGCTTCACCAATCTGATCACGCTCAGCGCACCCTGGGACACGCTGGAGAATCCGTGGATCATTGGGCTGCTGGTGGTGCTGCTGGCGATCGAAGTGCTGGCGGACAAGATCGTGGGTATTGATCACATCAATGATGCGATTCAAACCTTTGTGCGACCCGCGGCCGGCGCCATTCTGTTTGCGGCCAGCAGTCACGCCGTCAGCGAGGTTCACCCCGTACTGGCGCTGGCCTGCGGGTTGATCCTGGCCTTCGGCGTCCATGCGGTCAAGGCCACAGCGCGGCCGGTGGTGAGCGCCACCACTGCCGGGCTGGGCAATCCCATCGTCAGCACGGCCGAAGATGTGATCGCGGCCACCGTCTCGCTCACCGCCATCATTGTGCCCGTGGTCATGATCTTCATCGTGCTGATCATTGCCTGGCTCGTCTGGCGCCTTCTCAGCCGCCGCAACCCGTCCGCGCCCTAAGCGAAACCAACACCAAGACCCGCTGATCGCGGCACAGATTCACAATGCGCCATGTTCACGACCATGCTGCGATTTCAGCCCTAGACCGTGCGAGACGGGTTGGTTTGCCTCCAGTACGATTACGCCGCAAGGCGTTCTTCAACTCGTCTGCGTAAGACCACTAATTCATCACGATTGAATTNNATGATCACGATTGAATTCTTCCAATGCAGAAAGAAACAGAGAGAAAGGAATCTGGAGTCGCACCATTGGTTCTGATCTGAGTAAATTTTGACGCAACAACTCTGCTAATTGGAAAGCATCATTCCAAACATCCTCGGCGCTCATCATCGGTGCTTCCGGCTCATGTACTGTTTTTTGTTCCATCATTGCCTCGAACTTTGTCGTGCCATGTCGAAAACCTGTTGGATGAACGTCGCTCCATAATGGGTGCCCTTCTGACGACATTGCTCCAATCGTCTTCTCAACTCTTCTGCTGTAATCAAGCCAGCTTGCACAGCCAATAGTAGCACCCCAGGAAAACCCGAAAGTCTGATACCTAGCTGTTTCGCTACGGCGCGGGCAGCGAGTTCATCTAGCAGCAGAACGCCCGCCTGATATTCAGCGCGTAGAGCGAGTGTAATTGCTTGCGCTTCGCCCAAATGGTTTTCGACGACCGGATCGTTATTGGCAGGATGTTGGGCGACTTGTTCCGCAATGGTGTATGCACGTTGTTCTTCGTCTGCCGTCAGCGGAATAATCACCAAAGGCGAGGTCGCTGCTTGAACTTCAGTTTCCCAACCATGACGCATCAATTCAGCGAGACACACACATGAAAGGTGAATCTCCGCAAAGATCTGGACAAACAGAGAGACTGTTCGATTGAAAAGCGGAGATTAGCGGCCCAGTATTGCACACAGCATAAGTGCCTGCCGCTGTCCTTAGTGATTGCTCCATATTTTGCTCATAACGGGTTGACATAGTGCACAAACCATGCTTCCAGAAGTTCAACACGGTGCGCCTGTCTCGATTTTACCACAAAAGACACAATTGCTCTACTTTGAGGATCTTACGACCCTACGGAATGCTGAATTTGACGAACTTCGTGGTCACTGACGCGGTTCGCACTAAGGTTCAGGAAACCGACGCTCGCAGGACAAACACTCACTCCACAGCCGCGGCGTACAAACAGAGATCCCACGCTGCTTCAAATCCGATTTTGATCGCTCCTTCAAAGCCCACCATAGCCAATTGCCGGGCTTCGCCCAACGCCCGCGGCCACGCGTCCGCCAGGGCGCTCGTGGAAAACAGTCCACCGGCCTGCTGCGCGGCAATCAAACCCTTGCTCAAGGGCTTCCACGCGGCCAGGATGACCTCTTGGGGCAATGCCGGCGCTGTGAGCACCAGGCCGACGCCGGCCAACGTCAGCTCGGCGGCCAGCTCGCGCAGCATGGCCGCATCATCGTAACTCGCGTCGCTGCGCCGATCACGGTTTTCATCCGACGGCGCCTGCAAGATGGCGACGCGCATGTCAGGAAAGCGGCTCAGCAATTCACTGAGGTCCACAAGGCGACGGCGCGGCGGCCCCTTGACCTGCGCGTAAGCCGCCTCGCCCGCCTGAATCTGCCAGCGCACACCCGTGGATGTCCGCAGCGGCCGCGCAATCACGTGGACCACGCTGGCTTGGGCTGCAAATTCATCCTGACTCTCCTCCGTCAGCGAGACGGTCTCCACAGCGATGCCGGCCTGGTGCGCGGCCGCCCACGCGCTTTGCGCCAGGGCCTGCTGCTCAAGCGAGTCGAACAAAACCAGGACGCGCAGCGGCGTCTCGGTCTCTGATCTCCGATCTCTGATCTTTGATCGGAAGACCGGCGATCGGAGGCCAGAGATTCGGGTGGGATTGGGGCGACGGGCGCGTCGCTCAGGGCGAGTCCGCTGCGCACGGCGCTGTCGAAGAAGCTGCGGGGCGATTGGTTGCCGGTCGGGAAGGCGCAGGCCGCAGCCAGCGGCGCGGTCCAGGCCGGCGGCAGGGCCAGCCACAGCAGCGCCTCATCGCTGATATCGCCCAGGCGCCGGGCGCGGATGGCGTCGAGCGAGGCGGGCGCAGCGCTCATTGGCCGCCGCCGAATGGTTTCGGGGCGTAGGGGGGTTCCACTGATCTGCGGTCGCGTCCAGTCTGAGCCGCTGCGTTTCGCCTAGATTCGTCCGAGCAGTAAGTCATCCTGCACCTCTTCCAAGATTTGCTGCGCACGCGCGTCTTCGATGGCCTGCAGAAATGAATCGTTGTTGAAAAGGCGTGAGGGTGCGCCGCCGACGGCGCTGCGGAGCCGTTCGAAGAAGGCTTTGATCGCGTCGGGGTCAGCCTGGCGGTTGACCACCAAGGGCAGGCGGTCAGGGTCGGGGTAGGGGCTGCGCCAGAAAAGAAATTGACTGTAGGCCAGACGGGCTTCGATGTCGGTGAACGACTTCAGTTCCTGACGCTGCACAAAAACTCGCCCTAGAAAACTGCGCAGTGCGCCGTCCGTCGCCTCGTTGGCGATGCCGGCTTTGGAGAAGGTCAGCACGACCGGCAGCGGTTCGGGGTCTTCGGCCAGGCCCAGGCCCCGGTTGTTGATGACGGTGTTGAGCAGTTCGCGCACGACCGGCTCATCGTAACGATGCAGATCGTCGAGCAGCAGCAGGACGCGGCGCTGAGGACTGTTGCCGGCGAGCCGCGCGGCCACGGCCAGCGCCGCCAGATCAAGACGTAAGGCTGTGGCGACCAGAGCCGGCGCATTGTAGGCCGGCGTGCTGAGCAGATTGAACTGGTCCTGGATGCGGCTGTTGGGTGTCCAGGCACAGAAATTCCTGCCCGTCGTGCAGCAGTTCCCAGGGCAGGGTGTGTAGCTCAGCCGCAGCGGCGGGCAAACTCAGGCGCACATCGAGCGGTGCGCCGGCTGCCAGCAGGCGCACCGTCTGCCAAACGGCGTCGCCGAGCAGAGCCGCAAACAGGGCGCGCCCCAGCGTTTGCTCATCGGTCGGGGCGGCGAGAGACAGGGCCACCCGGTCTACCAGGGTTTGCCAGGGGGTGGAGGCGACGGCCTGCACGAGGGCGGCGTGCGGCTCCGCGGCGGCTATGGCCTGAGCCTCGAACGCGGGCGGCAGCGGAAAAACGCCCAGACGCGGCAGCTCACGCGGCGCCAGGTTGACTGCGCCGGGCGCGTCGGGCAGGTCATAGGTCACGCGCCAGGTCGTGGCCGTGGGTGTGAGTTCAATGTGAAGGCGCGCATGACAACCCTCGGATTCCTGAACTTGTGCGGGTGATATTCTACCATAGAATGGTCGGCATGGTTCAGAATACCACGTGGATAGATTTACGTTAGGCGACATTGAGGCAGGCCGAGCAGAGTCAGGGGGTCTGACGGCAGCTCGATGCCGACGAGTTGAGCGGGGGAGTGCCCGGCACGCTTACCGCGTGCGAAGGTACGAGTATTGTGCAGAAAGCGTCGCAAATCCAAGGCGTTCTGGCTGGTAGACCTTTGTGCGTTGAAATGCGGTCGCAGCAGGCTATTGACGCATTCGGCGGCATTGCTACCACGCCAATTGAGGCCGAGAAGAGCCTGCACATCCTCCCATGCCTCAAACAGGTCATCGCCCAAGAGGCGTGCGGTGGCCTCAAAGGCAGTCTGCCAAATGGCATTGAGTTGTTGACGGTCAGCGCTGCAGAGTTGGCGGCGGCGACATTGTTCTTCGACCTGCCAGATGCGACAGAGGCCAGCGACGGCTTCTTGTCCCCAGTGCGCCTGGATGGGGGCCAAGGCGCTGCGCAAGCGGGGGAGGTAGGCGAACAAGTAAGGGGCCTGCGCCTCTAATGTCGTCCCCAAGGTGGAGCAAGCTCGGCCTCCCAGGTCGTGAATTTGCTTGCCCAACACCTTCATGCGTTCCAACACCGTGGGGCCATCGAGAAGCGCACCGGTTGCCAGATCGATCATGCCAAACAGGCCATCCACGACCCGCGCCAAGGTGTGATATCGGTCATGAGCTTCCATGGCCTCGTTGGCTTGCTGGCTCAGTTTTTCCCAGCCCATCAGGTGCTGCGTCAGGCGTTTGGTGGTGTGAGCCTGATGGAACGACGTTTCGCGGACAAACAGTTCTGTTTTTGGTAATATAAAGTAAGGCCACCTGGCTGAGAAATGGCAGTCGAAATCTGGGCCACCAGAGAAATTCCGCTATCATAAGGGGGAGGCGAAAAGCCGACGAGACCATGGTAGCGGAGGGAAGGATGAAGACGGTGGAAGATTATGCCCAGATTCGGGATGCCTATTTCAATCAACACAAGAGCATTCGTGAGATTGCTCGCGAACTGAAACACGGGCGCGACACGATTGCGAAAGCGCTGGACCTGGCCGAGCCGGAGCCGTACCAGCGGGCAGTTCAACGAGCGGATCCGGTGCTGGGGCCTTACAAGGCAAAGATTGACGAACTTCTGGCCGAGAATGAAGGACTGCCGCGTAAGCAGCGGTACACGGGGCAGAAGATTTATGAAATGGTCCACGAGCAAGGCTACCGGGGGAGCGATTCGGGCGTGCGTCAC
>CXWK01004577.1_pt1 | contig 10964 bp, 12 predicted proteins | sample 590851 | NCBI WGS metagenome assembly CXWK01 (sample SAMEA3498364, study PRJEB10139) | wastewater metagenome | biome: wastewater treatment plant; material: activated sludge | place: Denmark | collected 2014-08-01
AATTGATTTGAGAGTTGAAGATAATCTGAATCCAGTTAATGAAATAAAAAGATTATTAAATATTTATCGTGCTTATGAACATATGAATAAAGGTGATCTTGCAGTTGAAAAAAATGATATGAAACTTGCAATGGATGAATACAATGCTGCAATGAAAATGTTTCCTGATAATTTTGAAATGAAATACTGGACAGCAGTTACACTTGCAAACACTGGAGAGTTAGAAAAATCATTACCAATGTTTAAAGAAATATTTGCTGAAGATAAAAATTGGAAAGAACTTACTAAAAGATTAAAACCTGTTGGTCTTTTAACCGTTGATGAAAAAAGTCTGAAGCTGATTCTTGAACAGTAAGTTGATTGGAGCACACAATTAAAAACTATCTTTCTTAATAAGATAGATAGTTTTATTTTTACATATCAATTGAACTACTGAAAATTATTAATTGCAAAATCCAAAAGAATTTTTACGAAAANNTTATAATTCCCTTAACATTTCCAATGTTGTTGTGGGTGATATATTTAATGAGTTATTGGATTGATATTTATCCTTACAAACTTGGAATACTACCAAGAAACTTTAGTGGACTTGTCGGAATTTTTACTTCGCCATTAATTCATGGTGGATTTTCACATTTAATCTCCAACACAGCTCCATTAATTTTTATGGGATTGGGAATATTTTATTTCTATCCTAAAGTAGCTTATAAAGTTTTTACAATAATTTATTTGGGCACAGGAATTCTTGTTTGGATATTTGCTCGAGAAGTATATCACATCGGTGCAAGTGGGATTATTTACGGATTTGTTTCGTTTTTATTTTTCAGTGGCATTTTTAGAAAAGATAATCGCTCAATTGCTTTAGCATTGATTGTAATTTTGTTTTATGGCGGATTGATTTGGGGTGTGCTACCAATTGAAAAAGGAGTTTCATGGGAATCACATTTGTTTGGTGCAATTGCAGGAATAATTGCCGCCTTTATTTTTAGAAAAGTTGATCCACCCAAAAAATATGATTGGGAAGATGAAGAATCTGAAATTCCTGCAAACAAATTAGAAGTATCTTACGATGCTGATAAAAATGATTTTGAAATTTAATGGAAAACAAAATGAAAAAAACTACAACAGAAACTCGTGCATATCGCACAGAAATGAATGATAAAATTTTAAACTCAGGTTTTAGAGATTTTAATAAGTTCTTTGCGCTTGATAACAAAGCCTACATAGATGGAGCTTTGAATGCAAAGACGAAAGAATTAATGGGATTATCAGCCTCGATGGTTTTGCGTTGTAACGATTGCATTTTTTATCATATCGACCGTTCAATTCAGGAAGGTGCGACTCGTGAAGAATTAATGGAAACATTTAATGTTGCATTGATTGTTGGTGGTTCTATAGTTATTCCACATTTAAGATTTGCATTTGAAATGATGGATAATATATTTGAAGAAATAGGGAAATCAGAATAATGATTATCATACCAAAAAATATTGTAACTGATGATGGTAAAGATAGAATTCTTAAAAATCATTTTGTGGAAATTGAAAATGGAATAATCGTTCGCATTTCAAAAAATGATGAGAAATATTTTAAAAAATATAAAAGCGATGTTTACAGATTTGAAAATCTTACTTTAATTCCTGGTTTTGTACAAACACATATCCATCTTTGCCAAACTTTATTCCGTGGATTAGCTGATGATCTTGAACTTTTAGATTGGTTGCAATTAAGAATATTTCCTTATGAAAATGCGCATAATAAAAATTCACTTTTAAGTTCTGTTAGATTAGGGATAAACGAATTGTTATTAGGCGGAACAACAACTTTACTTGATATGGGAACTCTGAGACATCAAGAAGTTATTTTTGAAGAGTTACAAAATTCTGGAATTCGTGCGATTGCTGGAAAATGTTTGATCGATGAAAATGATTTATTTCATGCTTTCAAATCAGATACAATATCAGAACTTGATGAAATTTATCAGCTTGCTAAAACTTATCACAATACTTCAAACGGAAAAATCAAATATGGGTTTGCTCCAAGATTTGTTTTGTCCTGCTCAGAAAAACTTCTTAAAGAATCTTTTGAAATGAAAAAGGATTTTGCAGGAAGTCTATATCACACTCATTCGTCAGAAAACAAAAATGAAATTGCTGAAGTTAAACGAAGACACAATAAAGAAAATATCGAATACTTTGATTCGATTGGTGTAATTGATGATCATTCTGTGTTAGCGCATTGCATACATGTTAATGATAAAGAAACTGAATTATTAAGAAAGAATAATGTTCGAGTTTCTCACTGTCCTTCATCAAACTTAAAACTGGGTTCAGGGATTGCAAACATTCCAAAATATTTGAAGAAAGGAATTTCTGTTTCACTTGGTGCTGATGGTGCGCCTTGCAATAACAATCTTAGCATCTTCAATGAAATGCGATTAGCAGCATTAATCCAGAAACCAATTCACGGATCAACAGTTATGGATGCAAAAACAGTATTTAAACTTGCAACGATTGAAGGAGCAAAAGCTCTACATCTGCAAAATGAAGTTGGAAGTATTGAAGTTGGCAAAAAAGCAGATTTAGTTTTAATGGATTTGAATACAAATGTCCATTCAATGCATGAAAACGATGAATCTGTATATTCTGATATAGTTTATTCATCATCAAGTGATTCAGTTCATTCAGTTATGATTGAAGGTGAGTGGAAAGTGTTAAATAAAAAATCATTACTCTATAATCAAACGGAGCTAAATCAAAAATCTAAAGAGGAATTAAAAAAACTTTTAAAGAGAGTACAGAATTGAAAAAACAAATACTTCTTGCAACAACTAATAAAGGTAAGTTGAACGATGTTAAAGAAATCCTAAAAGATATTGATGTAGAAATTTTATCCTTTCTGGATTTTAAAGATTATCCTAATGTTGAAGAAACGGGAAATACTTTTTTTGAGAATGCAGAATTAAAATGTAAAGCCGCATATGAGAAATACGGTATTCCAAGTTTTGGAGATGATTCAGGTTTGGAAGCTTTTCAGTTAATTGGGGAACCAGGAATTTATTCTGCAAGATATGCTGGTGAAGATTCTGATGATGAGCAAAATAATTTGAAGTTAATAAAAAAACTTTCAGATTATCCAGAACCTCATCTAGGAAGATTTGTTTGTGCCGCAGTTTATTTTGATGGGAAAAATTATAAATCCGCAATTGGCGAAATAAGAGGAAACATTATAAAATCTCCACGTGGTGAAAATGGATTTGGTTACGACCCTTTATTTATTCCAAATGGATACGATAATACAATGGCGGAACTTTCTCACGAAGAAAAAAATAAAATCAGCCACAGACTAAATGCATTTAAAGAATTAAAAAAATATTTGGTGTAAATGAAAATGAAAATTTTATCTCTGATTATCATTACAATGTTCTTAGTTATCGCTTGTAAAGAATCAACTACTGAACCTAATACCGAAGTAATCAATGATCAATATCTACTGATTAAAAATGGTGTCGGCTTTAGTTATGATTTAACAATTACTGATTCAACAGGATTTTCAGTTAATGGAAATCGTTATTTGCTTTTTAATGACAGCACAATACTTGACGGAACTAAATATAAAATCCAGATTGATTCTTTTGAAACATTTATTCCGTTTGATACTCTAACGACATCATCAATCTCATATATCAGAAATAGTAATACTGGTGTCTTTACGTTTGCAGATACAGTTGGGTTTACAAGTTTTTTACCAGATTCCTTAAGACAATACTTATCTGTTGATAAAGAATCTCGGTTACTTTTTTATCCATTATCTATTGGCCAAAAGTATCCTGTATTTACACTTACTTTAAGCGCATTTATTTTAGGAATAAGTGTGTTAGATGTTGATGCAGAAGTTGAATCGATTGAAAATCTTAATATCACAGTAAATAATATTCCAACCAACTTTAATACATTTAAAATAAAATATACATTTATCATTCGCCCAAGTTCTACGGTCGAGTTCGAATACACAGCTTATGGCTGGGTTGTTAAAGATTTGGGTTTTGTAAAATGGGATGGTGACTCAGAAGTTTTTAACTTTTTGCTAAATGAAAACATTTTTCCATCTGAAACAAATATTAAAATGGATTTAAAATCCTATCAATTTTGACCAAATAGTACTTTTTCAATTTAGCCCTTTACTAATTCAAAATATTTTCGATTATAAACTTGGATTACTCCAGTTTATCGAAATAATATTTTAGTAAAGGATTATTATGAAATCATTTTTCAAATTTTTATTTGTCCTATCAATATTTTTAGCATTTAACTTTATTTCTTGTAGCGATAATGCTACAGATCCTACAGAAGAAACTGCAAAAGATTATTTCCCAAATAAAATTGGTTCAACTTATACTTATGATCTGGAAATAACAGATAGTTTAGGAAACATTATCACAGGTGAAAGAACATCAACGTATAACAACTCGACTACAATTAACAATAAGAGCTATCAGACTCTCATTGATGAATTTAATTATTCAACTTATGCAATAACAGATTCAGCTTATTTTAGAAAAACAGATGCACAAGTGCTTTATTATACAGATAACTCACAAGTGTTATTGTTTGTCCCTGATAGTATTAGAAACCTGGTAGTTGTTGATGAAGAAGCAGCATTATTAAAGATTCCATTAAATGTTGGAGCAAACTGGCAAGCATATAAATTAGCTATTAACTATGGTGCATTTTTATTTAACGTTGTTAGTGTTAGTGCAACGGCAGAAACAATTGAAAATATATCTTTAACTGTAAATAATTCTGCATTCAGCAAAGAAGCAATTAAATTAAAATTCCAGATGTCCATTGCTTTTGATATACAACAAGCTCCATTAGTATATTCTGCAGAAGCCTGGATGGTTGATGGTGTTGGTTTAGTTAAACTTGAGGGAAATTCAGAAGCGATAAACTTTATGATTGGTAATAACCTGTTTTATCCAGGTGGACATATTAAACAAACACTTAAACAATATTCAATTCCATAATTACTTTTGTGCAATTATTACTTGCACAGTTTCAAAAGTAAAATTGTATTTCTTGATTTCTCTGAAACCAGAATTGGTAAGCAGGGAAATCAAGTTTATATTTTGATCAAACTCTTCAACTGAATCTGGTAAATAAGTGTAAGCCGCTTTATCACCGGAAACGATTCCGCCTAAAACCGGTAATATATTTTTAAAGTAAAATCTGTAAATACTTTTTATAATTTTATTTGAAGGCATCCTGAATTCAATAACTGTTGCTTTACCATTTGGTCTTAGGATTCGGTAAAAAGAGTTAAAACCTTCTTGAATGTCGTAAAAATTTCTAACACCAAATGCTACAGTTATATTTGTAACTGATTCATCTTTAAACGGAATTTTTTCTGCAACCATTTGTACAAGTTTGCCATCAATCCAATCTGATTTTTTATCAAACAAGTTTAACATATTGTAAGAAAAATCAGCGCCATAAATTTGTTGTACACCCATTTTCTTTGCTTGAATTGCAACATCACCAGTACCGCAAGCTACATCAAGTAAAATGGAATCAGAATTTAATCCAGTAAGTTTAAGTGCTTTTTTTCGCCAGTAAAAATCCAACCCAAAGCTTAAGAAATGATTTAAAAAATCATATCTACCAGCAATATTATCAAATATCTTTTTTACTTGTGTTTTTTTATCACTCATAATAATCAATGCTTTTCATATTCAAATTCTTCTTTACCAATTTTTCTTCGCCACCAATTAAAAAATATTTTCCCACTCCACATAGAAATAATTGCAAATACTAATCCGCCAATTAAATCAATAACATAGTGATACCTTAAATAAACTGTGGAGAAAATTAATAATGTTCCAATTGGGATAAAGAAATATCGGCTTCTGCTTCTCAATCTTACAGAAAGATACATTACAATTAATGTTATCATCGTATGTCCACTTGGAAAAACATCCCGTTGAACAACTACTGCCGGATTTAATGTTCCGAAAGGAATTCCTTCTCCGGTATTTGTCATTTCCCTTAAATGATTTACAAAAAATAATCCAGGTAATGATTCATTGATGGTATTAAAATCGTGAAGTGTAAATCTTGGACCAATTCCTGGTAAGGCAAAATAACCTAAGTAAGAAAGAAAGAATCCATATATAACTGAGAACAATGCAAAATCTAAAGCAACAAATCTATCTTTGTTAAGTAATGATAACCCAAGAATTATAGGAAGCATGTAAAACATTCCGTAAACAATCTGTAAAACTTCGGTTATAACTGGATGTGAAAATTGAAACAGAAAATGTGTAGGATCTGTGCCGAACAAAAATCTATCTGCGGCAATAAACCAATTATCGTAATCATATACACGAATCGGTTTTACCATAAAATATAACTGTCTAAACGTAAGTAAAATAATTGGGGCTATATACCAGTAATGAATAATACGCCATAATTTGTTTTCAGTTATAGCTTCAAGGTAAGAAATTGCAAATGCAATGCTGATTACAATAAGATTAATGAAAATCCAATTTAAAGAGTTTTCAATTCTAGAATTAAAAATGATATGCAGAAAAATTAAGAAAAATGAAAAGCTGATTACTACAACATCAAAAGCTTTAAGTTTTTTTATAAGGGATTTTAATCTGTTCATTAAACTGAATTTAGTGATCAATCGGATTTAATTTTGTCTGCAAACTTAGAGAGTGTGATAAAATCATCAACATTAAGCTGTTCTGCTCTTAACGAAAGATCAATACCAGAATCACTAAAATTTACATCGGCAAATATACCATTGCTTAACGAATTTTTTAGAGTTTTTCTACGATTTCCGAAAGAAGATTTTACTATGGATTTGAAAACCGAATTAAACTTAGCATCATTTCTCAAATCATTAAAATAGATGTGAATTATAGCCGAATCAACATTCGGTTTTGGATAGAATACATTTCTGCTAACCTTAAAGGATAACTCTGTTTTCCCAAAATATTCTAAAAGGATTGCAAGTATTCCATAATCCTTGGAACCTTTTTTAGCTGTCATTCTTTTTGCAACTTCAAGTTGAACCATAAAAACAGCATCATTTACAATTGTATTATGCTCAAAAAGTTTGAAGAGAATTGGAGACGTAATATTGTAAGGGATATTTCCTACAACTCTAATTTTTTGTAATGTGGAAACAAATTGGATTAATTCCAATTCCAAAAAATCCTGTTGGATCAGGTTAAGATTCGTAAAACGATTTTGTAAATCTTCAATAACTCTTTTATCAATTTCAATTGCTGTAAGATTTGCTTTGCTCTGAACCAAATATTGTGTAAGTGCTCCTTGTCCAGGACCAATTTCAAGCATCAATTCATTTTCTTTCGGATCAATTTCAGAAATTATCTTTCTGATAATATTCTGATCTTGCAGAAAATTCTGGCCAAATCTTTTTAAGGGTAATACTTTGTTCATAATCGCTTATAAAATCTTTGAAAAGATAGTAATTTTATTTTGTATTCTTGCAAAACTGTTTGTTTAAGAAAAAAATATCTTATAGTTTTCTGTGTAAACTTTCCATTTAAAAATCCAAGGAGAAGCCAATGCAAGAAAAATTTATTGTTAGCGTAGATATGGGTGGAACCAAAATACTTGCATCTGTGCTAAATTCTAAAAAAGGAATTATTGCCCGCCAGAAAAAACCAACTGATATTGATAGTGGAACAAAAGTTTATGTTAAAGATATTGCTGAACTTGTTCATAAGGTTGTTAAAACTTCAAAATTGGATGAGAAAAATATTGTTGCAGTTTGTCTTGGCGTTCCTGGTTCCGTAAATCCACAAACAGGTGTTATTGGTATTGCTCCAAATCTTGGAATTAAAAATTATAAGATGAAAGCAGAACTTGAAAAATTAATTCCATATCCAGTGCTTTTAGAAAATGATGTAAACCTTGGCGCACTCGGTATTAAAAATTATGGTGTTGGTAAAGATGCCACAAATATGCTTGCTGTTTTTGTGGGAACCGGAATTGGTGGTGGAGTTGTGATTGATAAAAAAATGTATCGTGGATTTAATTTTGTCGCTGGCGAGATTGGACATATGCTTGTGCAAAAGAACGGACCAAAATGCGGCTGCGGAAAGAAAGGTTGTTTTGAAGCACTTGCAAGCAGAACAGCTATTGTTAATAATATTATTAATGATGTAAAAAAATTAAAAAAGAAAAGCGTTCTTTCTGATCTTATAAAATCAAATGAAAGAATTAAAAGCGGTGCTTTAAGAAATGCTATCGATAAAAAAGATAAAGTTGTTACAATAAGAATTACGGAAGCGTGTGAAGTAATCGGTGATGTACTTGCAAGTGTTTGTAATTTAATGAACTTTGATATGATTGTTCTTGGCGGAGGAGTTATTGAAGCTCTTGGTGATTTTATGCTTCCAATTATTAAACAACAATTTAATAATCAAGTTTTTACTGCTGCTGCTAAAGGTGTGAAAATTGTTCCATCCAAACTTGCTGATGATGCTGCAATTTATGGAGGATTAGCTTTGGCTGAAGAATTTTTAGATATAAAAGTTTAGTAGATAAAATTTTATTTTTAAGTGAATTGAGATTCAATTTCTAAAAGTTTTTCTGTTAATTCTTCCCATTTTTTTGTGGCTGAATCAAGTTCGGACTTAGTTTTATTAAACTTCACTGTAGTTTCTTTTGCAAGTATTCCATCATTGTAAATTGCCGGATCAGCTAACATTGTTTCTAAATTATTAATTTCAATTTCTTTCAGATTTATCTTTTCTTCCCACTTAGATATTTCTTTTACCAAATCTTTAGTTGCTACATGTTTTTGCTGTCTCAATTCAGCTTCAATTCGCTTTTGTTCTTTACGATTAACTGTAGTTACCACTGTTTTCTTTTCTTTTTCTTTAATCGCTCCATCACGTTCTAATGAAGAAAAATCTCTTTTACTGAAAAAATAATCTATACCACCCAAATAAGTTTTTAAATGTCCTTTTCTAATATCAATTACTTTTGTAGCGATTGGTCTTAGAAAATCAACATCGTGAGAAACAAGTATTAATGTTCCTTTAAAATCCAGCAAAGCTTTTTGAAGAATTAACTTTGATGTATAATCAAGATGGTTTGTAGGTTCATCAAGAATTATAAAGTTAGCTTTAGTTAACAGAATTTTACAAAGTGCAATCCTACTTTTTTCTCCGCCAGAAAGTACACCAACTTTTTTAAAAACATCATCACCCGAAAAAAGAAATGAACCAAGCAATGAGCGCAATTGTCCAATAGTTTTTTCAACAGCAATTCCATCAACAGTTTCAATAATTTCTAAATCAGGATTCAAGTTATCAGCTACATCCTGAGCATAATAAGATACAATTGCATTGTGTCCTAAAATTTTTTCACCAGAATTGAAATCGATTACACCTGCAATGATTTTTGCAAGTGTTGATTTGCCGGCACCATTAGGTCCAACAAAAGCAATCTTTTCGCCTTTTTCAATTTCAAAATCAATTCCTTCAAAAACTTTTTTATCTCCATAAGATTTAAAAATAGTTTGAAGTTTCATTGGTGTTCTTCCACTTTGAGGTGGTTCTGGAAATTTTATATTTATTTCACTTTTATCTTCTGGTAATTCGATAAGCTCTACTTTATCAAGCTGTTTTATTCTACTTTGAACTTGTCGTGATTTAGTTGCTTTATACCGAAATCGTTCGATAAACTTTTCTGTTTCTTTAATCTTTTTCTGTTGTTGTTCAAACTGCTGAACAGTTAACTCATCTCTCTCGGTTTTATATTTTAAGTACGAATCATAATCTCCTTTAAACGTATAAAACTTACCTAGAAAAATTTCTAAAGTTCTGTTAGTTACTTGATTTACAAAATTTTTATCGTGCGATACAATTAATAATCCGCCCTTATAAGCTTTTAGAAAATCAATCAACCACTCAAGTGAATCAATATCAAGATGGTTTGTAGGTTCATCAAGAAGAAGAATATCATTTTGTGAAATAAGAATTTTTGCAAGTGCAATACGCATTTGCCAGCCACCGGAAAATTCATCTGTATAACGATCAAAATCATCTTCGTCAAAACCTAATCCAATTAAAATCTTTTCAACTTTAGATTGAGCAGAATATGAATCTAATCCTTCAAGCATATGATGAACTTCACCTAGTTGATGGACTATATCCATCTGTTCATCTTCTGTAAGATCAGGATTGTTTAATGATTCAGTTAATTCAGTTTCTTTGTTTTGCAATTCGATTATATCACTTAACGCAGTAGAAGCTTCTTGAAGCAATGTTTTACCACTGTGTGTTACGTGATCTTGAGGTAAGTAACCAATTGAAATTCGTTTTTGTTTTAAAATGTTTCCAGATTCGGGTGGTAGTAAACCCGAAATAATTTTTAGAAGGGAAGATTTGCCTGTGCCATTTGCACCGACTAAAGAAATCTTATCTCCCGAAGAGATTTTATAATTAACATCTTTAAAAAGATATTTACCACCAAATTGTAGTGAGACATTTACTAGATCAATCATTCAAAATATTACTCTCTTAATACTGCAATTTTACCTGTTTCAACACTATTGCCTTCTTGATCAAAAGCAATAACAATATAAACTCCGCTATTAACAAAATCTCCATTATCATCACGACCATCCCAAAAAGCAACTCTTCCACCTGCAGAAGAAAACTCTCGAACAAGTTTACCTGAAACAGAAACTATTTTTATATCTGTATCTCTTATCAAGCCATCAATCGTAACTAATTTGCTTCCATCAGTAATAACTAATGGGTTTGGATAAATATTTAGTCCATTAAAATTATCAACAGGAATTATAGAAGGTGTTTCAAATGAAGTTAGACCGGATGCTGTTCCAACATATAATTTTCCAGTCGATTCATCGAATGCGAGACTTTCAATTATATCAGAAAGCAGTGGACTGTTTTTTGT
>CXWK01004182.1_pt3 | contig 10961 bp, 10 predicted proteins | sample 590851 | NCBI WGS metagenome assembly CXWK01 (sample SAMEA3498364, study PRJEB10139) | wastewater metagenome | biome: wastewater treatment plant; material: activated sludge | place: Denmark | collected 2014-08-01
TTCAACTTCATCAACTGGGTCTTGCCCGGCGTGCTGGTCTTCAACGCCCTGGCCTTCGGCCTGCTGACCAGTTCGACGATGATGATGACCATGCGCGAGTTGGGCGTCCTGCGCCGGTTGCAGGCCACGCCCATGCCCGCCGGGCAGCTCATTGGCGCGTATCTGCTGGTCAACGTCACCATCGTCCTGCTGCAAAGCCTGGTCATCATCCTCGTCGCCGTCCTGTTCTTCGACGCCACCGTCACGGCCGCCGGTCTACTGTTGGCCCTGCCCATGCTGCTGGTCGGCATCGTCACCTTCGTGGCCCTGGGCCAGGTGGTCAGCGGCGTGGCCCAGACGGCCGGCATCGCCCTCATCCTGGGCCAGATAGCCTACTGGGCCTTGCTGTTCGTGACCGACATGATCATGCCCCTCGAGGTCATGCCGGCGTGGATTCAGCGCGTGGGCGTCTACTTGCCGTCCTACGCCGTCGTCCAGCTCGTCCGGCCGCCGCTGCTGGAAGGCGCGCTCGACCCCAACCTCGGCCGCAACCTGCTGCTGGCAACCGTCTACATCGTCCTTGCCGGCGTCGCCGCCGCCCGGCTGTTCCGCTGGTCGCCGCGCAGCTAGGTTCCAGACCTGACAGGTTGGCGGAAAACCTGTCAGGTCTGGCCTGTTGCTAATGGTATAATGGTTTGATACTGGGCAACCGTTCGATCGGTGCGGCAGTCGGGGCAATAGCATACTAAGAAATGGCACGCAGATGACGCAGATTTCGCGGATAGACGCAGATAAGAATACTACCCCCACCGACTACAGCCCCATGCGCCCCGGCCTGTTGGAGCGCTGGATCCTCGTCTGGCACATCGTCTACATCGGCGGGCTGCTGGCCGGGCTGGCCTTCGCCTTGTGGGACACGCGCGGCGCGTGGGGCTGGCGCGAGGCGGCCCTGGTTGGGGTCGTCGCCTTGCTCATCGTCGCCTACGCTCGCGCCCTCATCTTCGAAAAGCGCTGGCCCCACCCCCCGTGGTATCTGGCCCTCTATTTCAGCTTCGCCCTGGGCCTGCTGGCGCTGGCTTCCTGGCTCCACCCCATCTTCGTCTACCTCACCGGCATGTTGTTCGGCCAGATGTTCGCCCTTATGCCGCCGGTGCTCATCGTGCCCAGTATCGTCGCCGTCCTGGTCACCATCATCTTGGGCGCCAATGGCTGGCGACTGCCCGCCGACCCGTCGTGGACCACTGCTCTCCTCATCGCCGCCCAGGCCGCACTGGCGCTGCTGCTCTATCTCTACATCTACCACGTCTTCCGCACCAGTTCCGAGCGCGCCCAGTTGGTCAACGACCTGCGCGCCGCCAACGAGCAATTGGCCCGCGCCCAGGCCGAGCAGCAGGAACTCATCGTCCTGCGCGAGCGCGAGCGCATGGCCCGCGACCTCCACGACGGCCTGGGCCACTCCCTCGTCGCCTTATCCGTGCAACTGGAAGCCGTCCAGCGCCTCTACCCCGTCGACCCGGCTCGCGCCTCGGCCCAGATCGACGACATGAAGAAGCTGACCCGCGACAGCATGGCCGAACTGCGCCGCACCCTCGACGCCCTGCGCGCCGCCAGCGAGGAACCGATCGACGATATCCTCGAACGTCTGGCCATCGAAACGTCCACCCGCGCCGGCTTGAAGCTTTCCTGCGCTACCGACCTGGCGCCCGATCTGCCGCCGGCCGTCACCGAAGCCCTGCAACGCGTGGCTCAGGAAGCTCTGGCCAATGTCGAACGCCACGCCGCCGCGTCCAACGTCTTGCTCCTCTTCAAAGTCGAGCCTGATGCCGTCGTCCTGACCATCGGCGACGACGGCCGCGGCCTGCCCCCCGACGCCGCATCCCGCCCCGGCCACTACGGCCTGCGCGGGATGCGCGAGCGCGTCGAGAGCCTGGGCGGGACGCTCTCGCTCTCGTCCAACGGCGGCGGCACGACGGTTAAGGCGCGGCTTCCTTTGGGCAGTGGGTCAGTAGGTCAGTTGTCAGTAGGTCAGTAAGTCAGTTGTCAGTCGTTAGTTAAAACGCTTCTTACGCGCCACCCGCCACTCGCCACCCGCCACCATGATTACATTACTTCTCATCGAAGACCAAACCCTCATGCGCCAGGGCCTGCGCACGCTGCTCGACTTGGAGCCGGGCCTGTCGGTCGTCGGCGAGGCAGCCGACGGCCAGAGCGGCGTCCGCCTGGCTCTCGACCTGCGCCCCGACGTGGTGCTCATGGACGTGCAGATGCCCATCCTCAACGGCGTCGAGGCCACCGCCGCCCTGTGCGCCGCCTGGCCCGCCGCCCGCGTCATCATCCTGACTACCTTCGACCGCGACGACTACGTCTTCCAGGCCATCCGCGCCGGGGCGATGGGCTATCTGCTCAAAGACGCCCCGGCCGAAGAGCTATTCCGCACCATCCGCCGCGTCGCCGCCGGCGAGACGTTCATCCAGCCGGAGATCGCCTCGCGCACCCTGCGCGAACTGCTACGACCGCAGCGCTCCCCGCTCGAACCCCTCTCCGACCGCGAGCGCGAAGTGCTGCTGCTGCTGGCCCAGGGGGCGTCGAACAGGGAGATCGCCGACCGCCTGGTCATCAGCGAGGGCACGGTCAAGAACCACGTCTCCAACATCCTGGCCAAGCTCCAGGCCGAAAACCGCACCCAGGCGGCCGAAATTGCCCGCCGCTATGGCCTCATGTAGCACAGGATTCTTATCCTGTGCTCTGCCGGGCCGACACAGGATAAGAATCCTGTGCCACAATCACACAACACACAAGTCTAGTCCTGTGCTCTTCCAAGCCAACACAGGATAAGAATCCTGGGCCACACGTCTTGCGTCTTCTCCCCTTTGCGCTAAAGTCCCCACCGACAANNCAACCGGAGTACCATGACCCCCGAACACGACCGTTCCCTCGCCGCCTACGCCGACCTGATCGTCCGCGTCGGCCTGAACCTGCAACCCGGCCAACGCCTGCTCATCCGCGCCCCACTGGAGACCGCCCCGCTGGCCCGCCACATCGCCGCCCGCGCCTACGACCACGGCGCGCGCCTCGTCGAAGCCGTCTACAGCGACCCCCACCTGCAACTGACCCGCTTCCAGCACGCCCCGGCCGACTCCTTCGAGGAGCACTCCACCTGGCCCGTCACCGCCGGGCTGGAGTACGTCGAGAACGGCCACGCCACCGTCTCCATCACCGGCACCGACCCCGACCTGTTCAAGGACGTTGACCCGGCCCGCATCGCCGCCATCCGGCGCACCGAGGGGCGCGTCGCCGCCCCCCTCAGCCGCCTGATCACCGCCGACGCCGTCAACTGGTGCGTCGTCGGCTACGCCACGCCCGCCTGGGCCGCCCGCGTCTTCCCCCAACTCGCGCCCGACGAAGCCCTGGCCGCGCTATGGGACGCCATCTTCCGCACCGTCCGCCTCGACGCGCCCGACCCGCTGGCCGCCTGGCAGGCCCACACCGCCGAACTGGCGGCGCGCACGGCCCTGCTCAACGAGCGCCAGTACAACGCCCTCCACTTCACCGGCCCCGGCACCGATCTGACCGTCGGCCTGCCGTTCGACCACCGCTGGCTGGGCGGCGCCGCCCCGACGCTCAATGGCATCACCAACGTCGCCAACCTGCCCACCGAAGAGGTCTTCACCGCCCCCGACCGCGCCCGCGTCAACGGCACCGTTCGCGCCACCATGCCGCTCAACCTGGGCGGCAATCTGGTAGAGCAGTTCAGCCTGACCTTTGCCGACGGCCGCGTGACGGACGTGCAGGCCGAGAAGGGCAGGGAGCTACTGCGGGCGCTGATCGACACGGACGAAGGCGCGGCGCGGCTGGGCGAACTGGCCCTCGTCCCGGCCGACTCGCCCATCTCGCGCAGCGGCATCCTGTTCTACAACACCCTCTTCGACGAGAACGCCGCCAGCCACATCGCCCTTGGCCGCGCCTATGCCAACTGCATCGCCGGCTGCGAAGGGCTAAACGACGCCGACTTCGCCGCTCGCGGCGGCAACAGCAGCATCATCCACGTCGACTTCATGATCGGCTCGACCGAAATCGACGTCGACGGCCTGACCGACGACGGCGCGGCCGAACCACTGATGCGGGCGGGGGAGTGGGTTAATAAGAGTGACGAGTGACGAGTTCAGACCACTCGTCACTCGTCACTGAGCTTACTGTGCCGGCGGGATACTGACCGTCACATCCGCCGTCGGCGCGCCCTGAGTAATGACCGGCACGCCCTCGGCCGAGGCGAACAGCACCTGGTCACCCAGCAGAATGCGCGCCCCCACGACGTAGCTCTTGGCCGGGTCGATGTTGGCGGGGACATACGGCACTTCAAACGGGATGGGGAACTGCTGCCCCTCCAGCGTGGCCGAGATGGTCACAATCGGGTCGCCCGTCGAACCCGCTTCGCGCAGGTCGATGAACCAGGTCGCCGCCGGGTCCAGCGTCACCGGCGCGTCGGTGGTGATGACGCCGGTGATCAGCCCTTCGTTGCCGCCCGTGCCGCCCGTGCCCTGGGCCGCCAGGGCGATGGACACGTCATTCGTCGGCGCGCCCTGGGTCAACACCGGCAGCGGCGCCGTCGCCGCATAGGTCAGCGTGTTGTTATCGATGATCCGCGCGTCCAGCACGTAGGCCTTGTTGGGGTCAATGTTGGCCGTCGGGTAGCCGATCTCCCAGCCCACCGGCAGCGTCAGCCCGGCCAGGGGGATGTAGGTGAAGGCCAGCGCCGGCGCGTCGGCCAGCATCGGCTCGCGAATCTCCACGTTCAGGTAAGCCGTCGAATCGGCCGGCCAGGTGGCCGTCGCGTCGCCCGTGGCCGTGAAGCGCAGCACGCCGCCGGTCGGGTCGGGCACTTCGCCCACCGGCACGACGATGGCGCTGGCCGGCGCGTTCTGGGTCAGCACGGGAATGGGGGCCAGCGTGGCGTAGAGCAACTGGTTGCCCAGCAGCACCCGCGCCGCCACGGCGTACGTCCGGTCGGCGGCGATGATCGCCGGGTCATAGGGCAACTCGAACGACACCGGGAAGTTCAGCCCGTCCAGCGGCACCTCGATATTGGCCGCCGCCGGCGCATCGGCCAGCATCGGCTCGCGCAGTTCCACCTGCAACACCGCCCCGGCCGGCAACGCCGCCGGCGGGCGCGGCGTCGTCACCGTGCCCATAATCGTCCCCCCGCCCTCGACCGGCGCGCTGACCGTATTCACGATCAGTTCAACGTTGCTCGTCGCCGCGCCGCCGGTCAGCACCGGCACGCCCGTGGCCGAAGCGAAGGTGATGGCCCCGTTGACCAGGATGCGGCCGTAGAGCAGATAGGTTCCAGCCGGGTCGATCTGCGCCGCGTCATAGGGCAACTCGAACGGGATAGGCGGCTGCCGCCCTTCGGCATTGACCTGGGTCGTCGCCAGCACCGCCGGCACGCCCGACGACACGTCCTGCAACTCGACCTCGATGACCGCCGCCGGGTCGAGGGCGATCTGCTCCAGGTAGGCCACCGTGCCGCTCAGCACGCCCTCGCCCGTCTGGCCCACGACCGGGCTAACCAGCACTTCCACGTCGGCCGTCGGCGCGCCGTTGGTGATGACCGGGATGGCCGTCTGCGAGATGTAGCGCAACTGCCCGTCAATGGTGATGCGCGCCTGCACCAGCACCAGCGCGCCGGGGTTGATCTGCGCCGGGTCATAGTTCAGCTCGAACGGGAACGGCACTTGCGCCCCGCCGGCAGTGATCGACTGCGCCGCCAGGACGGTCGCCGCGGCGTCGGCGCGTGAGGCATCGACCAGTTCCACGTCGATGACCGCGTTGTCGGGCAGCGCCGAGCGGTCGAGATAGGTCACTGTGCCGGTGACGGTTCCCGTCCCGGCGCTGTCGGCGATCTCCACGTTTTCGGCCCCCGGCTGGGCCGCGCCACAGGCCGCCAGGGCGACCAGCAGCAGCGCCAGCAACGCCATTTTCACCAGATTACCATGTGTTCTCATTGTCGTGCTCCTTCACTTCCTTCTCTCTCGGCCGGTGACCATCGCGCCGGCCGCTAAAGCCCACAAGCTGCCCGTAGTGTAAATCCGACCGCCAGCCGCGGCAAACAGTCTCAGACAACACCACATAGCCGCCGGCTCGCTACCCGCGGCAATCACTCTCCATCACGCGACTCCCCCAAGGAGCGCGACTTGTCGCCGGCCGGGCCGCGCTCTGCGCCTGGCCCGGCCAACGATAGCATTGAGTGGGAGCAAGCACCGCGCCCGCCCCACTTTCACCACTTACTTTTGCCCAAACGCCGCCCGCGTGCCCGGCAAAAAGGCCAGCACCAGGGCCAGAACGGGGGCGATGAACGACCACCACAGCGAATTGAACTCGTTGCCGCCCAACAGGCCGATGACGTTGATGACCAGTGTCACGATGGCAATAACAACGACGAACATCCAGCCGCGCGGGTCGAGCGTGAACAACTGCCGCGCCGTACCCAGCCAGATGAGGGCCACGACCAGCGACAGAAGGCCGCCCAGCCAGGCCACAGTGAAGAAGCGCAACTGCACCAGCCCAAACAGGCCCGTGCCAAAGAACAGTAGCGCCTCGAGCAACACCAGCAGACCGGCGATCAGCGCAATAACAGCCAGAACCGTAACCGCCATGGGACGTTTCTTCATGATATGTTCTCCCTATGAAATATGACCAAGACAATTGACGCCGCCCGGTCCAAACCCGTCGGCTACTACAGATGATCATAGCACAAAACGCCCCCTCCATACAGTGATCCGCCGCCCGCCAGGGAGTCATTTGTTGTTACCGTCATTTATTTTTACCTGTTTCAACCGGCAATACTATTCCACGCCGGCAACGGCTATGGTAAAATGGCCCCATATCCCACTAACCCTTCGCTGCCCTCATCCTACCCGCCGCACCATTTAATCGAGGTGATCGTGGCTGTCGACGATCTGCTTGCTTTTGATCCGCAGTCGACCTACGGTGCTATCGCCCTGGACTACGACTACGCCAATGCCCACTACGGCGGCTTTGTCCACCAGCGGGCGCTGGAACTGGCCTGCATCGCCCCCGGCATGAGCGTCCTCGACGCCGCTTGTGGCACGGGTGTGGCCACCCTGGCCGCGGCCGAGAGTGTGCGCCCCGGCGGCCGGGTCGTCGCCGTCGACTTCGCCCCCGAAATGCTGGCCCTGGCCTCCGAGAAAGCCAGCCGCCGCGCCCTGATCAATATCGACTGGCGGCTGGAAGACATGACCGCCCTCGAACTGCCGCCCGACGCCTTTGACGTCGTCTTCTGTCTGCTGGCCCTCTTCAGCGTGGCCGACATGCCTGCCCTGACCGCCCGGCTGTGGCGCGTGGTGCGGCCCGGCGGCCGTCTCATCGTCGTCACCAAGGGCGACCCGTATCTCGCGCCGCTCTATGACCCGTTCTACGCCGCTGCCCAGGCCGAAGCGCCCGACCTCCAGCCCCCCCAGCCCTGGCAGCGCACCCAGACGCCCGACCAACTACGTGCCGTGCTCGACGCCGCCGCCGTTCCGGCCGGCATCAGCCAGGCGACGACCACCGCCCGCCTGAGCGATCCGGCCGACTGGTGGCGCATCGTTCGCGGCACCGGCCTCAGTCGCACCGCGCGCCTGCTCGGCCCCGAAGCCGCCGCCCGCGTCGAGGCCGCCAACCTGCAAACCATCGCCGACCAGAACGTTACAGACCTCACCTCCTCGTTTCTATATGCCGTGGCCCACAAATAAGAGCGGGATACCATCCCGCGCTACAAATAACCGGTATATACTTAGCGTCACCTTCCCCAGGAGTGGCCGATGGATACACCGGATTTGCAGTTGACGATCCGCTACCGCGACAAGACCCACGTCCTGTCTGTCGCCGCCGCGCCCGACCAGCCGTGGGCGCTGGGCCGGGCCGACTTCCAACGCTGGTTCGACCTGCCGGCCGACAGCCTGCTCAGCATCTCCAAGAACCACTTCAGCGTCGTCTTCAGCCACGGCCGCTTCTGGATCGATGAAGATAGCCGCTATGGCACCTTCGTGCGCAACCTCGACGCGCCGGCGCCCCTGCCCTATCGCAAGCGCCGCCACGCCCGGCTGGCCCTCGGCCGCCGCACCGAGCTGCGCCTGGTCAACATCAACCGCGCCGACAACACCACCGACGACCTCTACGTCCTCATCGACAACCCCGCCGCCGGCGACACCCTGGCCCTCTTCGTCGATCCGCTGTGGGATCAGTTGTTGCGCCGGCTGGAAAGCGCCCGCGCCGTCCATCTGGTCGGCCTGCCCGGCAGCGGCAAGTGGCACCTGGCCCGCCAACTCATGGCCGAGGACAGCCGCGAGCGAGAGCAGCGCCTGGGCCTCAGCACCCTGCCCATCGCCGTCGACTGCCTGGCCATCGACGCCGGCGACCAGCCGCTGTGGCTGGCCTTCGCCCGGCGGCTGCTGCTGGCCACCGGCGAGGCGGCCGAAGTGGCCGGCTACGCCGACGCCGGGCGGCAACTGGCCGCGCTGCTGGCCCAATTCGACCAGCGCCCGCCGGCTCAGCCCGACGAGACGATGAATGACTTCCAGCGCGCCTTCGAGATCGTCATCAAGAAGACGCTGCAAAGCCCGCTCATCGTCTTGACCAACTTCGACAGCGTCTACAGCGACCTGGAGCCGGCGATGCTCTACTGCCTGAGCCGTTTCCGCAACGAATGGCCCGACGTCAGCGAGCGCATCTATCTGGTCATCACCACCTGGCGGCCGCTCAGCCGTCTGCGCGACGACGCCGGCTCCGACACCGCCGACCGCGAGAGCGACGCCCGCGCCCGCGCCACCGAGGCCAACTTCGTCCGCGACTTCGGCCACATCTTCACCGACGCCACCCTCCACCTCGACCACCGGGCCAACTTTCGCGGTCTGTGGGACTCCGTCACCGCCGGCCGCCCCCTCGACCGGCGCACCGAGGAGCAACTGCTGCGCCTGACCGGGGCCAACCCCGGCCTGCTGCGCGACGTGCTGCGCCGGCGGCAACTGCGCGGCCGTCTCGACGACCCGGCCGCGCTGAGCGACCAACTGGCGGCCGAGGATTGGACCGACCCGCCGCTGCCCACGGCCGACCGCATCTGGCGCGTGTTGCGGCCCGACGAACGCGACTGCCTGGTCAGCCTGGCCGACGGGCGGCCGATCGACGTCAACCGCGAGCAAGAGCTGGCCCGCCTGGGCCTGCTCGACGCCGACGGCCGCCTCTTCAGCGCCATCTTCGCCGCCAGCGTCGGCCGCTTCCGCGCCGAGGAAGAGCGCCACGAGCGTGGCCTGCGCATCGACGCCGCCAACCGCCGCGTTCTGGTCGACGGCCAGCCCGTCCCCCTGCGCGACGGCCGCGAGATGGACATCCTGCTGGCCCTCTACGAAGGGCGCGGTGACTTCGTCGGCTATCGCGAACTGATCGAAAAGGTCTATGGCCAGCCCGGCCAGCGTTACGACGACGCCCTGATCGCCAACGACAAGGAAGCCCTGCAACGGGCCATCGCCCGCCTGTGTGAGCGCATCGACCCCCAGCGCGCCTACATCACCAACAAGCACGGCGTCGGCTATCGACTGTCGGCCGCCGTCGCCTGATCCCCGCCTGTCCTTTTCCCCCCAATTCCGACAACCGAGCCTTCTTTGCCGACATCCGCCGCCCCGGCCGATGTCGGTCTCTGTCTCATCTCCGGCTCATGTTTTGATCTACCCTGTAGGCAGTTGACAAACCTACGAGGAGGAACGACATGAACCGGTGGACGCCTGAATACGCGAACAACAGCAACGAGAGCGACTTGCGCATCTTCTCCCGCGCCTGGCGCTGGATGCGCCGGCAACGGCTGACGCGCACCGACCTCGTCCTCATCCTGACCAATGGCGCCTGGCACAAGCGGGGTCGCTTCATCTACTACAGCCTGTATGACCCGTCCCTGAGCGAGCAACAGAAAGAAATCGGTCTGGCCGCCGGGTTGGACGACGTGACGGTGGTCGTCGAGCCGCGCCACGGGCGCATCGTGGCCGTGACCCGCCGCTGGCGGTTGCCGCGGATGCGTCGTCCCCGGCCGCGCGGCTGGACGCCCGCCTTCCGGCTGGCCGTCATGCCCGAGAGCCTGAAGCTGACCCTTCACGCGTGGGAGCGGCTGAACCAGCGCGGCCTGACGCGGGAAGACATTGTCTTTGTCATTCGCCATGGCAAGTGTGTGCATCGGGAAGGGAAGGTTAACTACACCCTGCTCGGCCGGCGCGGGCGCGAGGCGACGCAGGCGCAAGAGGCGCGGCATTGGCGGCGGCTGGACGGCGTCATCATCGTCGTCTGCCCCTATACGACCCAGATCATCACCGCCTTCAACGCCCACGACAACAGCCACCGGCAGTTGCGGCGCAAACCGAAGGAAGGTCGCGGATTGTGGTGGCCGGGTATGGCCACCTACCAGTAGCCCCAGTCGCGTGGGGGTCTGTCGGGAGGGGTCCGCGTGGCCCCTCCCGGCAGCACTTACGCTTTACAGTTCGGTCTCAGGTGGTGTTCCCAACAGGAGGGAAACGATGCTCACGACCACGCTCATGCTCGGTATTGTCGGCGGCGTTCTGTTGGCGGCGTTCTTCGGCCTTTTCCGCCGCCCGGCCGGCGCTCCGGCCCAGGTCGTCACCATCAACACGCCGCCCGCCGCCGCCCGGCCGCCCGGCTGCCTGGCCCGCCTGGGCGGCCTCCTCCGCCCGGTGGCCATCGGCTTCCTGCTCGTCTTCTTCCTGCGGCTCATCCTGCTGTCATAGCCGCCCCCCGCCCCTCTGATCCCCCTCCCCCTGGGAGGGGTTAGGGGAGGGTCTTCCACCTCGACGGCCAGAACCCTCTCCCTAACCCTCTCCCAAAGGGCGAGGGAACCCAATCCCCCGCCCCCTGGGAGGGGCTAGGGGAGGGTCTTCTGCCTCGACGGCCGGAACCCCTCTCCCTAACCCTCTCCCAAAGGGCGA
>CXWK01022266.1_pt1 | contig 10961 bp, 10 predicted proteins | sample 590851 | NCBI WGS metagenome assembly CXWK01 (sample SAMEA3498364, study PRJEB10139) | wastewater metagenome | biome: wastewater treatment plant; material: activated sludge | place: Denmark | collected 2014-08-01
TGCTAAAAGATAAATCCGTAATAAAATATTTTTGATAAAATTTTGATAAGTGAGAAGCTAAAGCACAATTACCACCAGCCAATTCCAGCACTTTAGAATCTTTCGGTACTTTATTTTCAGTGATTGTATAAATGTACCTGGCCCACCACTTATAACTTATAAAATCCATTAAGTGAGGGTAGATGTTGGATACGTGTTTGTAAGGATCAGTAAGATTTATTTTCTGCAATTAAACGTTTCCTGTTCTGAAATATTTTCATCGCATATTTATACGATTGAAGCATACTTGATTCGTTTGCTTTATTTAATCCGGCTATATCAAATGCAGTTCCATGATCAGGCGAAGTACGAATTAACTTAAGTCCTGCAGTAAAATTTACTCCGCTATTAAAGTTTAAAAGTTTAAATGGAATTAAAATCTGATCGTGATACATTCCTAAAATCATATCAAATTTTTCATAAGTTTTGTTTCCCCAAAAAGCATCTGGCACAAAAGGACCCGAAACATCAAATCTTTTTTGTAATGATTTGATAGCAGGTGAAATAATTTTGAGCTCTTCATTCCCAATTATTCCATTTTCTCCTGCATGAGGATTTAATCCTAGAACAGCAATTTTTGGATTAAGAATTCCCAAATCCTTATAGGCAATACTGTTTAATAATCTTATTGCTTTAACAATTTTATCTTTAGTTATTAACTTAGGTACATTATAAATAGAAGAATGAATAGTTAACAATGCTGCATTTATTTTTTTTGAAAGAAACAACATTAAATAATTATTTTCATTTTCAGAATTTGCTAATAACTCTGTGTGTCCTGGAAAATTTATTTTAGCAAGATTAAATGCTTCTTTGGAAATTGGAGAAGTGATAAGCACATCAGCTTTATTTGATTTAATTAAATCGAGTGCTTTGTTAATCGAGTTAAATGCAATTAAACCCGATTTAGAAGTTGGTTTTCCAAAAATAATTTTTGTATTTGGTAAAGTAACCAGGTTTAATTCTTTTTCAGAAAATGATTGAGTTTTTGTAACTCTGTACTTAAAAGTAGATTTGGTTAGCTTATAATAATATTCAAATACGTTTTTGGGACAAATGAAAATAATCTGGTTTTGTTTATTATTTCTTAAAATATCTGAAAAAACCTTTACTGATATTTCAGGTCCAATGCCATTTAAATCTCCGCACGTAAAAACGGCACGAATCATTGTTCTGTAACCAATTGAAATTTTCCAGTGCCTTCTTTATCAAGAAAGATAAATGTACGGTGCAATTTTTTATAGTTCCAACTCTCAACAACTTTATCATCATCATTATTCGATCGATCAATAGAATCCGGAGCTCCATATTTTATATAAATCTTTCCTCTGTCTGATTTAGCACCGCCATTACCAGCAATATTTCTAAATGATTTTTCACAATAATCAATTCGATTATAGAATTCGTTCATTAACTCATTAAATTTTGTATTTGGTGTTGGATCTTTTTTGTCCCAATAATCAACTAATGTTTTGTTATAGTCTTTACCCATACTTTGCAATTCTGAAACCACTTCTTTAGGTTCAATTATTTCTAATATTTTGATTGCTAATTCAGCATCAATAAGAGATCGTGGTTTATTTATCCATAAAACATTTAAGTTAAAAGATGTTTTACTACTTGTTCTATCATCAGTAAACACATCTAATACTACTGGACCTTCAGACAAATTTGAAGAGAAATCTCTTAATAAAAAGATTTTTAGTTTTTGCCCGGTTTCAACATTTTTTATAACAACATTCTGATCACATAATATTAATTCCGGAGATGCCAAGAACGAATCAGTAACTTTTGTATTTGAAATAAATATTGAGTCGCCACGTTTAACAGAAAATGTAATAGAATTTGCATTTAAATCTGTAACTGGAATGGCGAGATCAAAATAAGGTTTATTAAATGGGATTGAAGTAGAATTATTTGAAAGAATGTATGATTCTTCGTTCTCACAAATCACTTTACCTGCGTCAAATACAATAGGATTTAAAATAATATTGGATTTATTTATGATAAGATCTATTGGTGGCATTCTGCGTTCACGTTTAGAATTTGCATCAGATATTATTGCAGCAATTTTATAGTTTCCATCAGATAATTTAAATTGAATTATACCTTGTAAAAAATCATTTTCAGAATTTGTAAGTTCAAAATCTTCTACAGAAATATTTTGTTTATCAAATACTCTAATTACTGAATTTCTTAAAGAATCTTTAATTTCTAAACTAACAGAAATACCAGCATTAAAAATGTTGTTTTCTTTTTCAAAGAAGAGCTGAGAATTAGATATTTTATAGGAGTAGAAGACAGAATATTCTTCTTGAGATGGGAAATAATGTATTTCTGAATTAAAAAATTTACCTGATTGGATAATATTTTTATCAAGTTGAAAATCAGGTTGAGCTAAAATTTGAGAATAGAATGCGATAAAGTATAAAAAGATATTCTTCATTTTTTAGCTCAAACATTTATAAAGTTCAAATAAAATTCAATCAGTTTTAAAGAACCGGAAAAAGAAATGCACTAAATAGATAATACTTACGAACAGCTGCAATTAGCTGTTCATATTATTTAAAAATTCTTTATTGTTTTTTGTGCCGCGTACTTTATCCAATAAAAACTCCATAGCTTCTACAGGATTAAAATCACTTAATATTTTTCTAAGGATCCAGACTTTAGCAAGATCAGTCTCGCTCATAAGTAAATCTTCTCTTCTGGTTCCAGATCGATTAACATCAATTGCAGGGAATATTCTTCTATCACTTAAATCTCTATTCAAAACTAATTCCATGTTACCAGTTCCTTTGAATTCTTCAAAGATAACATCATCCATACGACTGCCAGTATCGATTAAAGCTGTTGCAATAATTGTTAAACTTCCGCCATCTTCAGTATTTCTTGCAGCACCAAAAAATCTTTTTGGTTTGTGTAATGCGTTCGAATCAACACCACCAGAAAGAATTCTGCCGCTATGAGGTACAACGATGTTATGGGCACGTGCTAATCTTGTAATACTATCAAGAAGAATTACAACATCTTCTTTTGCTTCAACAAGTCTTTTTGCTTTCTCGATAACCATATCAGCAACCTGAACGTGTCTGTCAGCAGGTTCATCAAAAGTAGAACTTATAACTTCTGCCTTTACTGAGCGTTCCATATCGGTTACTTCTTCAGGTCTTTCATCTATAAGAAGAATAATTAATTTTACTTCAGGGTGATTACGTGTTATTGAGTTTGCAATTTTTTGTAACAAAACTGTTTTACCTGATTTTGGTGGAGAGACTATCAACCCTCTTTGTCCTTTACCAATTGGTGCAAGCATATCCATAATTCTTGTTGAATACTCACCGGGAACTGATTCTAATAATAATTTTTTTGTAGGATAAACAGGAGTGAGGTTATCAAATAGAGTTCTATTTCTTATATGATCTGGTGAAAGACCATTAACTGCTTCTACTCTAAGTAAAGCAAAAAATCTTTCGCCTTCTTTTGGTGGACGAACCTGACCACTGACAAAATCGCCTGTTCTTAAACTAAATTTTTTAATCTGTGAGGGTGAGACATAAATATCATCTGGCGAAGGTAAGTAGTTATAGTCTGATGATCTCAAAAATCCATAGCCATCAGGTAAAACTTCTAATACTCCCTTTGAAAATGTTAATCCATCTTTAACGCTCTGAGCCTCTAATATTTTAAAGATTAATTCCTGCTTCCTGAGATCACTGTATCCAGCAATATTAAGTTCTTTAGCAAGTTCATTTAATTCAACAATCTTTTTCGATTTGAGTTCAGAAATGTCCATCGGCATTGCGGTACCTATTATTTGTTTGTTTAGTAGTTTAAATTAAAATTGTTTTCAAATTGGTTAAATCCTGATAAGCTCTCGTGGTGTTTCTTAAATCTATGAAATGAACTCGAGGTCTTAATCAAAATTAAAGACTTGTTTTACTATTGTCAAGAAAGAATTTCAGGTAAAATAGATTTTACTTCTCCTAATAAATACATACTTCCTGCAACAACAAGGCAGTTCTCTCTATCCCCTTTTAATTGTTTTAATAAAAATTCTTTAAGATTTGTTATAACTTCAAACTTCAGATTAACATTTTGTGCCACCGATTTTAAATCAGAAATATCGGCTGCCCGCTCATAATCAATGTGATAAAAATAAAAATCATCAAAAGAATTTTTAATAATTGATAACATTTCTTGGATATTTTTATCTTTCATTACTCCAAAAAGTATAGAAGATTTTTTATAGTTTGATCGTTCGTAATCAAATTCAGTGATTAAACTTTTTATTCCTTCTGAATTATGAGCAGAATCTAAAATTATTTTGGGCTTATTGGAAACAATTTCATAACGACCCTGAATCCTGGTATTTTTAACAACATTTTTAATCCCGTTTGTAATAATAGCAGGATCATCAATATCAAAACTTTTTACAATACAAAGTGAAGCTAAAGCTGCATTATATCTTTGATGTTTTCCTATAAGCGGAACTTTCCAATCATCAAATTCTAATTCTTCTGTGTAAAGTTCTATGTGATTATTTTTTTCTATTATATATTCTTCAAGACAAAACAGTTCAGAATTTACCGCGTTACACTTTTTTTCTACAACTTTAATTGCTTCTTCCGGTAACAATCCAACAAATACTTTGCAATGATTTTTTATAATCTCAGATTTTTCAAAAGCAATTTCTTCAATTTTATCACCAAGAACATTTGTATGCTCTAAACTTATAGAAGTAATAATGCAAGCTAATGGATTTAATATGTTTGTTGCATCCAGCCTTCCACCCAAACCTGTTTCAATGACAGCGTAATCAACTTTATTAAAATCAAAATATTCAAATGCCATTGCAGTAGTTACTTCAAAAAAAGTAAGATTAAAATCATCTATTTGTGTTTGGTGTTGATTAATAAAATTTGCGATGTAATCATCTGAGATATACTTACCATTTATAGAAATTCGTTCATTAAATTTTACAAAGTGTGGTGAAGTATATAGACCTACTTTGTAACCGTTTTCCATTAAAATACTTGCTATAAAAGATGAAGTACTTCCCTTTCCATTTGAACCGGCAACGTGAATTGTTTTTAAATCCTTTTGTGGATTTCCAATTTTATCAAGAAATGATTTGATATTATCCAAACCAAGTTTGATTCCAAAAGTGTGGAGTGCAAAAAGTTTATTTAATGATTCTTGAATATCCATTTTTACAAAACATACGATGCGGTTAAGTTAGATAATTTTTCAACGTTACTTGCAATACAATAATCTTCTAATTGCTTTATAATTTTTTCCGGAGCAGTTGGATCTATAAAATTTAAAGTACCAATTTGAACAGCACTTGCACCAACAATCATAAACTCTACAACATCCTGCCAATTCATAATTCCACCAATTCCAATTATTGGAATATCAACTTTTCGTGATATCTCTAAAACTTTAGCAAGAGCTATGGGTTTAATTGCAGGACCAGATAGTCCACCATTTACATTAAATATTTTTGGTCTCTTAGTAAAGATATTAAAAGCAGTGCCAACTAGTGTATTTATAGCTGAAACTGCATCTCCACCTTCTTGTTTTACAACTTGAGCAAATTCTGAAATGTAAGAAACGTTTGGGGATAACTTAATTATCAGTGGTTTGTTTGTAACAGAACGAACTTTTGCGGTTACATTTCCAACTGCTTTAACATCATTACCAAATTGTAATCCGCCATCTTTAACATTTGGACAGGAAACATTAATCTCAAATGCTTTTATTGTTTCTTCAGAAGTTAAAATTCTGGTACACTCAACATATTCTTCAACACTGCTTGCAGCAATATTACAAACTAAAGGAACATCATACTGCCGTAAAAATGAAATTTTTTCCTTTAGAAAAACTTCTACGCCAACATTAGCTAATCCAATTGCGTTTAACATTCCGGCAGGAGTTTCAACTATTCGCTGTGGTGGATTTCCTTTTCTAGGTTTTAAGCTTAATGATTTTGTAACAATTGCACCAAGTTTGTTTAAATCAGAAAACTCTGAAATCTCATTTCCATATCCAACAGTGCCTGATGCAAGCATAATTGGATTGCGCAATTTTAAAGATCCGATGTTTACTGATAAATCTACATTACTCATATCACAACATCCTTAACATTAAACACAGGCCCATCCTTACAAACTAAAAGATATTTTTCATCATCTGTTGTTGATTCAATTGGACAACCCTGACAAATTCCAAATCCACACGCCATTGCTGATTCTGTTGAGACTTCACAATCAAGATTATTCTTAATACAAAAATCTTTTAATGCCCTTAACATTGCATTTGGTCCGCAAGCAAAAACTTTTGACAAATTAATATCAATTTTATCAAGATTCTTTTCTAAAAGTTGAATAACATTTCCCTTTAAACCTAAAGAGCCATCATCTGTTGATACTTGAATATTTTGCATTCCATAAGTTATTATATCTAGTGTGGATCTTCCTCCAACAAACGATAAAATATTTTTGGAATCTTTAATTATTCTTGTTACGAATGGAAATGGTGCAGACCCTAAACCACCAGCTACTATTATTGCATTATTATAATCGCCATTTAGATTAAAACCATTTCCGAGTGGACCAAGTATATCAATCAAATCCCCTTTTTGTTTACTTGCTAATATTTTTGTTCCTTCGCCTAAAACGTTAAACATCAAAAAGATATTTTCACCATCAACATCACAAATGCTGAAAGGTCTTCTTAACAATGGAAAAGAATTGATTGATACACGAACATTTAGAAATTGCCCGGGTTTTACAATACTGGCAATTTCAGGTGAATGAATTTTTTGTATAAAAATATTTTCGTGAACTTTTATTGTTTCAACAACTGGAGAATTTACTATAAACAAGCTGGTTCCTCTTAATAACGATTACAAATTTATTGGAAATACAATCAAGTAGTTGGTTTTGAAAAATAATTATAAATAACTACTTCAAACTAAAATGTTCTAAACAATTTTCCGAATACTTAGATATAGTTATAAATATTCATCCATTTTATTAATCTTTAGATAATCAACTATTTCTTTAACATCCTGAGCTTTATCTCTTCTGCAAATTAAAACTGTATCACCATGATTTATTACAATTACATTATCGAGTCCAATTACTGCCGTTACTTTATTTGGTGAATAAATATAAGAATCGTTTACCATATTAGTATAAACATTTCCTATTGCAGCATTGCCAGCTTCATTTTTTTCTGATAACTGATAAACTTCTTCCCAACTTCCAACATCACTCCAATTAAATGTTCCTTTTGTTAAAAAAACTTTAGAAGATTTTTCCATTATTCCATAATCAATAGAAATCTTTTTAAGCTGAGCATAAACAGTTTTTAGTTTTTCCTTAAAGTTTGTACTTGATAAACTATTTTCAATCTCGACTAAACCTTCGTGTAGGTCAGGCATTAGATTTTTTATTTCATCAAGGATAACATCAGTACGCCAGATAAACATTCCACTGTTCCATAAAAAATCTCCGCTCTCAACAAATCTTAATGCAGTAGCATAATTTGGTTTTTCAGCAAATGTTAAAACTTTGTGGATATTGTTAGAAACTGCTTTATCATCAATCTGAATATATCCGTAACCAGTTTCTGGTCGTGTTGGTTGTATGCCAATTGTTACCAATCCTTTAGACTCATTTGCATACTTTGCAGCATTTTCAAGAACTTCTTTAAACTTTTCTTCATCTTTTATAATATGATCAGCTGGAAGTACAATTGTTATTGCATCTATATCTTTAGCCTTTATAATAACAGAAGCTAGTCCAATACAAGCAGCAGTATTTCTGCCAAAAGGTTCTTCGATTATATTTTCTTCAGGAACATCACTTAACTGATTTATAACTTCTGCTCGTTGTAACTCATTTGTGATAACAAAAATATTTTCCTTTTCCACTAATCCAACTAAACGATTAACCGTAGCTTGGATCATTGTATTTTCACCAAATATTTTTAACAATTGTTTTGGTGTTCTTTTTTTACTTCTTGGCCAAAACCGCGAACCGACTCCGCCTGCCATAATAACAGCGAAAAGTTTCATTACTCTTGTTCCTTACTTTTTATTTTTATTATTTGATTTCCAAACTGTTCAGCTTTGTTTAAATAATTATTTATATCTACATCTTTGCCGCGAACAACAGCAACAATTACAATTAAACAAGCTCTTAAATTTTCAATAACTTCTTTACCTGGCATTAAATCACGATTTCTAATTAATATTAACGCTCTAGAAATTATACGATGCATTCCTGCTAGTATTTCAAAACCAATTTTTCTGGAAAGTACAGAATTCTCATCCATAATTTTTGAAAACTTTGTAAGTTCCTCATAATCTATTTCGTTGTTTGATACATTTTTAAGAAGATTATCAATCGGTTTTATAGGATTCAAAATTGTAGGTTCAAATTTTTGAATTAATTCTTCATCCTCAGTTACAACATCATCAGTAAAAATTATCTCTTCTTTAATTTCATCCATTTCCTGTTTTACAAATGGTTCATCATCATATATTCTTTTTGACAGATCAATTTTTATTTCTTCACTAGAAAATATTTTTGATCCTTTTGATTTTTCAATTGCAGATTTAAACAATATTGGAGTTGTAATATCCAGCATATGTCCTAAATCTTTAATTAAATATCTGCTATGCTCTTTAAATTGATCTGATACTTTTAAAAAGTCTATTGGGTTTTGGGTTAACGAATTATAAATGTCATTCAATCTAATTGCAAGCGTTGAAAGTTCTGTAATCTTCTTCATATCAATCAAATCATCACTTAGATTTTCAGAAAGTGAAATAGCCTCTTTAAGCAGTGCTACAACTTCAATCTGCTGATTGTTTAATCGCAAATTATTTGCAGCAATTGAAATACTTTGATTTATGTAATGTTTTATTAAATCCATTAATTCTTTACTACTCTTGGAACTCGTTTACTGATTCCACACGTAATTTCATACGGGATTGTGTTTATTTTTTTTGACCAATCCCATGCATCTATTTTAAATTTTCCGTTTTTACCCAACAGAATAACATCATCATTAACCTTAATATTATCATTTCCAACATCAAACATAATTCTATCCATCGTTACAGTACCAACTTGATTATATATTTTACCTTTTATAATCGCTTGAGCTTTGTTTGTTAAAGATCTAGGAAACCCGTCAGCATATCCAATAGGAACAGAAATAATTTTCGTATTATTCTTTGTAAAATATCGTCTGCTATAGCTTATTGATTCCATTTTAGAAATCTTTTTTATTGTAGATACTTTAGAAACTAAAGACATTACAGGATACAATTTAATAGATTCTGAGGTTTGAAGCGAAGGATAATACCCATAAAGTGATATTCCGGGGCGAACCATATCATAATATGATTCCGGAAAATCAATTATAGCTCCGCTGTTTGCTGCATGCACAAAACCAAAATTAATTTTCTTATGCTTCAATGAATTTATCACATCATTAAATCTTTTAATTTGAAGTTTTGCATAATCGCTGCCAGCTTCATCCGAAGTTGCAAAATGAGTAAAGATACCATCAATAATAAAATTACTATTAGAATTTATTGTATCGATAAATGGAATTGCTTTTTTATAATCAACGCCTAACCTGTTCATTCCTGTATCAATTTTAACATGCACTAAAATTTTTTTGGTGGATTTTAATTTTTTCTTTTCCTTTAATAGAATATTTAGATGTTCGTTCTCAGAAATTGAAGGAATCAAATTAAAATTTAAGAACTTATAAACTTGATATTTATCGACAGGATCAAAAATTAAAATTGGTTGTTTGATTTTTAATTTTCTAAGTTCAATACCCTCATCAGCGGTTGCAACTGCAAAATAATCTGGTCTTTTATTTCCTAGAGAATTTAATTCATCAACTACAATTCTAACTCCATGTCCATATGCGTCGGCTTTTACAACAGCCATAACTTTAACATTACCAACTTTCTTTCTGATGCTAAGAAAGTTTTTCTTGAGATTTGATGTATTGATAACAGCTTTTGTGAGTCGCATTGTTTTGGTTCGATGATTTGCTTAGCGAAAATAAGACTTTTCTTTATCCATTAAAAAATAGTTAAATCATTTGAATTAAATTTAGAAATAAATAAAAAATATTGCTATCAGAAATGTTTTTGTTTAAGAATTCTTGACATTCCAATAATGCAATGGTAATTTTGGTTCAAAATTTTTTAAAAGTAATGCTGACAGAATTCGGAAAAGCCTTCATATTTATACTAATGGCAATAATATTTGTTGTTGGTATAGTTTACTTCGCAAAACTCATTCGTCCTGCAAGACCAACTAAGGAAAAACTAACCACATACGAATGCGGTGAAAATCCTGAAGGATCTCCCTGGATAAAATTTAATATAAGATTTTACGTAGTTGCTCTTATCTTCTTAATCTTTGATGTAGAAGTAGTTCTGCTAATTCCTTGGGCTTTGGTTTACAAAGATTTTGGGATGACAGGTTTCTTAATAGGCGGAATATTTTTAGTACTTTTAGGTTTGGGAATGGCTTACGAATGGCGCAAAGGCGATCTAGAGTGGGAAAAACCCAGAGTTGTTCCTCCTTCAATCAAGAAAGATTCAATTAAACCAAAAGTTGATAAAGAATTGGTAGAGGCTTGATTTTATGGGTTTTTTAGATAAAGAATTTAATGATGGAAATATTGTTGTAGCAACTGCTGAGGATTTGCTAAACTGGGCGCGATTATCTTCATTATGGCAAGTAAGTTTTGGATTAGCTTGCTGTGCTATTGAAATGATGGCTACTTCGGCATCACATTATGATTTTGACAGATTTGGAGTTATTCCCCGCCCATCTCCCAGACAAGCTGATATTATTATTATATCTGGGACAGTA
>CXWK01004427.1_pt1 | contig 10960 bp, 13 predicted proteins | sample 590851 | NCBI WGS metagenome assembly CXWK01 (sample SAMEA3498364, study PRJEB10139) | wastewater metagenome | biome: wastewater treatment plant; material: activated sludge | place: Denmark | collected 2014-08-01
GCCCGCAGGCGCGCTTCCTGGTCAGGCGACAAAGACGAGCGCAGGATGGTGGCGTCGAAGGCGGCCAGTTGTTGCAGTGCCGCCGGTTCGTCCCAGCGGTCAATGAGCAGGAAGAGGGCCGATTGGCCGGGGCCGACCGTCTCGCCCACCTGGCGGATGAAGTCGTCGTCAATGCCGATGTCGGTGAAGCGGCCGGCCAGCGCCCCGGCGGCCGCGCCCACGGCCAGGCCCAGCCACGGCGACAGGAACACCAGCCCCACCAGCGCCCCCCACGCCGCCCCGCCCAGCGCGCCCATGCCGACCAGGTTCGTCGCCTGTTGCAGCCGCACCTTGCCGTCGGCTCCGCGCTCGACCACGGCCGCGTCGCCCAACTCGATGACCCCTTGCCGCCGCAGTTCGTCCAGCGCCTCGCGCATGGCGTAGGCCCCGTCGGGGGTGGGCAGGGCGAAGACGATCAACTGGGACATGGGGAAATTAGGAATTAGGAATTAGGAATTAGGAATTGAAGAGAGGCGCTTTGCGGCGCGTTCTGAATTCCTAATTCCTAATTCGTAATTATCCGCCGGCGAGGGCTTGCGTTGACTGGATGACGGCCTGTCGCGCCAGGTCGAACCACGCGCCGGGCAGCAGGCCCAGCAGCAGCGTGGCCACGGCGGCGACGACCACGGCGGCCAGCAGCGCCGGCCGCAGCGATAGCTCCCGCTCGCCGTCATACATGTACATCAGGAAGACGACGCGCAGGTAGTAGTAGCCGGAGATGACGCTGGTCAGGACGCCGATGAGCGTCAGCCACACCAGATTGGCCTCGATGGCCGTGCGGAAGACGAAGAACTTGGCCGCGAAGCCGCCCGTCGGCGGGATGCCCGTCAGCGACAGCATGAAGAAGGCCATGCAGATGGCGATCCAGGGGTAGCGCTTGCCCAGCCCGCGGTAGTCGTCGAGTAGCACACCCTCCTGCTCGCGCTGCTCCAGGGCCACCACCACGGCGAACGCGCCCAGATTGGTGAAGGCGTAGGCGAACAGGTAGAACAGGGCGGCGCTGATGCCGTCGGGGTTGCTGGCGCTGGCGGCCACGGCGATGAGGATGTAGCCGGCGTGGGCGATGCTGCTGTAGCCGAGCATGCGCTTGATGTTGGGCTGCACGACGGCCAGCAGGTTGCCGACGATGAGCGTCAGCGCGGCCATGACGGAGATGGCCGTCGTCCACGTCTCGCCCAGCGCCGGCAGCGCGACGATGAGGATGCGCAGCAGGGCCGCGAAGCCGCCGACCTTGGAGCCGACCGACATGAAGGCCGTGACCACCGTCGGCGAGCCTTCGTATACGTCGGGCGTCCACATATGGAAGGGCACGGCGGCGATCTTGAAGCCAAAGCCCACCAGGATCAGCGCCGCCCCGGCCACCAGCAGCAGCGACACCCCGGCCATGCCGCCGGCGGCGCTGACGGCCGAGACGATACCCGGCAGGGCCGTCGTCCCCGTNNACGAAGTACTTCATGGCGCTCTCTTCCGAGTCTACCCGCGGCCAGGCCAGCCCGGCCATAATGTAGAGCGGGATGGACAGCAACTCCAGGGCCATGAAGATAAGGATGAGGTCGTTGGCCATGCCCATCAGCATCATGCCGCTGAGGGACAGCAGCATGAGGATGTAGAACTCCGGGCGGTCGTTGCCGGTGCGCCGCAAGTAGTCCACCGACAGCAGCACGGTCAGGATGCCGGTGATGGCCAGAATGACGTTGAAGGCCACGGCGAAGTTGTCGGCCAGCAGCATCGGCGTGCCACCGGGCGGCGTGAACGCCGAGCGGTTGCTGTTCCACAGGAAGGCCGACGTGATCAGCGCGCCGAACAGGCCGATCATGGCCAGCACGGGCGCGGCGCGGGTCACGCGCTCGTCGTGCCACAGCAGGTCGAGCAGCATGATGACCATACCCGTCCCGGCCACCAGCAGCAGCGGCAGCAGCACCAGATAATCAATTGTAGGCGCTTGAAAGTCCATGTCCCCACCTTCTTAGGGGCCAGGTTCCAGGTTCCAGGTTCCAGGGGAAGAGCCTTCTTCCCCTGGAACCTGGAACCTGGAACCTAGTCCCTTTCTTTGCGCAGCCAGACGCGATTACTATGAAACGTGCTTTGCCCGGCGAAGTCGCCCAGGGCGTCGGATGTTGTCCAGTTGACGTTGCGGGGCGCGCCGCGGCCGTCGCCGTGCTTGCTCCAGCGCCCCTTGGCCGCGGCCACGACGCCCGGCCGCACCCCGTCGGTGACGACCGCCCGCAGCGTGACCGCGCCGCGCCCATTCTCGACGACGACCAGGTCGCCGTGGGCGATGCCGCGCGCCGCCGCGTCGGTCGGGTGAATCTCCACCGTCGCCGCCCCTTCGCCGCGCAACTGGCTCCGGCCATTGCCGAAGCTGCTGGTGACGAAGTGGTGGGCCGCCGGGGTGATCAGGTCCAGAGGCTCATCCCCCTTCACCGCTCGCCAGCGACGCGACGGCTCTTCGCGGTTGCCTTCCGGCTCTCGCGCCGGCGCGCCTTCGCCATCGTCCCAGACGCCGCTGTAGTTCGGCAGCGGATCGTGCCCTTCGGCCGCCAATCGTGCCGAGTATAGCTCCACTTTGCCGCTGGGAGTAGGAAAGTGACCATCGGCAAAGGGGGCGTCGGGACCAATCTGGAGGGCCACCTGCCCCTCGGCCTTCAGCCGCGCCAGGGTGACCCCTTGCAGGAAGGGGGAGCGGGCGGCCGTGGCCGTCAGCACCTCGTCAATGACCGCCTCGGCGTCCTGCCGCAACCACGACTCGGCGAAGCCCATCTCCGCCGCCAGCCGGCGCATCACGTCCCAGTTGCTCAGGCTCTGGCCTAGCGGCGCGATGGCCGGATGGTTGTAACGCAGCAGGGTGTGGCCATAGGCCTTGTGCAGGTCGGTCTGCTCCAGGTTCGACGTGGCCGGCAGGACGATGTCGGCGTAGTCGGCCGTGTCGGTCAGGAACAGCTCATGGACGACGGTGAACAGGTCGTCGCGCCGCAGCCCCTGCGCCACCAGCCCGGCGTTGGGGGCGATGGCCGCGGGGTTGCTGGCGAAGACGTAGAGACCCATGATCGGCGGGCCGGCCACCTCGCCCAGCAGCGCCGCGCCCAGGCGGTTCATGTTGACCACGCGGCCGGGCGGCGGACACTCAGCCCACTTGTTGATCGCCTCGCCGTCCCACTGGAGGTAGCCGCTGGTGCTATAGGCCAGCCCGCCGCCGCGCACGCCATACTGCCCGGTCAGCGCCGGCAGAGCGCAGATGGCCCGCGTCGTCTGGCCGCCCATCGGGTTGCGTTGCAGCCCGTCGGCGATCTTGATCAGGCTGGGGGTGCTGGTGGCGTAGAGCCGGGCCAGCCGCACCACGTCTTCGACCGGCAGACCGCAGATGGCGGCCACGCGCGGCGGCGGGAAGTCGGCGATACGCGCCCGCAGCTCCGGCCAGCCGACGGTGTGGGCCGCCAGCCAGGCTTCGTCGTGCAGCCCCTCGCTGACAATGACGTGGGCCAGCCCCAGGGCCAGCGCGCCGTCAGTGCCCGGCCGCGGGGCGACGTGCCAGTCGGCCGTGCGCGCCGTGCGCGTGCGCTTGGGGTCAATGACGACGACCACGCCGCCGCGGCGCTGCACGTCCTTCAGGTAGGGCATGAAGTGGGGGGCGGTGCTGGCCGGGTTGTGACCCCAGATGAGGATGGCCCGGCTGTGAGCGGTGTCGGCGTAGGGCGGGCTCCAGCGCGCGCCCAGCGTGCGCTCCACGGCGTATTGCGCCGCGTCGCCACAGATGGCCCGCTCCAGTTGGCTGGCCCCCAGCCGGTTCCAGAAGCGGCCGTTGCTGACGGCCAGTTGCACCAGCCCCAGTGTGCCGCTGTAGCTGTAGGGCAGGATCGCCTCGGCCCCGTACTCCGCGATGATGCCCCGCCAGCGGTCGCCGATCTCGCTGATAGCCTCGTCCCAACTGATGGGCTCGAACTGCCCCGCCCCCTTTGGCCCCACGCGGCGCAACGGCGTCGTCAGCCGGTCGGGGTGGTAGACGTGCTCCAGGTAGGGGCGCACCTTGCCGCACAGCCAGCCGTCGGTGATGGGGTGGTTGGGATCGCCGCGGAAGCCGACGGCGCGGTGTTGGCCGTCCGCGGACACAACGACTTCCACAAGCGTGCCACAGGTGTCGGGGCAGTCGTGGGGGCAGGCGCCGCGGACGAAAGCGGTGTTCGCGGGGGCAGGGGGCGTGTCGGTCAGCAGCGTTGAGTCGGTCAAGAGTCAGACCTCACAGGTGGCCGCGCCGGGCGGACACGCCGGGCGACTCATGGCGATTATGACGGAAAAGGAGTGAAGCGTCAATTTGGAGGGAAGCGGGCTGCTCCTCTAACGGTTCATTTCCGCCAGAAACGTCGCCGGGGTGATGATGGGAATACCGCGAAAAGGATGGAGTATCACCAGATCATCATCACCGCTGACAATGCGCTCAGCCTTGCCGGCCAGCGCCACTTCCAGAAAGACGTCATCCCTGGGATCGCGGCAAACAGTGACGCGCGTAACCGGCGCGACGGCCTCGCCGCGCAACAAAATGAGGTCAATGAGCGTGCGTATGTCGGCATCGGTGAGGCCATATTTCGTCCGGATACGTGGCCGGGCCAACACCTGGGCCAATTCCGTCAGCGTCGCTGTGCTGTAGAGGGGCACGAAATCTCCTTGACGTAGATGCAGGATAATGGCCCCAGCACGGCCGGTCGGCACAATAGCCGCCGACACCATGACGTTCGTATCAACAACAACGCGCATTGTCACCTGCGGCCGGCCGTGCGCGCTTCGTCCAGAGCGGCGGCGACGTCGGCTTCGACCTCTTCGACGCTATAAGCGCCATTTTCCTCGGCCAGACGCGCCAGCAGCGCATCTACCCGCCGCAACACGTCTCGTTCCTCCAACTGCTGGTAGCGAAGGTACTCCGCGTAGGGAACCAGCACCGCTTCCGGGCGGCTGCCGCGCGTCAGAACGTAGGGGACGCGGTCGTTAACGACCTCATCCAACACGGCCCGGAAGTTACGCTGCAAATCGGTTGTGCCGATAATCTTTTGCATAAGCGCCTCGCTCTACAAAGATTAATACATATCCAGCTTTATACTATAGCATGAAACCGGGTACTGGCATAGTGCCCTATCTAGAATTGTGGGGCTTTTGGAAAGTCAGCCCGGTCATGAAAAACCTCACGCAAAGATCGCCAAGACCCTCCAGTCTTTTGGCGTCCTTTGCGCTCTTGGCGATCTTTGCGTGAGGTTCTTTTCCGACTGGGCAATGACCCTACCAGGAATTGATTGTCCTAAATTGCCCCTTGACTTAGAGTTAACTCCAAGTGCTAGACTATGTTGGAGAGGTGCAAGGATGAAGATTGCTGAAGTCAGCGAACGCTATGGCCTGTCGTCCGACACGCTGCGCTATTATGAACGGATCGGCTTGCTGCCGCCGGTCAACCGCGCCGAGAGCGGCATCCGCGATTACAACGATCTGGACGTGCGGCGGGTGGAGTTCATCAAGTGTATGCGCGGCGCCGGGCTGCCCATCGAGGTGCTGACCGAGTACATCGCCCTGGTGCAACGGGGCGACGATACCATCCCGGCCCGCCAGGCGATCCTGCGGGAGCAGCGGGAGTTGCTCGTGGCCCGCATGAACGAGATGCAGAAGACGTTGGACGTACTGGATCGCAAGATCGCCATCTATGAAAACGCCCTGCTGGAGCGGGAGCGAGAACTGATCCAGCCGGAAGAGTTGGCCGTGTAATCGCTTCTCCCACAGTCAGATCGGATAGCAACAGAGGAACTCAACAATGGAAACACGCACACTTGGCAACAGGGGTCTGGAAGTTTCGGCGATAGGCCTGGGCTGCATGGGCATGAGCCACTCCTACGCCCCGTTTCCTGACAAGAAGGAGATGATCGCCCTCATCCGCCACGCCGTTGAACGGGGGGTGACCTTCTTCGACACGGCCGAAGTCTACGGCCCGTTCGTCAACGAAGAGCTGGTCGGCGAAGCGCTGGCCCCCTTCCGCGACCAGGTGGTCATCGCCACCAAGTTCGGCTTCGCCGCCGACCCCAACGGCGGGCCGGGGCTGTCGCTGGTCAACAGCCGGCCGGAGCACATCAAGTGGGCCGTCGAAGGCTCGCTGCGGCGGCTGCGGGTCGAGGTCATTGACCTGCTCTACCAGCACCGCGTCGACCCCAACGTGCCCATCGAAGACGTGGCCGGGGCGGTGAAGGAGCTGATCGCCGCCGGTAAGGTGAAGCACTTCGGCCTGTCGGAGGCCGGGGCGCAGACCATCCGCCGCGCCCACGCCGTCCAGCCGGTGGCCGCGGTGCAGAGCGAGTACTCCCTCTGGTTCCGCCGCCCGGAGGAAGAGGTGCTGCCTATCCTGGAAGAGCTGGGCATCGGCTTCGTGCCCTTCAGCCCGCTGGGCAAGGGGTTCCTGACCGGCAAGATTGACGAGAACACCCAGTTCGCCGGCAACGACATTCGCAACGTCATCCCGCGCTTCACGCCCGAAGCGCGCCAGGCGAACCAGGTGTTCGTTGACTGGCTGCGCGCCTTTGCCGAGAGCAAGGGGGCCACGCCGGCCCAGATCGCCCTCGCCTGGCTGCTGGCCCAGAAGCCGTGGATTGCGCCGATTCCGGGCACGACAAAGCGGTCGCGTTTCGAGGAGAACATTGGCGCGGCCGGCGTTGAACTGACGGCCGACGATCTAGGCGACATCGCCACTGCCCTGTTGCCAATCGAGGTGCAGGGAGCGCGCTATCCCGAATTTCAGGAGCAGCGCACCTACCTTTAGGAGTTTCACCATGGACATCAAACGCAACGGCTCCCAACCTTCGGCCACAGGCCCGGCCGGGTACTTCACCGGCGCAGTCCGCATTGACCCCCTGTTCGACGTGGCCGACCCGGCCCGCCACTTCGGCGCTTACGTCACCTTTGAGCCGGGGGCGCGCACGGCCTGGCACATCCACCCGCTGGGCCAGACGCTCGTCGTCACCGCCGGCTGCGGCCGCGCCCAGCGCTGGGGCGGCCCTGTCGAGGAGATTCGCCCCGGTGACGTGGTCTGGTTCCCGCCGGGCGAGAAGCACTGGCACGGGGCCGCGCCGACCACGGCCATGACCCACATGGCCATTGTGGAGAAGCTGGACGGGCAGACGGCCGACTGGATGGAGAAGGTCAGCGACGAGCAGTACCTGGGCGAAGCGGGGGCCGCGGTGGGTTGATGAACTTTAGCCTCGGTAAGGGATAGCGTAGGGCGAGATGGCGGCGATAGGCGTTGTGAGAACACATGGCCTCGTCTCGCCGCCGTCTCGCCCGCGCCGCCGAAGGGGCCAGTCAACCGGGAGAGAAAGCCGCTCGTTTCGCAGCCACGTCCAACCCGGTTGACTGGCCCCTACGCCACTGCTTTACCGTGTTATCTGGCTGAAGTTCATAACCGCGTTGCCGGAGTGAGCGACGACTCTTCAACCGGTTTCGTGTGGCAACAGCGGGGTTGAATCCGCCGGAGGAAAGACCCATGAATCAGTGGACAAGCGACGAGTTAACCTGCATCGGCGCGGCCGAAGAACTGGAGATCGCCACGCTGCGGCCGGACGGCACGCGGCGCAAGCCGGTGACGATCTGGGTCGTGCGCGTCGGGGATGCGTTGTACGTGCGCTCCTATCGCGGGCGCGGCAGCGCCTGGTTCCGCGCCGCGCTGGCGCGTCCGGAGGGTCGCATCTGGGCCGGCGCGGTGGAGAAGGACGTTACCTGGGTCGAGGTGGACGACCCCGACACCCAGGCCCACATTGACGCCTCCTACGGCGCGAAGTATCGCCGCTACGGCGCGGGCTACATCGAGACTATGGTTTCCCCCGCGGTGCGAGCGGCGACGCTGCGGCTTATACCGGCCTAGCCAAATAGCCCAGTTCCCGCCCGGCGACCGTCGCAAACAGGAGCCGTAACCGGGCTATACTATGTAAAAGGAAAACGCCGGAGGAAGCAAACCATGCAGACTCACCAGCTGAGTAACGGCGGCATAGCCGGCGCGGGGCGTCTCGCCGCCATGATTGGGCTGTTGCTGGCCCTGGCCGCCTGCGCTCCGCCACCAGCGGCTCCGTCAGCTACCGCAGCGGCAACCGCAACCACCGCCGCCCCGCCGGAGGTAACTGCCACCGACGCGCCCACGACCACGCCTGCAACACTACCCGCCACCCGCTACTTGCCACCCGCTGCCCCGATCGCTACTCGCCACTCGCCACCCGCCACTCCCCTCGTTCTCTCGCCCAACGACTGCCCCGCCCCGGCCGAGACCTATCGCAACGAAGTCATGGGCATAGAACTCCCCGTGCCTGCCGGGCTGAGCGTCCACGAGCCGCAGTACCTGTTCAGCGACTACGGCGTGTCGCTGGCCGGGGCGGCTGAGTCGCCCCCGTTGCAGGTGAGCTGGCTTTACCAGAAGACGCCGGCGGAACTGGAAGCGCTGGTGGCTGAGGAGTTGGCCCAACTGGCCGACCTGCCGACCCAGCGCGCGCCGGTCGTCGTGGCCGGGGTCGAGGGGGACATGCTGTGGCCCGTGCCCGGCGAGGTGGAACACACGGAAATCTACCTGCCGGTGGACGGGCGGCTCTTCCGGCTGCTCGCCCCCAGCGCTCCACTCGACGACACGGGCCGCTGCCTGCTGGCTGGGCTGCGCTTCTTCCCGCCGACGCGGACGCTGGCCGAACTACATCTGCCGACCGATACTGGCGTGCCGGCCGCGCCCTCACCTGTTTTGCCCGACGCTACCCTGCCGGCCGATCCGACCACCTGGGCTGAATACCACGACGACACCTACGGCTTCTCCTTCCTCTACCCCGACGGCCGCTGGACGGTCATCGAGCCTACCGCTGACAACCCCCATCGGCTATCGCTGGCCTACCACGAACTGGGCATCGCCCTGCGCCTTGCCGTGGCGCGGGCGGGCGAAGACGCCGACCTGCAACTCTATGGCGGCCGGGCGGGGGACTTTGTGCCGCTGGATGACGTGCTGTTTATAGGTGAGCCGGTCAGCGCCAACGCGCTGGTTCATAAGAGTGTAACGTGGGCGGTGTACTACAACAACACCGCGCCCATCGCCCGCGGTAACTTGCTGTTCAGCGTCGCTCTGGTCAGCAACCGGAACTTTGAGCGAGGGGCGGTTGTGCCGGAAGAGGTATGGGCGGAGGCGAACCGGATCATCGAGACGTTGATGTTGGATGGGGAATAAAAGAGGAAGAAACCGCAGATTTCGCACATGACGCAGATTGGCAGAGGCCAATCTGTGTCATCTGTGAAATCTGTGGATGCTTTCTAGGAGAGAGGTTGCAGGCCGAGCAAGTGCGCGACTTCTAACCCGTCGTCAAGGTCTTCCCAATAAATGGCGTAGCCGCCGGGTTCGATTGTCCACCCGTCCCGCTGTTTAGAGGAAGCCGCATACAACCAGTTTAGCCAACTAACTGTATCAAGGGGCAGGCTTACTTGTCGGCCGTCACTGAGTAAGACACGAAGGATGTTCTCATCAAACTGTACATCAACCGCAGTAACTAGTTCGGCAATCTCATCTTGAGAAGTAGTCATACCACGCCTCCAACAAATCTGATTGGTTTTCGCGGGTAAGGCGCAAAATAATATTCAGTTCCGCCGCTCGATAGCCCCGATTGTACTGTAGAGTGACAGGCCTGAGCCATATCTTAGCCACTTTATCATCGCGAATTACGTGGATGTGAGGCGGCTCAAAGCGATCAGACGAATAGAAACGAAATTTGTACTTGTCTATTTGGAGTGTGGGCATGACACTTGACCCTCGCTGGATTTGGGGCCTACCACATTAATCCTCCAAATTCCGCGAGTAATCGTTCTCCCCCGCCTTCCTCGTCGCCTCCCCCACCAGCCGGGCAAACGGCCGCTGCTGCACAATCGTCTGGTCGGGCAACAGTTGCACGAAGTTGAACGCCGGCATGGCGTCGTGGTCGGCCTTGATCATCTCTTCGTTGGGCCAGGTGGTGAAGCCGGCGAAGGTGCTGGCGACGGCGCAGTAGAAGATGCCGTCGCGCAGGATTTGCGTCGAGTTGTGGATGTGGCCGAAGAAGACGCCGCGCAGCCGCTCCCGCGCCGGCAACAGCGCCTGGTGCATCGCCTCACCGTTGTAGATGAGCATATTGGCGTCCATCCACGGCGAGTTGAGGCGGATGGCCGGGTAGTGGGTGAAGATGGTCAGCGGCGGGCCGTCGGGCGTGGCCTCGGCGCGCAAGACTTCGAGCTGCTGCGGCGAAAGCAGGCCGCGCGGGTCAATGGCGTCCGGGCCGCGGGCGTCGAGCACCAGGAAGCGGTGGTCGCGCACGCTGAAGGTGTAGGACAGCGTGCCCGTGTCCGGCTGGCAATCCTCTTTCGGCCCCATCGGCATGAAGCGATGGATGTCGGCCGAGGTGTCGTGGTTGCCGGTGGCGTAGTAGATGGGCACGTCCAGAGCGCTGAAGACCTCGGCCGCCAGCGTGTAGGCCTCTTTCGTCGGGTGGGTGGCCACGTCGCCGGTGTGGATGACGAAGTCGGGCCGCACCGGCAGCCGGTTGATCATCTCCACCACGTGCCGGGCATAGGGCAGCGAGCGATGCCCCTGCCGCGCGTACTCCCGCGTTGGGCCGAAGTGGGTGTCGCTGAGGTGGATGAAGTATACGGGCGACATGGGGATTAGGGGCTAGGGGCCAGGTTCCAGGGGCCAGGGAAGAGCGTTCTTCCCTGGCCCCTGGAACCTGGCCCCTGGAACCTATTGGGTCAGCGCCACAACCGCGTTACTAATGTCCGCCACCAGCGCACTGACGCTACTGTCCATCAGGTGGAAGTAGAGGCTGGGGGCGATGCCGATCCAGAAGATGAACAGCAGGAAGGAGAGCATGATGGCCAGCTCGCCGCGGTTCATCTCGCGCAGCCCCTTCAC
>CXWK01006698.1_pt1 | contig 10960 bp, 11 predicted proteins | sample 590851 | NCBI WGS metagenome assembly CXWK01 (sample SAMEA3498364, study PRJEB10139) | wastewater metagenome | biome: wastewater treatment plant; material: activated sludge | place: Denmark | collected 2014-08-01
TCGGCTACAGCCTCGCGCTCGTCCCCGTCTCGTTCCTGCCGCTGTTCGTGTCGCGGCTCGGCCTTCCCTATGCGCTGGTCGCAGCGGCCTGCAATGTCGGACTGCTCTGGCGCGCGGCCGCGCTCTACCGGCTGCGCGAAGGCGCCGAGAACGATCGCCGCAAGGCGGCGATGGCGCTGTTCGGCTTCTCGATCTTCTACATGTCCGTGTTGTTCGTGGCGATGCTGGTCGAGGCCGTCGTCAGGTGAAAATCAGCGCCATCCCGGCGCATCGGAATTGAGACTGGAGGCTTCCATGGCATCGGTTGCGCACGAAGAAGGTCACGGCGAACACGCTCACCACTGGGAAGTCAGCTGGGCGCCGATGGCCGTCGCTTTCGGCTCGATGTTCCTCGTGCCGCTGACCTTCGTGTTCTTCCTCGTCTATCGCGCGCCGCTGTTCGGCATCATCAGCGCCGGCATCGGCGTGCCGCTGGTGCTCGCTGGCGTCGCCAAGTGGATTCACGAGGGCGCGACGCAGAAGCCGGCGATCGAAAACGTCTCCCCGGTCGGCGTCGGCGTCTTCATCATCGGCGAAATCCTGATCTTCATCGGCCTGTTCGCCAGCTACTGGGCGCTGCGCCTGTCCTCCGGCAACGCCTGGCCGCCGGCCGGCACGCCCGAGATCAGCAAGATCCTGCCGCTGATCATGACTGTGATCCTCGTCACCTCCAGCCTGACCTACCATGCGGCCGAAGAGCGTTTCCGCGTCGGCGACAACGCCGGCTTCGTCAAATGGGTGATCATCACGCTGATCGTCGGCGCGCTGTTCCTCGGCTGCACGATCTACGAATACAACCACCTGATCCACGAAGGCTTCACCCCGGGCACGAACCAGTATTCCGCCGCCTTCTATTCGCTGACCGGGTTCCACGCCTCGCACGTGTTCCTGGGCCTTGCGACCTTCGCGGCCATTCTCATCGGCGTTCTCAAGTCGAAGGTGAACGCCAACCTTGTGCTGGTGGCCGGCATCTACTGGCACTTCGTCGACGTCGTCTGGTTCTTCGTCGCCTCGCAGGTCTACTTCTGGTGATGAAGGCCGCGGTCCTGGAAATGCTTGCCGCAGGCAAACGCGCGTTGCGCGCCCTGCCGATCCTGACGCTGCTTGCGGCGTCGGTCGGCGAGGCGTCCGCGCAATATTTCCGCCGGCCGCCGTCCGATCTCAATCCGGAGATCATGCAGATCGACGAGAAGGCGGTGCTCGGGCGTTCGCTCGACGGCGCGGTCGAATTCGTCGACCAGAACGGCAAGTCGTTCAGATGGAGCGATCTGAGCGGCAAGCCGACGCTGCTCGTTCTGTCCTACTACACCTGCGACGGCAGCTGCACGATCGTCAACGCCACATTGCGCGATCTGCTGAAGCGCACGATGCGCTCGCAGCCCGGCGTCGACTTCAATCTCGTCACCGTCTCATTCGACCGGCGCGACAATCTCGACTCCACAAACGCCTTCCAGAAGCATCTGGAACTCGCCGGCGACCTCGCGAAGGTCTGGACCTTCGCGACCTTTCGCAACGAGGCGGACCTCAAGGCGCAGACCGAGAAGATCGGATTCAAGTTCTTCTGGTCGCCGCCGGACGCCATTTTCCTGCACCCCGGCGTATTCCTGTTCTTCTCGCCCGAGGGCCGCCTCGCCCGCGTCCTCTATCAGCAGGACATCGACACCAAGGACGTCGAACTCGCCGTGCTCGACGCACGGCAAGGCAATTTCCGTCCCAACGAGATCATCAATTACGCCGTCAGCCTCTGCTACAGCTACAATTACAAGGACGGCAAATACCAGCTCAGCATCCCGATCATCGTCGGCGTCGGGGCGCTGCTTTCCGGAATCCTGACATTCGCGATCGCCAGCCTGATTTTCAGGACGCGGTCGCGCGCACAATTGAGGAGGGCCTGACTATGCGGTTGCGACACGGTTTGGGAGCATGGCTCGTCGCCACGCTCGCAGCGAGCCCCGGATTCGCGGCGGAAAAAGCAGGCGGGATCATCAGTCCGACGACCGCCTGGAACCATGCCTGGAACGAGATCCTGATCGATCTCTTCATCATCGGCGGCGTGTTCGGCCTGATCGGCGCATGGTTCCTCGTCAAGTACCGCACGACCGACGAGAACGCGGTCGGCACCGCCAAGCCGCTCAACCTCGAGAAGGCGCTCGCCTGGGCGCTGGTGCCGGCGGCCATCTTCATGGCCGACGATTTCCTGCTCTCCGCCAAGGGCTGGTCGCTGTGGAACATCCAGCGGACCGTTCCGCCGAACGCGCTGGAGATCAAGGTGATGGCGACGCGCTGGAGCTTCGAGTTCGAATATCCGAACGGCGCCAAGGACGGGGACCTGATCGTTCCGGTCGGCCAGCCGGTCGTGCTGCGCATGACCGCCAACGACGTCATCCATTCCTTCGGCCTGAACGAATACCGGCTCAAGGAAGACATCATGCCCGGCCGCATCACCCATCTCTGGTTCCTGCCGGAGAAGCCGCTGGAAACGAAGGTCGTCTGCGTCGAGTTCTGCGGCCACGGCCATTCCGAGATGAACAGCGCCGTCAAGGCGGTGCCGAAGGCCGACTACGACGCCTGGCTCGCCAGCAAGACCAAGAAGAAGACGAGCATGCTCGACGGCCGCGGCGCCGCGCCCGCCGTCGCGAACTGATTTCCGGAGCCGAACGATGACTGCAATCACAGACCAAGCCCCGGCGCCGGCCGGGTTCAAGATCAGCGAGTGGATCTTCACGACGGACCACAAGCGGATCGGCGTCCTCTACCTGATCGGCTCTCTGGCCGCGCTCGCCGTCGCCGGCATCATGGCGCTCGGCATCCGCATCGAGCAGGCCGCCATCGGCGAATCCGGACTCATGAACTATTTCGTTCTCGATTTCGGGAAGAACCTGACGACCGGAACGGCCTACAACACCGCGCTCTATTTCCACGGCGCGGCGATGATCCTGGCCTTCCTCATCCCCGGCCTGACCGGCTTCGCCGCCAATTACCTGGTGCCGCTGATGCTCGGCGCGCCCGACGTCGCCTTCCCGCGCATCAACGCGCTCAGCCTCTGGCTGTTCTGGGCCGGCATCGTCGTCGCGCTGCTCACTTTCGTCGTGCCCGACAAGCCGGACATCATGTGGACGGGTTATCCGCCCTATTCGATCGTGACCGACGCCAACACCGCGCTCTACGTGTTCACCGTGCATCTGATCGGCTTCTCCTCGATCCTCGGCGCGGTCAACTTCCTGGTCACGATCATCTACATGCGTGCGCCCGGCATGGGCTGGAACCAGATGAACATGTTCGTCTGGACCACCTTCGCCGCCTTCATGATCCAGATCGTGTTCGTGCCGGTGCTTGCGGCGGCGGTGACCCTGCTGCTGTTCGACAAGTACCTGAACACCGGCTTCTTCGATCCGTCCCGCGGCGGCGACGTGCTGCTCTACCAGAACCTGTTCTGGTTCTACTCGCACCCCGCCGTCTACGTGATCTTCCTGCCGGCGATGGGCCTTCTCTACGAGATCGTCGCCACGCAGGCGAAGAACCCGATCTTCAACTACAAGGCGGCCGTCTACGGCGGCATCGTCGGCATCCTCGTCATCACCGGCGAGGTCTGGGTTCACCATCTCTACATCGCCGGCATGCCCGACTGGCTGCGCATCGGCATGATGGTCACGACGCTGCTGATCTCGGTGCCCGTCGGCCTGATGGTCATCTCCCTGTGGGGCACGCTCTACAAGGGGGCGATCACCTACAATGTGGCGATGCGCTATGTGGTCGTGTGCATGTTCCTGATCTTGGTCGGCGGCCTCACCGGCATTCCGCTGGCGATCACGTCGATGACCGTGCATCTCTCGGAAACGAGCTTCGTGCACGCGCACTTCCACTTCATCATGGGCATGATGGCGACCTATGCGGTCTTCGCGGGCGTGTACTTCTGGTTCCCGAAGATCACCGGCCGGTCCGCCGACAGCGGACTGGCGAAGATCGCCTTCTGGCTCAATCTGGTGGGAACGCAGGTGACCTTCTGGCCGCTGTTCATCATCGGCGTCCAGGGCATGCCGCGCCGCTACTGGAACTACGACATGTACCCGCAGTTCGAGTCCTACCATAAGGTGGCGACGCTCGGCGCCTTCATCACCGCTGCCGGCATCACGCTGATGATCGTCGGCTGGATCCTTTCGGCGATGCGCGGACCGAAGGTCGGGACCAATCCGTGGAAGTCGAAGTCCCTGGAATGGACCCACGCCGAAAGCCCGCCCGGCCCCGGCAATTTCCCGAAGCCGGTGACGGTCTCGGAAAACTGGACCCCCTACGACTATCACGCCTGATCGACAGGCCTCGCCCTCCGCGCCCGGCGCGGGGGGCTTTCCGCTTCAAGACCGTGTATAGTGAGCGTTGTGACCGATAACCTCCCGACCCGCCCGCGCGCCCGGCGCGGCATGTTCGTCCTCCTGGGCGGCTTCATCTTGCTGGCCGCCTTCATGTACGGCAGCATCCTGTTCAAGATCATCAAGTACGGGCCGTAACCGGGATGCTGTCGCTGAAGAGCCTGCCGCATGTGATCGCGGTCATCAACGCCACGACGATCGTCGTGCTCTGCTACGGCTACAGCCGGATTCGCGCCGGCGACCGCGACGGCCACCGGCGCGCCATGTACGGCGCGATCGCGCTCGGCGCGACCTTTCTGGTGGTCTATCTGTCCTACCACGCGTTTTCCGGCCTCGCGAAATTCGGCGGCGTCGGCGCGATCAGGCCGATCTATTTCACCATCCTGATCGTCCACATCATCGCCGCCGCCATCGCCGCGGTCATCGCGCCTCTGGCCATCTTCAATGCGCTTCGGGGCAGGTTCGAGACGCACAGGCGTCTCGCCCGCCCGGCGCTGCCGCTGTGGCTGTTCGTCTCCGTCTCCGGCCTCGTCGTCTATGCGATGACGATCCATCTTTTCCCGCATCAGGGCTGACCCCGTGACCTTCGCTCCGACGCTGACGCGCGAACCCTTTGCCGACGCGCGCGCGGGAACGCGCGAGGGCGCGCAGCGCGAATTGATCGGCTGGGCCTGGCTTGCCGTAGGCTCGCTCGCCGTCGCCGGCATATTCTCGATCCTGCTGTTCCTGTCGCGGCTTCCAGGCGTCGAACGCATCGCGCACTGGCCGCTCGGCTTCTTCGGCAAGGGCCTGGTCATTCACGTGGTCTTCTCGTTGGTGATCTGGCTGCTGGCCGTGTTCGCGCTGCTGGCGACCCACGCCACCGTGCAGGTCGCCGGCGATACGGTCCGCCTCGCTGCGCTCGGTCCACTGGGACAGGCGCTGGTTGCGCTCGCCTTTCCGTGCTTGTTCGCGCCGGCCTTTCTCGATTCGACATCGCCGGAACTCACCAACTACATCCCGTTGATCCGTCACCCCGCCTACGATCTCGGGCTGCTGCTGCTGGGGGCCGGCGTGCTGGCGCCCATCGCCCGGCTCCTCGTCAACCTTCCCGGCGCGAAAAAACTGTCGGATGTCGCGCTGGCGAGCGCGGCCGGCTCCTTCATCTATTGCGTCGCGCTCGTCTGCTTCGCCATCGCGGCGATCCTGCTCGTGCGGGCCGGCAAGCTCGACACCGGCCGCGAAAACCTGTTCTGGGGCGGCGGCCATGTGCTGCAATTCGTCTACGTCTCGTTGATGCTGGCGATCTGGGCGATCCTCGCCCGCACGAGTTTCGGCGAGAAGGCGATCGATCCGGACCTGTTCAAGCTCGCGATCGTGCTGCTTGCGGTGTTCTCGTTGCCGGCGCCGATCTTCTACCGAGCCTTCGAGACGTTTTCCGTCAAGCAGCACTCGGCATTCCGCGTGCTGCAATTCGTGCTCGCGCTGCCGACGCTGCTGTTCGCGGCTTCCCTGCTCGCCAACGCCTTGTCGATCTCGCGGCCCTCGCAATGGCCGTGGCGCAATCCGGCTTTCGTCGCGCTCGTCACGTCGCTGGCGTCCTACGCCGTGGGCGGCGTCATGGGCATGCTGATCTCCGGCTCCGACACCCGCACGCCGGCGCACTATCATGCGATGGTCACGGCGGTCAGCGTCGCCTGCGTCGGCCTTCTGCTCACCTGGGGCCTCGAACGCCTGCGCCGCGCCCCGGTCGGCGACCGGATCGTGCGCCGTCTCGTGGTCGCCTATGGCGGCGGCCAGATCGCAGCTTCCATCGGCCTGTTCCTCGCCGGCGGCTACGGCGCGCCGCGCAAGACGCCCGCAGGCGCCGCGGCGCTCGTCGACGGCGCGGCGGTCGGCATGTACCTGCACGGGTTCGGCGCGCTGTTCGCGGTGATCGGCGGCGCCGCCTTCGTGATCGTGGCGATCCGCGCCCTGCTCCGCGCCGCTTCGCAGGAGCCATCGGCAGCAGGGGCCTGATCGCTTGCGCCCGAGCGCCTCGGCAAAGGCCGCCGTTCTCGCCATTGCGGGCGCTGCGATGTTTGCCGCCGCCGCATGGCTGGCGCTGACGCCGACGTCGACGCGCCGATTGACCCGCCTGCCAGCCGACGCGCCGGCGCGCCTGTCGCAGTTCTACGATCGGTCCGGCGCGGCGGTCCCGATCGAACGGTTCCGCGGCAAGATCGTCGTCCTCAATCTGTGGGCCGCCTGGTGCGGCCCTTGCATCGAGGAGATGCCGTCGCTCGACCGGCTCGCCGAGAAGCTGCCGCAGGATCGCTACGCCGTGATTGCGGTCAGTCAGGACAGGTCGGGCGCGCAAGCGGCGGGGCCGGCTTTCGAGCGCCTGGCGCTGCGGCGGCTGGAACTCTATCTCGATCCCGATGGAAAGCTCGGCGCCGAAATCGGCGCGCGCGGCATGCCGACGACGTTGATCCTCGGCCCGGACGGCGCGCCGCTCGCCTATCGCGAGGGCGCCGCGGTCTGGGACAGCGACGAGACGGTCGCCTACCTGCACGGTCTCGCGAAAGGCGCGCGGCCGTCCTCCTGAGAGACGCCGCCGGGCCGCGCGACGCGGCCGGTGTCAAGCGCGTTGTCTGCAAGCCTGTCCGACGTTCCCTGCGGACATTTCCGCTTGCGCGCGCTGGCGCGTCACGCGATGCTTTCGCATGAGGCCGCACAAGCGGTCCGCGACCGAAGAGTCGCAACGGCCCTGCGCCGAAGGGAGGAGACCGGATTGTTCACCGGGCTGCGCGTCCTGGAGATCGGCTCGTTTGCGCCCGCCGCATGGTGCGCGCGGCTCTTCGCCGATTTCGGCGCCGACGTTCTCAAGCTCGAACCGCCGGGCGGCGACCCGCTCCGGCGGGCATGGCCGCTGATCGACCGTGAGTCGCAGAGCGCGCATTTTGCCTTCCTGAATTTCGGCAAGCGCATCGCCCTGGAAGAGTCGGCCGACCTCGTGGCGCTGGCGGCGGAGGCCGATGTCGTCGTGCTCGGCGACTGCGCACGCCATCTGCCCACCCGCGACGATCTGATCGTCATCGACGCCTCGTGGTTCGGCCGCACCGGCCCCTACAGCAATTTTGCGGCGACGGACGCGACCGTCCGCGCGCTCGCTGGCTGCGCGCAACTCGTCGGCCCCGCGCAAGGACCGCCGATGGCCGCACCCGATTTCCAGGCGAGCTATGTCGGCGGCCTCTGGGCTTTCGTCGCCGCCTGCGCCGGGCTGATCGCCCGCGTGCGCGACGGCGCTCGGCGCTTCGAGGCGAGCGCGCACGAGGCCTGCGTCACGCTTGCGGAGTATCAGGCGGCGGAAGCGGCCTTCAAGGGCGTCGCCCAGGACCGGCTCGGCATCGGCCGTTTTGCGCCCACATACCCCCTCGGCGTCTATCGCGCACGCGACGGCTGGATCGGCGCGACGATGGTAACGCCGGCGCAATGGCGCGGCTTCTGCGACATGCTCGGCCTGCCGGACGTCGGCGCCGATCCAAACCTGATGACCGGCCTCGAGCGCCTGCCGCACGCCGACGAACTCGAAGCCATGTTCACGGCGAAACTCGCCGAGCGCGATGCGGCGCACTGGTTCGCCGAGGCCCTGAAGCGCAAGCTGCCGATGGTGATCGTGCCGCGGATCGAAGACCTCGCGGCCACGCCGGAATTTCGCGCGCGAGGCGCCATCGCGACCATTCGCGCCGGAGACCGCACGCTGCACGCGCCGGCCTCGCCGCTGCGGCTCGTCTCCACGCCGCCGAAGGCCGAGGCTGAACTGGCGACCGCGCCCACGCCGGCTGTCTGGCGGGCGCGCGCGGCGCCGCCGCACTTCGCTCCTGCGTCCGGCAAGAGAGGATCTCTGCCGCTCGCGGGCCTGCGCATCCTCGACTTCACGATGGGCTGGGCCGGCCCGCTCTGCGCGCGCACCATGGCCGACCTCGGCGCCGACGTAGTCAAGGTCGAGGGTTGCTCCTACCCGGACTGGTGGCGCGGCGTCGACCGCCGCCCGAACGTCGTGCGCGAGCGCCTCTACGAAAAGACCGGGCGCTTCGCTGTCATGAACCGCAACAAGAGAGGCGTGACGATCGATCTGACGCGACCGCAGGGCGTGCGTCTCGCGAAAATGCTCGCGAAGACGGCGGACGCCGTAGTCGAGAATTATTCCGTGGAAGTGCTGCCGAAATTCGGTCTGTCTCCGGACGTCCTGCGTGCGGAAAATCCGAGGCTCGTCACGCTGTCCATGTCGGCCTTCGGCGCCTCGAGCCCGTGGCGCGACTGCCGCGCCTATGGCTCGACGCTCGAACAGGCGTCGGGCCTGCCGCGCCTGCTCGGCCGCGACGGCGACCCGCCCGCCATGGGCCATCCCGCCTATGGCGATCCGGTCGGCGGCCTCGCCGGCGCCGCGGCGCTGATGGCGGCGCTGCTGCACGCGCGCGCCACTGGCGAAGGACAACATGTCGATCTCTCGCAAGTCGAATGCATGATGCAGATGGTCGGGCCGGCGATGGTCGCGCACTCTGCGGGACGCGCGCCCGAGCGTTCGGCTTTCGCCCATCCCGACCACGTTCCGAGCGGCGTCTATCCCTGCAGGGGCGACGACCAGTGGATCGCGGTCTCGGTCAAGGACGAATCCTGGACGGCCTTTTGCACGACGATCGGGCGCGATGATTTCGCGACATTCACGGAACGCAATGCGCGTCGCACCCACGCGGATGAAATCAACGCCGCGCTCGCCGCGTGGACGCGAGCGAAAACTCCAGATGACGCGATGGCTGCCTTGCAGCGCGCCGAAATCGCGGCAGGCGTCGTGCGCCGCCCGCTCGATCTGATCGACGATCCGCATCTCCTCGCACGAAACTTCTGGAGCGTGGTCGAGCGCGCCTATGTCGGCTCGCATGCGCAGCCGGCGATGGCGATCCGAGAACCTTCCGGCGCCTACCCCGTGCGCACGCCCGCGCCGACGCTCGGCGAATACAACCAGCCGGTGCTACGCGACCTGCTCGGCCTGTCGGACGCCGAGATCGACGCGCTGGAGCGCGACGGGATCATCGGCTCGGAACTCCTCGTCGAAGCTCCGACCCCCGAGCGGGCAACGGCATGAATTTCGCAGCTGCGCCCGGGCTGACGATGGACGATCGCGCGAGAACCGCGCTGCTCGACGTGCAGGACCTGAGCATTTCCTTCATGACCGCCGGCGGTCTCCTCCAGGCGACACGCGACGTGAGCTTCTCCGTCGCGCCGGGCGAACGCATCGGCGTCGTCGGCGAGAGCGGCTGCGGCAAGACGATCACCGGCCTGTCGCTGCTGCGGCTGCTGCCGGAGAATGCGGCGCATGTCGAAGGCCGCATCGATTTCGACGGCGTCGATCTCGTCCGGTGTTCGCAACGAAAGCTGCGCGCCGTGCGCGGCGGCCGCATCGGCATGATCTTCCAGGAGCCGATGAGCGCGCTCGATCCGGTGTTCACGGTCGGCGAACAGATCTCCGAAGGCCTCGTTGCGCACGGCGGCGCGACAAGGGCGCAGGCGCGCGAAAAGACGCTCGCAGCGCTGCGCGACGTCGGCATCGCCGCGCCGGAGCAACGTTACCACGCCTATCCGCATCAATTGTCCGGCGGAATGCGCCAGCGCGTGATGATCGCCGGCGCGATGATCTGCAATCCGCGCCTGCTGATCGCCGACGAACCGACGACGGCGCTCGACGTGACCGTGCAGGCGCAGATCCTCGAACTGATCCGCGACCTCAGCGACCGCACGCATATGGCGCTCCTGTTCATCACGCACGATCTCGGCGTCGTTGCCGAGACGTGCAAGCGCATGCTCACGATGTACGCCGGCGAGATCGTCGAGGACGCGTCGGTCGATGCGGCGCTCGAACGCCCGCTGCACCCCTACACGTCGGGCCTGCTGCGCGCCCTGCCGCGCTTGAGCGAACGGCGCAGTGCCCTGCCCTCCATTCCCGGCCGCGTGCCGGCGCTGGGGCGGATGCCGGACGGCTGCCGGTTCCGGCCGCGCTGTCCGCACGCGACAACCGGTTGCGAGGCGCCGCAGAAGCTGGAAGACGCAGGCGGCGGTCGGCGCGTACGCTGCTGGCGCTTCCGCGATCTGGCGCTGCCCGGAGCGGCGGCATGAACGATGCGCACGTCCCGATCCTGTCCGTGCGCGATCTGTGCATCGAGTTTCCCGCGCATGAACGCGGCAAGACGGTGAAGGCGGTCGACGGCGTCTCGTTCGACGTGATGAAGGGCGAAACCTTCGGCCTGATCGGCGAATCTGGTTCCGGCAAGACGACGATCGGCCGCGCCGTCGTGCATCTGGTCGAACCGACCGCGGGAACGATCCTGCACGACGGCGAGGATGTGTCGCGCCTGACGCGAGAATCGTTCCGAAAGGCGCGACGCGCCTGGCAGATCGTGTTCCAGGACCCCAACGCTGCGCTGAACCCGCGCCGCACGATTCTCGCCTCCGTACTCGAGCCGCTCGAAATCGCGAACGAAGGTTCGCGAGAGGGGCGCTTGCGCATCGCGCACGAAGCGATGGCCCGCGTCGGC
>CXWK01008350.1_pt1 | contig 10956 bp, 11 predicted proteins | sample 590851 | NCBI WGS metagenome assembly CXWK01 (sample SAMEA3498364, study PRJEB10139) | wastewater metagenome | biome: wastewater treatment plant; material: activated sludge | place: Denmark | collected 2014-08-01
AGCCCAGAACACAGAAGTTCTTTTAACAGCAAGTACTAATGCCACTGATGCAAGCCCCACGGCAACAATTTGAGTATAACGGTATCCGATAGTGAGAATTGAGATTAATGATATCCACCAAAAGGTAGTTGATTGAATTGGGTTTATTGGTTTCAATTCTTTGTGCCTGTTAAACAAAAATATTATTGAAAAAAATATTGCAAAATAAATATGCTGAAATGCAGTAATCGAAATTGGAGTTAGTTTTAGTTTAACAAGTAAAAATTTATCCAGTATTGATGAAACTGTAAATAATAGCAAAGCAAGAATAATAAATTTATGATATTTTGATTTCTTCAGAAATGTGAATGGAAATCCAAACTCTTTTAAGTTTTTACTCTCAAGTATAAAAGTACCAATCATTAAAAGTATTAAACCAACAACTTCAATACTCTTCATTGATTCACCGAGAATAATAAATGCAAATACAGCAACAAAACCTGGGGTTAATGCCAGTAATGGTAATGCATTACTTATTTCCATATTTTTCAATGAAAGCATAACACAAAGAAATGCTCCAACACCAATTAACGATTTGATAAAGATTATAGAAAGGTTTAGCGAGTTTACTGTGTTATAATCAATGAAGAAAAAAAATGGTAATGAGAAAATAAGATTCACTATTGATAGCCAAAAAGAAAATTCAAGTGCCTCCATTTTTATCAAGACTTTTTTCTGGGTAATTGCTGCAAATGCAGATAAAAAGGCTGATAGTAAAGCAATTATAAACCAGCTCATAAAGAAAATCCGAGATTTATAGAGGATAGATTAAAAAACAATATTTGTCCTAACATAAATATTTCTTCCCGGTTCACTTACAATCAATCCTCTATTTGTAGCAAGATGGTTTCTGTAATCTTTGTCTAAAATGTTTTCAATTCCACCAGTTAAGTTTAAGATAATACCTGCAATTTTTATTTCAGGGAAATTAAGACTAAAATTAAAAGTTAAGTATCCGGGAGTAGGTTTTTCACTTTCAGCAACTTTATTCTGAGCATCAAATGCAACAATTGAAAAATCTGCATTAAACCAATAACTTGGCATAACTTCAATACCAAGTAATCCATTCAAAGGAGGTATTTGGGGTAGATTTGAATCATCCGTTTTATTCAAACCACGTACATAAGAAATACTATTATAAATTTTAAATGATCGAGTTAAACTATATTTTATCGAATATTCAAATCCATAAAGTACGGCTTTCCCAATGTTAGTTTTGATAAGTGCATTTCTTCCATCATAAATTCCTGGTTCTTCAGTAACAAGATCTGTTAGAGAGTTTAAATATACACTTGAAGAAATATTTAGATTTTTTGGAAACAATCTAAATCCCAAATCCAGAAAATATCCTTGCTCAGATTCAAGATTTGGATTCCCAACTCTTATAACACTTCCAAGATCAATATATTGATATCTTTCTTCGAGAGAAGGTGAACGAAAAGATCTTGCAGCATTAAATGAAATATTAGAAATACTACTAAACGAATAAAGCAGCCCAATATTAAAAACATAAGATTTATTTTGAGCAGATTCAGAATGCCAAATTATTTTCTGTCCTGCAGGAGTGTTGTTAATTAAACCATCATTTATTTCATACAAAGGATTAATTGTTTCAGTATTACTTAACCAGATAAAATCATATCTGCCGCCAAGTGTTAATGCAAAATTGGGTAATAAATCAATTTCATCCTGAACATATAAACCTGCGCTGCTAAAACTTGCATCAGGTAGAGGTTTTTCAAAAGATGTTTTATATAAAGTTCTTACTAAAGAGGAATCAGCTGGATTGAGAATATCAATTTTTTGTTCTCTGGATCTCATACCACTATAATTTCTATTCCAAAAATCAAATCCAGCTATAAAGTAATGATTAGCAAATGAAAAATCAGCTTGTGTAATAAATCCGTTAACAATATGATCCGCACTTGGACTAATTTTTAAAACATTTACTCGTCTTGGGGGCTGTCCATTTGAAGAGGGCACAAACTGAACAGTTCCCGGAATATTTTCAACATCTCTTGAAATAAATTGATGAAAATACTTTGCTGTTAACTTTGTAAATGAAGAAGTTAAATTATTCAATTTATATTCTACGCTTAATAATCTTCTTTTTTCTTCAGGATATGTAACTATAGCATTATTTGGAAATAATGTAGAAGAGCCAGGGATACCGACATCAAAGGCATTAAATAGTTGATAGTTGAATTTTATTTCCTGATCTTCAAATGGTTTTATCTGAAATAGTGCACTGAAACTATTGTCTTCAAACTGACTATTCTTTAATTCACCGTTAGGTGTTTTGGTATTATCTGCTTTTCGAAAATTTGTACTAATTTTTGTTAACCAATCAGGACCTGCAGCAAAGATATTCAATCCGTTTGAATAAAAATTGTTAACAGAATTATATCCACCAAAATAATTTCCATTAAGAGTAAAATCATTTTGATAACTGCCCGTTTTAGAAATAATATTTATTATTCCTCCAGTTGCTCCTGATCCGTAAAGCGATGATGCGGAGCCTTTAATTACCTCAATTCTTTCAACATCATTCAGATCAAACATCGATAAACGTGCGCTGATATCTGTTGAGGTTTCGATTCTATTCCCATCAATTAATGTAACAATGTTGGAACGATTTAGTCCTCTGATACTAATTTCAGTTCCCCAAATTCCATCTCTTAATAAAGTTATTCCAGATTTGTTTTTTAATAAATCAGATATTGTGAGTGCAGGCGCCTTAAGAATAAAATTTTTATCAACAGTTGAAACCGAGTAGGGAATCAGATTTATATCTTTTTCATATTTGGCGGATGTAACTAAGACCTCATTAATTTTGACACTTACTGGATTCAATAAAACAGCAATTGTACTATCAGACAATATTTCAATTTGGGATTTGAATGACTCGTAACCAACATGAGAAATATTTAGTATATAAAAACCTTTATTTAGTTTGTCTACTGAACCAACACCTGATTTATTTGTTGTTCCGAATTTTAATTCGGATAAATTAAAGTTTGCATTAGAAATAGGAGTATTAAATATCTTATCAACTACTTTAATGTTTATATCGAATAATTGTGCAAAGTTCTGCTGTGTTGTTAGAAGTATAAAAATTACCAGGAAAAGTACTTTCATAAAAATCCATATTATTTACACTACAATTTTACAGAATATTATTAACATGAATATGATTGAAACGATATCTTTAAAATAATTTAATTTGACTAAGGAATGAGTTAACAGAATCACTAGTTTTTATTTAGCAAATTATCGATTCAAAAAAATGATACTCGTTTTAAGAAGTTTGCAAGGTGGGTTATAATAAAATAGTTTTATTACTATTTAAAACTAGGTGTAATAAATTAATTAATTGATGCTTTGTAAATGGTTTTGAAAGATAATGTGAACAACCTGCATTAATTATTCTTTCCTTATCACCTGAAAGCGCATAGGCTGTTAGAGCGATAATAGGCGTATTGTGATATTCCGGAATTTTTCTTATTGTTTTTGTTACTTCAAGGCCGCTCATTTCCTTTTTTAAGCCTATATCCATTAGAATTACATTATAATTTTGATCCAATACTTTTTTTATTGCCTCTTCCCCCGAATTTGCATTATCAATTTCATAAATTCCCTTTAAGAATGATGCAACCATTCTCACATTTAGTTCGTCATCTTCTACCAAAAGGATTTTACATTTGTTGATATTTTCAGAACTATTATTCATATGTACAAAATATTATATGGTAAAATTATTATTTTCCAAAAAACATTTTAATTGAAATAAGAAACAATGATACAGCAAATATTTTTTGCAGTACATTTTGAGAAAGTCCCACAGCAAATTTGGCCCCTAACCATCCACCAAAAATAAATCCAAGACAAACTAGTGCAGCTATTTTTATATCAACATACCCTTGTTGATAGTAAGCATAAGCAGCTAATATACCTATTGGCGGAACCATTAATGCCAACGTTGTTCCTTGTGCCTGTTGTTGTGATAAACCAAATAAAAATACTAAAGCCGGTACAATAATGACACCACCGCCTAACCCAACAATTCCACTAAATGTTCCTGCTATGAGCCCAAGCAATACAAAAAGAATTTCTTTTGGCATAATATCCCTTAATAATATTTTTTATAAAAAATCAACTTATTTTGTTTCTATAAACTTTCCAGAAATAAAATGGTAGCCCAAGTAAAATTAGCAATGCGCCCATTGCAGCATTTTCGTAATCCGAAATTATGGTGTTTACAAGAAATAGAAATGAAAAAATTACAAATATCATTGGTGTATATGGATATCCCCAGACTTTATATGGTCTATGAACATCTGGCATTTTTTTTCTCAGTACAATAACGCCATAAGCTCCGAGCATGTAAAACAACCAGGATGCGAATATTACATAGTCGGTAATTGTGTCAAACGTTCCCGTTAAAACTAGAAGGCACGACCAAAAACCTTGTGCGACCAATGATGTGTGAGGGGTAGCAAATCTTGGATGAATTTTATCTAGAGATTTGATAAACATATTGTTCCTGGCCATCGCAAAGCAGACTCTGGCTGTTGAAAGAATGTTTCCGTTTAAAGCTCCAAATGTTGAGATAATAACTGCAATTGATATTAATATTGCTCCATTCGATCCAAAAACAAGTGAGGCTGCTGTTGCTCCTACGAGAGGTGACTCAGCCATTTTTTCTATCGGTAGAACATATAAATAAGCAACATTTATAAGCATATAAACAACTATTACTATTAAAGTTCCAAATAATAAACCCAATGGAACATTTCTTTGTGGTTGTTTTATTTCGCCAGCAACAAAAGTTAAATTATTCCATCCATCATAGGCCCAAAACGCTCCAGCGATTGCTAATCCGAACAAAGAAATTATATTTGAAGTTGTTGAATCAGGCATAGAAAAGCCTGTTGAGATATTTGAAAAACTACCAGATCCACTTGCTAATAATAATATAGATAAAAGTACTATAGAAGCAATTTTTATAAACGTAACAAATGATTGGACAGCACCTCCAAATATTACTCCTGCGTAATTAATAGCAGTTAAAAAAAGAATACATAAAATCGCCACAGCTTTTGCTCCAAATTCTGCAAAGGGAAAAATATTTCCAACAATAGGAATATAAAGTGAAAAAGTCGTCCAAGATTCTGGAAGTTGTGGATATTTAATAAAGTAACCGAGATACTCTCCAAAAACATATGCTATTGCTGCACCTGCGCCTGTTTGAATAACCGCAAACACTGACCAGCCATAAAGATAGGATACAAAATTACCGTACATTTTTTGGAAGTAAATATATTGTCCGCCAGTTGCATCTATCATTCCGCTAACTTCTGCATTACAAAGTGCGCCAATAAATGTAATTATTCCCGCTACTAACCAAACGATTAAAAGTAATTCTGGCGACATTAACTGACCAGCCATTGTGGCCGGCTTTCTGAATATTCCAGAACCAATCATTGATCCTGCTGCTATCATTATAGCCGCAGTTAATGTTAGCCCGCGAACAAGTTCAGTTTTGGGTTTAAGCATCTGGCAGGATTTTGTTTAATATGTAAATAGTATTTCCGTTGAATTAAATCTAAAGAATTATTTGCAGATGAACATAAATAAGTTTTTTAAAAGGAACAATCGACTATTTAAAAAATCTTAATTCTCAATCTCGTGGGTTATACATATTTTTACATATTATTTATAATCAATTCACAAAAATATTTTTGTTATGAGTGATATTCTTCAACAACTAAGTCTTTGCATAGAAAAGGGAAGAGTAAATAAAGACTCTAATTATCCAGCGGATATGAAAGGAATGCCTGGTGCTGTAGAATTAACTCAACAAGCATTAAGTGAAGGTACTCTTGCACAAGATGTTCTTAACATTGGCTTTTTACCGGGGATGAAAATAGTTGGAGATAGATTTAAGGACGGAAAAATATTTCTTCCAGAAGTTCTCATTTCGGCAAGAGCAATGAGTAGTTCTATGGAATTGTTAAAACCCTATTTTCAATCAGGCGAAGTAAATTATAAAGGTAAAGTTATTATGGGTACAGTTGCCGGTGATCTTCATGATATAGGTAAGAATATTGTTAAGATGGTTTTAGAAGGCGGTGGATGGCAGGTTGTGGATTTAGGAATAAATGTTAATGCAGAAAAATTTATTGATGCGATAAATACTAATTCCGCCAAAGTAGTTGGATTAAGTGCATTGCTTACAACAACAATGCAAAATATGTATGAAATTGTACGAAGGATTAAAACTGAAACAAAAGATGTCTTAGTAGTTATTGGTGGCGCACCTGTTTCTAAAGCTTTTGCTGATTCTATTAATGCGGATGAATATTTTCCAGATCCGCAGGGAATGCTTGATTATCTTAATAAAAAAATGAGCAAATGATATTTATGAATAACTCCGGATTATTAAATCAATCTATCATCAAAGAATTTGCATTCAATTATTCAGAATGCACTGTTTCAGAAAAACATATTATTGAATTATTAGGCTATGATGTTGATAATGCTCCCGAACCAGTTTTAGAAACAATTGGTTTTATTCTGAATGAACTTCCAAACAAGGTTAAATTGCAAAGTGGTTATAAGATATTTAAACCAATTGATGTAATAATAAGCAGAGATAATTTCTCAATTGAAAATAGAAATTTTAATTGTGGAAAGATTATCTATTCATCGTTAAAGAATTCTGAAACTATTGGATTTCTTATTTCTTCAATTGGTGAAGAAATTGAAAATTGGTCTAAATATTTCATGGATAATAATGAAATTCTAAAAGGATATCTTATTGATAAAGTTGCATCAGAGTTGGTTGAACAGCTTGCCGATAGAACTGAATCACTACTTGAAAAAGAACTTGGGATAATTGATTTAAAGGCGACTAATCGTTACAGTCCTGGTTATTGCGGCTGGAGTGTCGCTGATCAACAGAATTTATTTTCTCTTATACCTGAAAAGTTTTGCGGAGTTTCGTTAAATGATAACTCAATGATGATTCCAATTAAATCTGTAAGTGCAGTTATAGGTCTGGGAAAAAATGTTGAGAAAAAAGATTATGAGTGTTCAATTTGTGAAATAGACTTTTGTTACAAGCGAGACAGAAATGTATAAAATATCTGAACTTGTAAATACCGGTAAATTATTAACTTCGGATGGAGCTTGGGGAACATATCTCTTTAAAAAAGGATTAGCAAGTGGTAGTTGTCCTGAAGAATGGAATCTTTCTCATTCTAGTGAAGTATATGATATTGCAAAAAGTTATATCGAAGCTGGTTCTGATATAATTTCAACGAACAGTTTTGGCTCTAATCTTTTTAAATTATCACATTATAGTCTTCAGGAAAAACTTTCTGCAATATGCCAAACTTCAGCAGAGATTTCCCGTAAGGCAGCAGGTGATGAAAAATATGTTATGGCTTCTCTTGGGCCAACAGGTAAGTTTTTAATTATGGGTGATGTTACAAGCGAAGAATTATATAATTCATTTAAACAGCAAGCTATTGCTTTTGAAAAGGGCGGAGCGGATGCTGTTTGTATTGAAACTTTTTATGCTTTGGATGAAGCTGAGCAAGCAATAACTGCGGTTAAAGAAAATACTTCACTCGAGGTTATTTGTACTTTTACTTTTGATAAATCTGAATATGGATTTAAAACATTAATGGGAATCACTCCACAACAAATGACCGAATCATTGATCATATGCGGAGCTGATATCATTGGTGCGAATTGTGGGTCTGGATTTGAAGATATGATCGAAATTATAAAAAAGATTCGCGAAGTATCTGAGAGGATACCTATTATTATTCAGGCAAATGCTGGATTGCCAATCATTGAAAAGGATCAACTTATTTATTCTGAATCTCCGGATAAGATAAAAGAAATAGTTCCTCAGTTAATTGATGCAGGGGCAAATATAGTTGGAGGTTGCTGTGGAACGACTCCGGAACACATTAAAGTTATTTCTGAAATTGTTAAAAGTTATAATCAAAAAAAGCATTATTAAAGACTAGAACCTTAAATTATATTCTTTAACTGTTTCAACCATTGCGATATAGTTTTCAAGCTTAACATATTCAGGTACTGAGTTACCAGAACCTACACAATAACCACCATCAAAACCTACTTCCTCAATATTTTTAATAACGTTTTTTTTAATCTCCTGAACTGTGCCTCTTGAAAGTAAATCAACATCAATATTTCCAATCAGACAAAGCTTATCTCCATATCTTTCTTTAACTTCAACAATGTTCATTGCTTTGGGCTCAATCGGATGAATAGCACTTACACCACAATCAATAATTTTATTTATTACGTCATATAAAATTCCATCGCTGTGAAAAAGAAGGGGCTTGTTATATCGCTTCGCTAATTCACCAATTTTTTTTAACCAGGGAAAGAATAACTTATCCAATATTTCTGGTGAAACCATTAGTGAATTTGTATATGCGATATCATCACTGTACCATATTGCATCAACAACATCAGATTGAGCAAAATATTCAAACATACTTAATACAAGATTTCCCAAACGATTGTTTAATTCTTTAACAAGTTCTTCATTTTCAAAAAGCGCAATAGAAAAAGTTTCAAATCCCATCATTTCCCAGGTCATTGTAAAAATATCACCGTACTGACCGATGACACCCATTCCGTGAGGTAATGAAGATTTTACGCTATCAAAGTTGGAATAGTCGAAATCAGCAATAGTTGGAAACTTGTATCTCTCTAAATCTTCAAAGTTTGAAATTACTCCATTATTTTCTGAAGCCCATTTTCTAAATATAGTTCCATCATCGTTGTAGGAAACATTATTACTTAATCCAATTTTCATAGGATTAAAATCTGCTTTTGGTTGAAGCTTTATATAATCGTACCCAGCCTTGTGCCAGAAATCAACCTCATCTTTTAGGTTTATCATTCTTTTCCCTAAAAATTGCTCTTTTATTTTTGGATGAACACCAAGCTCCACAAGAGGGAAATAGTAAGAATTTTCTCTGTTTAAAACTTTTAAAAGTAAATTAATATCTGGTGACATTGGTTTATTTAGTTATGATTGATATTTTTTTAATAAATAAAAATAGTTAATAATTTTGTTCGCATCTATTGATTTTGAATTTATTATTATTCAAATTCAACATAGAATTAAACTAAAATAAACATTTACAATAACTTTTATGTTTCGAATCCTATTACCTTTCATAATTACTTTTTTTTTATTTCTAGGAATTTTAGGTACAGCAAACGTTTTATTTGCATCGAATAATTCTAAAGATGTAAAAGTTGTTGCACAGGTTTCAGAAAAGAAGGACCCGCGTTTAACGATAAAAGAAATTGAGTCTGTAACTTCATCAAATAATTATCATTTTACATCAACTAACGCATTAAGGTAATATTTCAGTTCTTTTCTTTCCTTAGTTTTCTAATCCTATCATTGGAGAAAACCTTTTATCCAAAAATGATTTACAAGACCTGTTTGTGTGTGTATAATTGCCGCAGATGTTAAATTAAATTTTTTATTGAGAGGCAATCATATGAAAAATACAATTGTAATTATTTGTTTATTTGTTCTAAGTATCTCATTTACTTCCTTAGGATTCAATGATCCAACTCCATCCCTAAAGAGCAATCTTAACAGGGATTTGGTTATATCAAATTTAATGAACGGAGTTAACTCTGAGAATCAAGGATTAAAAATAAGTTCAACCTATTTTTTGGGCGAAATACAGTCCAGTCAAGCAGTTATCCCTTTAATGAAAATTCTTAAGAATGATGAAAATGAAGAATCCAGAATTATGGCTGCTCTGTCTCTATTAAAAATAGGTGATGCCAGAGGAATGTTTGCAATTAAACAAGCAATTAGTTTTGATAATAGTGAAAGAGTAAAAAAAATGTGTACCATATATTATCATAATTATTTAACAACTAAATAGTATTAAAAAATTCCCCCTCATATCTCAAAAGTGCTCCTGGTTGGTTGAAGACCCGATCGAAAGATCGGGTTTTATTTGATCAATACTTTCCTAACAGACATCTTCCGCCTATTTTGCAATTGAAAATTTTTGTAAAAATGGAATCAATAGACTTAAAATCGTTAAAAGAAGAAGTATTTAAAACTTTCAGACTAGCATATCCAGTAATCATTGGTCAACTTGGAATTATAATGATGGGTGTTGTTGATAGTATTATGGTTGGTCGGCTGGGTCCAATTCCTTTAGCTGCAGCTTCTCTTGGCAATAGTTTAATATTCATCATTCTTATAATTGGAATTGGCAGTTCGATTGTAGTAAGTCCTTTAGTTGCGATTCTTGTTGGAGGAAATAGATTTTCTGAATGCGGGACGTATTTCAGGCAATCGCTTTTAGTTAATATCGCTCTTTCAATCGTTATGATTGTAATAATACTTTTAGGTGTTAATTTTATTTACTTACTAAATCAACCTCCGGAAATAATTGAACAAACAATTGAGTATATGACGATTGTTGGTCTATCAGCCTTTCCTTTGATGATTTATCAAACATATAAACAATTTATTGAGGGTTTATCGGTAATGAAACCGGCTATGGTTATAGCATTGTTGGCAAACTTTATAAATGCTTTTGCCAATTGGGTTTTAATATTTGGTGAATTGGGATTTCCAAAGCTTGGTATTGCTGGTGCTGCTTGGGCTACTTTTGCATCTCGTGTTTTTATGGCTGCAGCAATTATGTTTTATGTTATGCGGAATGAAAAATTTAAACAGTATGATGTGAATTTTCATTTTCGTGGAATCAATTTCCCTATAATCAAAAAAATACTTAGTCTCGGATTGCCTAGCGGATTCCAATATTTTTTCGAAGTCGGCGCTTTTTCATTTGCAGTAATTATGATTGGATGGATTGGCGCAAA
>CXWK01000284.1_pt1 | contig 10944 bp, 8 predicted proteins | sample 590851 | NCBI WGS metagenome assembly CXWK01 (sample SAMEA3498364, study PRJEB10139) | wastewater metagenome | biome: wastewater treatment plant; material: activated sludge | place: Denmark | collected 2014-08-01
TCTGCTGAGTGCTCTCACGCAGTCGGCCGGACCAGGTGACCCGGTCCGGCCGATCGCAGTTCGCTTTGCTTGCAGTTCCGGCCCGAGTTAGCCGGGATGGCGGGAGTTAGCCGTTATCGCAGGAGCCGGCAGCCCATTCCACAGTGCGCGCCAGCAGATTCCACCCCTGCGCGGTAAGCGCCACGATGTCGTCACCAGGAAATGCCGCCCGACATCCGGTGGCCGTACTGCCGTCGGCCATCACTTGGCCTACTTCGTAGGTGAATAGTGACGATGCTGCCGACAAACGTCCGACCGTGGTCGCGTTCGCTCCCGGCGTTCCATAAGAGATCCAGGCGGGGCGGTTCAGCAGATTGGTCTGTCCCGTCAGTGCTGCCGCTTGGGCAATCGGGTGGCTGCCGGCCCCGAGGTCCAGAATCGCAGTGTTCATGCTCAGGTCGCCGGACGGGCCGGACGGGTTAGACAGGCCGAGAGCGTCCGCGGTCCGGGCCCTCAGCGAGATCACCGGCCGGGTTTCACCGTCGAAGCGGTCTTGCATCGATGCGCCCGATACCGACGGCGACAAGACGATGACCGAAGCCTTCGAGGTGATCCTGCCCTGGGTTGTTTCGGAGAGGGTAACGACTCGGAAACCCGCCTCGGTGAACTTCTGGATCAGTGCCCGATCCGCCGGTCGGAGGTTGTTGCTGTCGTTCACTAGCAGGGCGAGCGTGCGACCGCCCCCGACAAATGGCATGCCACTTGTCGGAGTGGTCGTGGTCGTCGTTGGCTGAGTCGTGGTCGTCACACCCGGCTGAGTCGTGGTCGTCACACCCGGCTGAGTCGTGGTCGTCACACCCGGCTGAGTCGTGGTCGTCACACCCGGCTGAGTCGTGGTCGTCACACCCGGCTGAGTCGTCGTGGTCACACCCGGCTGAGTGGTTGTCGTCGCGGGTGGCTGGGTCGTCGTGACAGGCGGCTGAGTTGTGGTTGTGGCTGGCGGTTGCGTCGTTGGCGGGCCCGGTGTCACCCCGCCGAAGTCGAGGAAGGCGCTTCGACCGGTGAGGACCCCACCGACGTGCGATCCGTCCATCGCGGTCAGAAGGCCACGGTCGATGAGTTCCATGTCGAAGGTCGCTTCATACGCGTCGGTTCCCGGATCCCAGTTCAGGGCCTTACCGGTGTTTGGGTCGAGCGCTGCGAGCTTGTGCCGCCTCACCACTTGGTCACCAAGGATCGACGGGTCGCGATAGATGATGTTGGAGTTGCCTGGCCACGGGTCAACCGATCCCGGTGCCTCGGCGTAACGGAAGTGCCCACCGATATAGACGGCGACATCGCTGATAGCGACCGAGTACACCGAGTCAAACATTCTGGTCACCCACAGCGGCTGCACATTTCCGTTGCCGTTGATGGGGAACGCCACCACGCTGTCGCCACAAGGCGGGTAATCGTCGCCCTTGGCCACCACGGCGAAGTACGCGCCGCTCGGAGCGATGTCAACGTCGCGGAGGGAAACTTCGAAGCCGTCGCGGCAATTGGTCTTGTAGACGTCGGTGTTCCAGTCGGTCAGCCGTGTCCCGCCGCCAGAAATGTCAACGACCGCAACGCCGCGGTGCTCGATACCTGCCACATAGGTCCCAGAGTGCACGACGACCAATCGAGACTCGTCAGGTGTGATGTCCAGGGCGCGGACGGACAGGGAGTTGTCCTTGCCGATTCCAACCGTGACCGGGAGGTTGAATCCGTTCGCGACGGCCCCGGTTGCAGCGTTCACCTCTGCCAGTCGTTGACGGCTCACCCCGTTGATCAGCGCAAACGAACCACCGGCAAAGAGGCGGCTGCCGCTCAGCGCTAAGGCCTTAACCTCGCCGTCGGCGTTCGCTCGGAAGTTGGTGTCGAGCTGACCGTTGGTGGTGTCGACCCTGGCTATCTTGCGCCGGAGCTGGCCGTTGACGTTGTTGAACGCCCCACCCAGATAGACATGGCGACCGTCGGGGTCGGCGACCATGTCGACGACGGGACCGTCTAACACGGGTGCGAAGTTCGACTCGTACGCACCGGTGTTGATGTCGTATGCCATCACATACCGCTGGGTGACCACCGGGCCGTTTGCGGAAGTCCGCACGGTCGTGAAGGTTCCCCCGACGAGGACCTTGTTGCCCACGACGGTGACGGTCAGACCCTGACCGTCTTGGATGATCGGCGTATTCGCCCGAGGAACTTGGGGCACCAGGCGTTGATGCACCACCTCGTCGGCTTTGGCATCGGTCTGAACCATGCTGGCCATGCCGATGGCTAACAAGACGGCTAGAAGCACGACAAAAGCAGGTACCCAGGCACGTCGTGCCCGGCTATTGATCCGTAGTTCCACAGGTCCCAGCTCCAAGTTCGGAACAGCAATAAGGCTGCAATATTGGGAGCAATAGCCACGGGGGGTGATGGCCGGAGAACTGTTTTTATTTTCCTTTAATGTAATTCGGACGCTGAGTGGTGGGATGTTGATCGGAGCCCCTGGTCAACGTGGCCGGGCCATCGGCAGTACCTCAACGCGACGCCGAGCTGGGCCGGGGCCCGCTACGACCGATTTGGTCAACACGGCGTGGTGGCCGAATCGACGGAAGCAGATGTCGTTCTTTGGGTCAAAACCTCGTACGCGATAGGCGGCCGAGGCCCCGGGTCGGCAAAGAAGTGTTCGTCTGAACCCGTTGAGGTTCTGTGATATGCCGTTGAAGATGAGTGGCACCGAAGCAATCGTCCCCCTGGCCACCGACGGGCTTGCAGACGTTCCCAACACCGCCCCGACGAGCCGGGACGAATTCATCGACCTCGTGCGGGCCGGCAGTTTGTTGGTCGTCGTCATCTGGCACTGGGTTTTTACGATCTTGGTCTGGCACGCGGATGGCCCTCACGCGTCCAACCCGATCGGGCGGACCTCGGGGGCGTGGGTCCTGACGTGGGTGTTCCAGGTGATGCCGGCATTCTTCTTCGTCGGCGGCTTCGTTCACTTTGGCCTCTGGAATCGCGCCAAGGCGAAGGGCACGTCCGCAATCACCTTTTTCCGTGACCGGCTGGTTCGCCTGCTGATTCCCGCGTTCGCCCTGATCGCGGTCATGTGGGTGCTCAAGGCGATCCTCCAAGCGGTTTATCCCAACGTCGAGTGGTTCGGCCGAGCGTTCATCTTGGTCATCAGCCCGTTGTGGTTCTTGGCCGTCTACGTGTTGGTAGTGCTGACGGTCCCCACCATGGTCTGGCTGCACAAACGGTGGGGCATCCTTGTGCCGGTGCTTTTGGCCGCCACCGCCGTATGGGTAGACGTACTCCGGTTCAAAGAGGGCGTCGACTGGGTTGCGTGGATCAACATGCTGGTGGTGTGGTTGTTCGTCCACCAGCTCGGGTTCTTCTGGCCTCAGCTCAAGGCAATGAGCAGGCAGGCGCATTGGGCGCTGATGCTCGGCGGCTTTCTGGCCCTGTCCGCGCTGACGAACCTGGGGCTCTACCCCCGGTCGATGGTGGGTGTGCCGGGCGAACGAATCTCCAACATCGGCCCGCCGACGGTGTGCATAGCCGCTCTGGCTATCGGTCAGGTCGGCCTCCTGCTGCTGATCCGTCCGGGGGTCATTCAGCGGATGGAACGCCCGCGCTGGCGTCGCTTCATCAGTTTCGCCAGCTCATATTCGATGGGGATCTTTGTCTGGCACGCGATGGGGTTCGCCATCTTGGTCGGCCTGCTGCGTCTAGCTGGTTGGGACGTTCCTCAGACCGATTCGTGGCAATGGTGGGCTCAGCGACCGCTGTTCCTGTTGGCGCCAATCGCGACGACGGCGCCGCTCGTTCTGGCCTTTCGACCCTTTGAAAGTCTTGGTCAGCGGGCCAAATCTGCCCGCTGACCTAGACGAGTCCTCTGCTCGAACTGCCTACCCGCAGACCCCGTACTTGGCTGCCTCGGTCGCGCCGTCGACGGTTTCGGTTGGCATGTCGTCACCCGCCAGGCGCTCGTCGATCCATGCGCCAATCTCGTCGAGCGCTTCGCCCTTCATGCCGTGACCCTGGCCGTCGAACAGCCGGTACTCCATGACCTGCCCCAGACCGCACATCCGCTCTGCAAGTGCATCCGGCGCCAAAGACGGAACCAGGTCGTCATCGGCTCCGTGAGCGATTAGCAGCGGGACGTCGAACTTGACGGTGCCGGGGTTGTTCGTTTCCAACGCGGCAGACCAGTCAGGAAGGTCACTGAACGACTTGGTGGCGAGGTCTTCGTAGGTGAGTCCCTCAAGCGCCGCTTCGAAGTCTTCGCTGCACCCAAAGGTCATGTCGTCGAACGCTTCCCAATAGGTCTCGCTGACGAACTCGTTGAGGTCGAGGTCGTACGCCTCGGCGTAGCCGATCGACGCCATGATCAGATAGTGAAGACCGATTCCGGCCTGAACAGCCGCGCCCAACAGGGGCATCTCGGTGGCGGGTGATTCGGCGACGATGCCGACCACGTCGAGTTCAGGAGCCCAGGCCGCTGCCAGTTCGGCGGCGAACAGCGCGGCGTGCCCGCCCTGTGACTGACCCCAAATCACGGTCTCATTGGAGATCTCAGCGTCTGGAATCTGCATGGCCGCTCGGGTGGCATCGAGCACGGAACGACCTTCGGTGACGCCGATCAAATAGTGGTGAACTCCGTCGGTTCCAAGGCCCTCGTAGTCCGAATCGACGATGACCGCAGGCGTGTCGGTCACACCCCACTGGCGACCGCCAGCCTGGGTAAGGGTGTATGAGCGGCTCGGGGCGCACGCGTCTCCGATACCAACGGTGCCGTGTGCGTAGCTGATGGTCGGGAACCCGCCGTCGGGAGCGTCGCCGCCGGGAACGGCAACCAGACCACCGACCATGATCGGCTCATCGTCAACACCTGACGATTCGTACCAGATGCGCCACAGCGTGCCCTCGTCTGATTCCTCGACGGCTTCTGCCTTGATCAACCGGCCGGGTTCACCCTTCAGTTCGGCGTCAGCGTCGGGTGCCGTCGGGTCTTCGAGGTCGAATGACGGGCCGACACCAGCCTGCTGGTCGGCTTCGCCTGCAACGAGGTTCGCCTCCCGAGGTATTTCGGCACGAGGATCATCCTGTCCGGCAGAGCCAACTTCGTCATCTGCAACAGTTGACTCAGTCGACTCGCCGTCCGCTGTAGTGGTCTGAGACTCGGCGTCGGTCGATTGCGACGTGGAGTCATCGCCGTCACCCGACGAGTCGTCGTCAGAACTGCAGCCGGCCGCAACGAGTGTCAGGCAGGCGATGACCGCCACTAACCATCGAAGGTGAAATCGGTGGATCAAAACATTCATTTGGTGAGCTCCCCTCGGCTAACCGCGCTGTCCCCTTGTTTCGCGGAGCTCGGGCGACCATGCCGCACCGGTCCGCGTCAACGCGATTTCACCAAGCATATGCCCGAAACTAACGGCGTCATTTCGCACTCGACGGGTGACGCTCCGAGGTTGTCGTTTGGGGTAGCTCCAGATGAGCTGCACCTAAATGATCTGCGGCTGGCTCGCACGGAACGTCGGCGATCGCTAGGAAACTCAGATGAAACGGAAGCTTGTTGGAGCCGCGGGGCTGCTCGTGTTCTTAGTGGTTGGGCCAGGCATCGCGATTGTCGGAATGGCGACCGATCAGCCGTGGAGGAGCGACCGGCAGACGTCGGTGCCGGCGACGTTTGTCATCCCTGCCGACGCGCCACGCCAGCTCACCGTCTTTACGAGGCGGTCAGGTATGGAGATCGATCGGCTGAGCGCACCGTGGGTGAAGTGTTCCGGCGAGGGAGCCGAGGTCACCGACCTGCCCGTCACCGTCAACGTCATGTCGTCGGGCAAACGCCAGTTGTTGACCCTTGAACCCGGCCAAGTCACCGTCGTGTGCGAGGGCATCGAACCACCGGCCGGTACCGTCGAACGCACGGCCTTCTTCCGGGACGGCTACGACAAGATCTATGTGGTGGGAGACCATCACAGCCCGCTTCCCTGGCTGATCGCCGGGGCTGTCGTTGCCATCGTCGGGGTCCTGACGCTCGGGTATGCCGTCAACGAGATGTGACGGGCGAGCGCCGCGCGGCGGCCCGACAGCGAGAGTCAGTGAGCTTCGGCTGCTGACTTCTTCGGAATCCGAGCAACGACGGTCGCCACGATCGACCCGACAAACATGCCGACCACGGTCGAGGCTGCGGTGTTGGCGAGCCAGGCGAGTACGCCACCAATACCCGCCACATCGTGAACCCCTTCTTCCCAGCCGTGCACGACGTCGTAGGGCCAGTCCCAGCCGAGTTCGTGAGCGCCGACGATGATGATGTGGCCGCCTACCCACAGCATCGCGACCGTGCCGATCGCGGAGAGCGCAGCCAGCAGTTTTGGCATGCCGCGCACCATGAGCGCTCCGACCCGCTTGGCGCCGGCGCTGTCACGCTGAGCCAGGGCAAGGCCCATATCGTCCATTTTGACGATGAGTGCCACGACTCCGTACACCATCACCGTGATCATGAGCGCGACGACCACCAGGATCAGCGCACGTTCCCAGAGCGGTTCGTCGAGCACCTCTTTGAGGGCAATGACCATAATCTCGGCCGACAAGATCAGGTCGGTCCGCACGGCGCTCGACACCGTGGCCGCTTCGGCATCGGGCCCTTGAGCTGCGGCGGGAACAGCATGACCCTCGTCGTGATCACCAGAACCGTGGGTGAACTTGTGGATGATCTTGTGGGCACCCTCATAACTGAGATAGGTGCCCCCCATCATCAGGATCACTTCGACCAGTTTTGGAGCGATCGCGCTGAGAATCAGAGCGACCGGCAAGATGATCAGCAGTTTGTTGCGGATCGAACCTTTGGCGATCTTGCCGATGATCGGCAGCTCGCGGTCAGCTGCCAGGCCCTGAACGTAGGCCGGTGTCACGGCCGTGTCGTCGACGACCACACCCGCCGCTTTGACGCTGGCCCGCCCGGCGGCGGCGCCGACATCGTCGATCGACGCGGCAGCCATCTTCGCTAACGAGGCGACGTCATCTAACAGCCCGACGAGACCACCGGCCACTGAACCCTCGATTCAATCTGCGCGGCCCAGCCACCTCACGGCGAACGGAGCCCGAACGTTTGGGTGCACACACTAGGGCGACCTCAGCAGCGAGGTAGGTTCAAGTTTCGGCAACGGTTCAACGCATTGGGCGGCCACGCGCTGCCATCAGCAGCGGGCAGGTGATCGGCACGCTGCTCACCAACGGTGGGCAACGCCGGTCGTCAGCGCAGCAGATCGACCGAGCCGAGCCGTTTAATAAGGCGCATCTGGCCCGTGATCATTCGGACAAACATGGCCTCTCCCCGCGCGGTCGGTTCGGAAAATGCCGCACCGAAGATGGTCGTCTGCAGCGCTCCGATCGAAGCCCACCGGTAGTCAGCACGGCAGTCGTCCCATGGGTAGCCAACGCCGAAACGATTGATGCCGTCGAACCACCGCTTGAGCAGCGCCTCCTCGTTCTGTTCATACATGTCGGGGTCGAGGGAGGTTGCAAACAGGAACGCAAAGTCGACGAGGCCGGCACTCGCGCGAACACCTTGCCAGTCGACGGCAGCGATCGTCGTCGGTGTTTGGCTTCGATCGAACAGCAAGTTGTCGGGCCGATAGTCACCGTGGACCAGTGTCTTGACGGTGGGTCCGCGCTGAAGCCACAGGTCAGTGCCGGACATCAGCAGTTCGCACACTTGACGACCGTGATCGTCGAGGACGTTGCCGAAGCGCCCGAGAAAGCCGGGGACAGCCATGGTGTACACGGGTTGGGTCATCGCCTCGCCGTCGGTGAGGGGCGCGAGCGCGGGCTCATCTTGAAGGGTGGGGTCGCCCCATCGCGGACCGTGGAGCTTGACCAACTCGTCAACGGCGACGTGCGCTTCGTCGAGGGTGATTCCCTCCAACTGATCACCGGCCACGGCCGGAGCCAGATCGTCGAGGATCAGGGTGAAGCTGCAGTCGTCACCGTCGTATTCGTACAACGACGCTCGCGGCATCCGGATGGCGACCTGATCGGCGAGATCTCGATAGAAACCCGTTTCGCCCACGTAGCCGGTCGGGCCCATAAAGCTGCGCACCATCGGGCTGGGACTGGCGAACTTGACGACAACCGACGTTGGTGCGGATGGGGCGCCTGCCGGCACCGACCCAAAGCCGTCGCCAAAATCGAACGCGACACGGGCGCAGATGCCCATTTGGCCGGTTCCGATCTGGGTGACCTCCACTTGAGCGACCGTTTGAGCGTCGGGCAGCAGGCCAACGCCGTGGAGAGCATCGGATGCCCAGGCGGCAGTGATGTCCTCGAGGGATTGAACGATCAGCGTGGGTCGATCCTCGCCGTCCGGCCGGGGCGTCCCGCGTAAGTGGGCCTGCGCTTTCGGCGGCCGGGGAGAGCCGGTGCCGCGTGCGGCGTCCAGGCGGGCCGCCGCCTCGTTGGCCTGGCGACGGGCTGCTGCTCGCGGGTTGTCGTCGACGGTTTCGGTTCGGCGTGCGTACTCGGCGACGATCGGTGCCAGTTCGTCTGGAGACGCGCCGTGCAAGATCACTCGGTCACAGCCGAGCGCGAACTGCGCTTCGATGGCGTCGACACACTGTGTGGGCGATCCCGTTGCGGCCGCCCGCAACCAGTCAGCGGGGATCAGCTGGGCGATCGCTTCGAGCTGGCTGGTGGTAGCCACCTGGTCGATCGCGCCACCGATCGAAGTGACGACCTGATCCGACCTAAACCGGTCGAGCGCGGCGGGGTCCCAGCGGTTCGTCTTGACGAGGAGATCGCCATAGCCCTGTAGATAGGTGGCGAGGCGGCCGACGGTCTTTCGCAACTGCACGTCGGAATCGAGGTAGTCGCCGACGGTTGCAAGACACGACCACACCACGACGTCTGCGGGGTCTCGACCGGCTTGTTCGGCGGCGTTCTTGACCGTGCTGACAGAGCGCGCGGTGGTTTCGTCGGTGAAGTAGGTGTGCAAGAGGACTTCGTCAAACGATCGTCCTCCCGCCGCGAGCGTGACGGGACCGAAGGCGCTGACGAGCAGAGGGACGTTCGCTGGCGTTCCGGCTCCGAGGTAGAGCATGCCCTTCCAGCCGGTAGCGCCGTTGTGGCCCATCACCATGCCGCCGCTCAGGACCTTCCGCAACACGTCGGCGGCGTCTTGGAGTTCGGCCGTGGTGACGGGGGCTATGGCGTAGAGGGTTTGGAGCGCAGCGATACCTCGGCCCAGGCCAAGGACAAAACGACCGCCCGTCAGCTCGTTCATCGTGCAAGCCAGAGATGCGGTGACCATTGGCTGGCGGGTGTTGTGGTTGGTCACCCCGGTCGCGATCCTGATCCGCTCGGTGACGGCTGCTGCCGCCCCGCACAGCACCCCGGCCTCTTTGACGTTGTACCGCTCCGAAATGAAAGCCGTACCCAGGCCCATCTCTTCGGCCCGGCGGACCTCCTCGATGATGTCCCGGTTCGATGTGGGCGCGCCTGCCAGTGCGTAAAACCCAAGTTCAGGGAACCGCTGAGCGGTGTTCGAGGTGTCGTCGGAAGCCATCGCCCAAGTCTGGCACGGTCCTTCTGGCCAAGTAGCCGACGCGGCGATCTTGTGTGGCGCGGGCGCCTCATCCGACTTCAGGTTCGCTTCAGGGGCAATTCGGCACACTGCCCTCATCGCACTGCAGACCCCGTTCAACCCAGAACTGGCGACGAGGCGAATACCGAAGAAACCTCGAAACGAAGGAACCGCACATGCGTAACCCATTTAGCACTAAGAACCTGGCAGTCGCTGGCATCTCGGCAGCCGTTGCACTGGGAGCTGGCGCCACGGCGCTCGGAACTTCCATCGGCGCAGCCGAAAACGATGGCACCGAGCCCAGCGTCACCACCGAGCAGGGCACGGAACAGACGACAGACACGACGTCCCTGACCTCGAGAAGTGACGGCACCGCCGAAACCCAAACCGACGGCACCGAGCCAGGCCGCACCCGACCTGACCGCTCCGAATCCAGCGAAGCCCCCAAGGCAGACGACGGAACGGATGCCGACGCCAACGACACCAAGGACGGAGCCGGTAAAGAAGGGTGCGAGAAGGGCAACCGTCCCGAAGGCGCTGAAGACACGGCCGAGGGGACGGGCGACATGGCCGAAGGTGGCCGCGGACGCCACGGCGGTATGAGCGGCGGCGACGGCGCCACGTCCGAACAAGCTCCCACCACGACTGAGTCCGGCGACGCCGCGAACACCTCGATGAGGGGCGGCGCGGTGACTATGCAAGCCGCGTAACACCTGCCCGTCGCTGGTCGAAAGCACCTCAGGAGGACGTTCACCTGGACTGACGCTGCCATGTGGCCTGACACTGAACCGGGAAGCCTCCCCCCGGTTCAGTGTCGGGTCACGTGGCGCGTTCCACCAGACCCAATGACCGAACCTCAGATTTGGTCCCACGTCACGGCGACTCGTTGCCGGTGAGCGGCGATACTGGCTTCACAGAAGATGGTTGAAGGTCGACGGTCCCCGCACTTCAGAGAAAGCCGGCACGAAATGCGCATTGCAAACGTTGATGGGCGAGCGTCAGTCCTTGTGGGAGACGGAATCGCCGACGTCGAAGAAGCAACCGGCGGCCGGTTCGGGTCGTCGCTCAGGGACGTTTATGACCGGTGGGACGAGTTCCGCGACGCGGCAACCCAGATCGATTCGGCGACAGCACCACTTGAGCTGGCGCGCCTCGGGAACCCGGCGCCGGTGCCTCGACAGGTGTTTGCCGTCGGCCTCAACTACCGGGCACATGCCGAAGAGTCGGGGATGGCCATTCCGAGCGTGCCCGCGACGTTTACGAAATTCCCGGCCTCGCTCGGCGGCCCGTTCGACGACATCGAGATCCACGGCGACTCGATCGATTGGGAAGTCGAACTTGTCGTCGTCATCGGTCGATTGGCCGACCGG
>CXWK01008710.1_pt1 | contig 10944 bp, 11 predicted proteins | sample 590851 | NCBI WGS metagenome assembly CXWK01 (sample SAMEA3498364, study PRJEB10139) | wastewater metagenome | biome: wastewater treatment plant; material: activated sludge | place: Denmark | collected 2014-08-01
CGAAGAAACCTTGCGCCACACCGCCCGCCAGCTCCACGTACCTATTGATGGCACCATGGGCAAAGGCAAATTGATAGATGCCATTTTTGGCGAAAAAGTAGAGCCATTGCTCATACAGCCCACTTTTATCACCGACTATCCGGTGGAGATGTCGCCGCTTGCCAAACGCCACCGCAACAACCCCGATTTGGTGGAGCGTTTTGAGGCGATTTGTAATAAAAAAGAAATTATGAACGCTTTTTCGGAACTCAACGACCCGATAGACCAACGCCAACGTTTCGAGGAGCAGTTGAATTTGGCAGCACGCGGCGATGAAGAGGCAATGGCATTGGACGAAGACTTTTTGCGGGCTTTGGAATATGGTATGCCACCCACTGCCGGAATTGGTATCGGCATCGACCGCCTCGCCATGATTATGACCAATCAGCCCTCTATTCAGGAGGTGATTTTCTTTCCGCAAATGCGCGATGAAGCATAATACAAATACGGATAATTACAGTGATAATATCTTTTTCTTGACCTTGTCGAGTGGCAATCATTACTTGACAAGGTTTTTTTATTAGCATTGTATTCATTTAATCACTTTACTATCTTTGTACAGACATACGAAAAATTACTTGTTTTCGTTAGTGCTGTGGCTGCTTCATTTTTATTACAACAACAAAAAAAACAAATACTTTCTCTTGCATTATCGCTCTTTTTCCTTACCGCTTGCGCTATTTTGTAGCTTTTGGTTTTTAATAGCAGCTTTAAGTTCCTGCCAACAAGAAGATTTGCTGTATAGTGCCTCCGATGCACAACTCGAATTATCGGCAGATACGATCACATTTGATACCGTATTTACCAATATTGGTTCTACTATCAATGGTTTTTTGTTGTATAATCCCTACAATCGCTCGCTGAACATCAGCCGTATAGAGTTGTCGGGCGGCTCACAATCCAATTTTCGTATCAATGTGGACGGCATCAATGCCCCACTTGCCGAAAATATACAGGTTTTGCCCGGCGACAGTATGTATGTATTTGTAGAAGTTACTGTGGATCCTAATCAGGAGCAATTACCTTTTGTGATAGAAGATTCCATTTTACTCACCACCAACGGCAATTTGCAAAAAGTATATTTGAATGCTTGGGGGCAAAATGCACACTATTTGCGAGCCGATAGTGTATATTTTTGGGAAGTATGCGATGAAGTATTTGAAGATGATTTGCCATACATAGTATTTGGCGGATTATATGTGCCTCCGAATTGCACGCTCACTTTGGCACAAGGCGTAGATTTGCATATACACCCCAAAACCAATAATCTAGCTACCTTCTCAGGCATTTGGGTAGAAGGAACTTTGCTTATTGAAGGAGAAAAAGACAGTCTTGTAGAAATAAAAGGAATGAGGTTAGAGGATTATTTTGATGATAAAGCCGCCCAGTGGGGAGCGATACATTTATTGCGCGGCAGTAGCAGCAGTATTCGCTATGCAAGCATTAAAAACAATATCTGGGGCATTACCGTAGGTAAAACATTAGACACCACCTGCACCACCATTGCTACCACACCCAAAGCCAATTTGAATATAAAAAACAGCACCATTTACAATAATTTAGAACACGGTATAGAAGCCATACTGAGCAATATTACCGCCGAAAATTGTTTGATTTATAATTGCGGAAAAAATAATGTATTGTTGCAATATGGCGGCGAGTATCAGTTTACAAATTGCACTTTTGTAAATTACGGCGGCAATTTATCGCACCAAAACAGTCCGGTAGCAGCGGCACTTAATTTTATTGTATGCACAGAAAACGGAGAGCAAACTGCATTTGCCGCCCCTGAAATTACCAACATATTATTCAAAAACTGCATTATTCACGGCTCACGAGAAGAGGAGTGGGTATTTAACGACCAAGATGTTTCGCAGGGAGCAGAGATTAATTTTGAAATGAGCAACTGCATTTTGCGCACCAAACACAACACCGACACGCTCGGCTACACAAATTGTATCATCAATCCCTTAGCCAAAGATACTATGTTTGTGAAGCGCAGCGAATTTGATTTTCACCTGCACCCGCAATCGCCCGCCATTGACAAGGGCAACTGGAACAACCCCCTGACCGAGGATTTGGACGGCAACCCGCGCAGCAATATTCCCGACATAGGTTGTTATGAATATCAATAGATGCTGTTGAATGCATTATTTTTGTAACACGCGAGTCGGTAAAAAAAAATATTATCTGTCACTTTTATAACAACAACTTTGGGATATGAATCAAGAGGTACTTCATCTGCTGGCGCGAGCTACTTTCGGCATTTCTGCTGAAAGCATCACAACATTTGCTTCGCTCAACAGGCAACAAGCCCTTGATATATTGTGGGAAACATCAGCTACTCCCCCACAAAACCTGAGCCTCGTGCCACGCCGTGTACCCATTGCAAATCGCACGGCTCAAAAAACACCCGAAGAAATTAGAGCCGACAAATTATTGATGCGGAGCGAAAAAAGCCGCCTCAATTTGCTGTGGTTAGAGCATTTGGCGCGCGGCAAAAAGCAGTTATTGGAAAAAATGACACTGTTTTGGCACGACCATTTTGCCTGCAATATTCCCAATCCGACCTTGATGGAGCAATATATCCACACTTTGCGCACCCACGCTTTGGGATATTTCGGCGATTTTCTGCTCGCCATTATCCACGAACCCGCCATGATAGTTTATCTCAACAGCCGCAAAAACCTCAAATCATCACCCAACGAAGATTTTGCCCGCGAGTTATTGGAATTGTTTAGTATAGGTATTGGCAACTATTCCGAAAAAGACATCAAAGAACTGGCGCGTGTGTTTACGGGTTGGAATTTTGACGGTGCGGGAAATTTTATGATTCAAGAGGCGAACCACGATTCGGGCATCAAAACATTGATGGGCGAAAGCGGCAATTTCAGCAGCGAGCAAGTGGTGAATATCTTACTCAACCGCCGCGAAACGGCACAGCATATTACAGGAAAAATTTGTTTGTATTATTGTGGAAAAATGCCTCCTGCCGAAATTTTGAATGATTTGTCAGAGCGTTTTTTTGCAGACGGCTACCATATCGGCAATTTGGTGCGCAATATTTTGAGTTCAGGTTGGTTTTATACTGATGAATACAGAGGCAACCGCATTAAATCGCCGATAGAATTATTGGTAGGAACAATGCGCTTGTTTAAAGTAGATTTTCATGAGCCGATGGCGGCGGTGGGCTTGCAAAAATTGATGGGACAAGAGTTATTAGCTCCGCCGAATGTAGCGGGCTGGGCGCAAGGCACGGCTTGGATAAATCTATTTACACTCACTTTTCGTTTAAATCTCTTTCGCAATTTGCTCAACAAAAGCATGGCTACCGTAAAAACCCCGCCGCCTTTGAGCGATGAGGGCGATGAAGTGGAAGTAAACAGCGAAGAAGTGATGCACCTGCTGAATATAGATGTAGCACCTTTTATTCAAATGTTGGAGCAACACCCCACACAACAGCCCGCCCAACAATGCGCCCAAAATATATTATTGTGTAGCACCTCCCATTTAGAGCCGCTTTTTGAGCGATGGAACACCGCCTTTGGGCAACAAAAAATCGGCTATCGCGATATTATTATTAATCTGCTCAGTATGCCGGAATTTCAACTCAATTAAAACAACACACAAAAAGCTGTTCTCATGGCTATTTTCAATATACGCCCCACTTTCACTTCTCCTGAAAAGGCAGCCCCTGCTTTTTTGAAAAAAAACCTCCCCGCTGCCCACAATACCGACCAAATATTGGTAGTTATTCAGTTGAGCGGCGGCAACGACGGATTGAACAGCATTGTACCGTACCAAAACGACATATATTACCGCAGTCGCCCCCACTTGGCATTACCCAAAAACACATTGGTACATTTAGACGATATGCACGCCCTGCATCCGGCTCTGACACCTTTGAAAAAATATTATGACGAAGGCACGATGTGCATCATCAACGGAGTGGGCTATCCTAATCCCAATCGCTCCCATTTTCGCTCTATGGATATTTACCAAAGTGCAGCACCCGATAGCTACGAACAAAGCGGTTGGATAGGACGCTATTTAGACGAACACTATCAACACTTTCCCGAACATTTAGCTATCCCCAAAGCCATAGAAGTAAATAGTTTGCCTTCTTTGGTAATGAAAGGAAAACAACATCAAGGCATTGCATTTGAAAATGCGCAGACATTGGAAACCTTTTTTGAAAAGCCTTTTTTTAAAAACCTGTACGAACAAAATACCGATGATTTTACAACACACAACGAAACTTTGGATTTTTTGTATCAAACGCTGAATGTGGGGGCGGCTTCAAGTGCTTATATCAACGAAAAAGTAGATTTATACACACTCAAATCGCCTTTTCCGAATTATGAATTGGGAAAAAAACTGCACAATATTGCCCAAATGATTTTGTCGGGCGTAGAAAGCAGCGTATATTATACGTCACTCGGCTCTTTTGATACACATGTGTCGCAAAGCAACCGACATGCCAAATTGTTGGGTATGTTGGCAGAAAGCGTAGATGCTTTTATTACGGCATTAAAAAGTCAGGCACAATTCAAACGGGTAACGATTGTGGTATTTTCGGAATTTGGGCGGCGCGTAGCCGAAAATGCAGCACAAGGCACCGACCATGGAGTGGGTAATTTTATGCTGCTTTTTTCGCGGCATTTAGCCAAGTCGGGTTTTTTCAATCCGATGAATAATCTCCAAAATCTATTTGATGGTGATGTACCCTGGGAAATTGATTTCAGGCAAGTATATGCTGCTTTGCTCGAAAATATCCTTCAAACGCCCGCCAAAACCGTGCTGAAAGGAAATTTTGAACCTTTGCCTTTATTCAAAAATCAAGTTCTTTTAACATAAAAATAAAATAAAGCATAGCGCAAAAATCAGAACTTTGCAGTTTATTTTTTTTATGATTTTTCTTTTGAAAAAAAATTTTGATTAAAAAATGACAACAAAACCACTCAGTATTTTAGTAACCAACGATGACGGCATTACCGCCGCCGGTATTGCTCAATTGGTGCAGGTAGGGCTTAAATTCGGGAAAGTAACCGTAGTAGCTCCCGACAAACCACAATCAGGAATGGGGCACGCCATTACTATCAGTTCACCGTTGCGGCTTACGTCGGTTTCCATTTTTGAAGAATGGGGCGTAGAGGCATTTTCCTGCTCCGGCACACCGGTAGATTGCGTAAAACTCGCCAAAGACCAAATTTTGCACCATGCTCCCGATATTTGTTTGAGTGGAATAAACCACGGCTCCAATGCCGCCATCAATGTCATTTATTCCGGCACAATGTCGGCAGCGATGGAAGCCGCCATTGAAGGCATCAACGCTATTGGTTTTTCTTCGCTCAATTACGACCCCTCCGCCGACCTGAGTGCCTGTGCGCACTATGCCGAACAAATTATCCGTCAATGTTTGGAGCGCGGATTTCCGGCTTCGCGCTTGCTCAATGTCAATTTTCCGAATTTGCCGCTTGAAGCCATCAAAGGTATCAAAATATGCCGACAAGCCGAAGCCAAGTGGGAGCAGATTTACGAAAAACGCTACGACCCTTTCAAACGACCCTATTACTGGCTCACGGGCGATTTTGCCAACGAAGACACCGACGCCGACAGCGACTGGACAGCTTTGATGCAGGGCTATGTATCAGTAGTGCCCGTACAGCACGACCTCACCGCCTACCGCGATGTGGACTGGTTGCGCGAGCATTGGCAATAGCGTTGACAAGAAAAATTTTTAAGCGTTTTTTTGTTCAAATGATTGCAGCACTTCCACCAAATGCTGCACACCTTCCATATCCATGGCATTGTACAAAGAAGCCCTGAAGCCGCCTACTGTTTTGTAGCCTTTGATGCCCACAATATCGTGTTGCTGTGCATATTGCAAGCAAGCCGCTTCCAAGTCGGGGTTTTTTATATCAAATACTACATTCATCAAAGAGCGATTTTCTTTGCCCTGAATACGCGGAGTGAATAATGAACTATTATCCAAAAAATGATATAAATAAGCCGCTTTTGCGATATTATCCTGCTCTATTACAGCCAAGCCGCGTGCTGCTATCCATTGCAAAGTCAGATAACACGAATACACCGATAGCACGGCCCGCGTATTCAGCACCGAAGCCTTAGCGATATGAGCGGCATAATCAAAAATTTCGGGTAGGGGACGCGGTTTGTTGCGTTGCGCCCATTCGCGGTCAATAATAACGAAAGAAGTACCCGCTGCGCCTAAATTTTTTTGTGCGCTGGCGTGAATGAGTGCAAATTGTGCTACATCAATACGCTTTGAAAAAATATCGGAACACATATCGGCTACCAAAGGCACTGCGCCACACGCCGGATACTGCTGAAATTGTGTGCCGTAAATGGTATTATTGCTGGTAAGGTAACAATAGTCGGCATCTTGCGGTATGTTTATATTTTGCGGAATATAGCTAAATTGCGCATCTTGGGAAGATGCCACTATTTCAGCATTGCCGTAGCATTGTGCATATTCAACGGCTTTGTTGCTCCAGTGTCCGGTATTGATATAGGCAGCTTTTTTTGCCAAAAAATTCATCGGAATCATAGCAAAATGATGCGTAGAGCCTCCGGTGATAAAAAGCACTTCGTGGGTATCGGGCACTTGCAAAATTTCGCGCACCAAGCGTCTCGACTCCTGCATGACGTGCGTAAAATCGCTGCTTCGGTGCGATATTTCGGCAACAGACAAGCCACTGCCGTTGAAATTAAGAACACCCTGTGCCAATTGTTCAATAACGGCGGCGGGCAAAATGGCGGGACCCGCATAAAAATTATATTTTTTCATGGCGGCAAAGTTTTAAAAAAAAATAGCAAAAAACGATGTTCAGGAAGGATTTTTGAATAAAATTGTGCGGCTCTGCATTTCTTTTACAATTTCACGAAACCAAAAAGAGAAATCATCGGGCTGTGTGGTAATCCAATGCTGCAAGGCAGCAGGCACTATCCACAATACAGCATCGGCTTCGCTGTGGGAAAAAGGAACATTGCCATCGTAGCGGGCGGCAAATACGGTATCATGCTCGTACTCCCAAAGTTGGCTTTTTTCGTCAAAAAAACGATATACAAAAGAAAACAGGTTTTGGAGGGCATTTTCGCCGACAGCAATGCCCAATTCTTCTTGTAGGCGGCGGGCGGCCGCTTGCTCCAAAGTTTCGTGGGGGCGCGGGTGGCTGCAACAGGCATTACTCCACAAACCGGCACTGTGGTATTTGCTGTAAGCGCGGCGTTGAAGCAACCATTCTCCGCGCTCATTATAGAGCAACACACTAAAAGCGCGGTGAAGCAGCCCTTCGCGGTGGGCGTGCAATTTTTCGGCACTGCCAATAGCAACGCCTTGTTCATCTACTAAAATAACCTCTTCGCTAATCATAGACTATGTAGGAAATGAGCAAATGGTATCGTTTTTCTTTAACAAGGTTTGGCTACTTGTGCAAAATTTTTTTTCATTTCCAAGCGGTCGTGCAATTGTTTGCCTAATGCCTTTGGCGGTAAGGCTGCACCCATTTCAAAGCCACAGCTTTTCCAGAAAGCGATAGCTTTTTCATTTTCTTTCATTACTGCTATACAAATACGCTCAAATCCCTTCGACAAAGTATAACTTTCAAACCATTGGTAAATGCTTTTTCCTTTTCCTTTGCTTCGTTTTTCGGGGTGCAGAAGCAGCAAGGGCAAATGCATGGTATTTTGGCTGGGATAATGCTTAACGGCTCGAATGATGCCGATGAGTTCGTTGGCTTCAAAAATACCGAAAGCCAAATATTGTTCGGGGTTGCTGTCTTCAGGAAAATCAGTGAAAAAACCCTGAGAACCAGCTTCGGTAGGCAATTGCCCTTCCATCAAAAGAGCATAGTCGGTGCATATTTCGGCAAATTCGGCTACGATTTCATTCTCACGTTCTTCCAGCAGTTTTATCATGAATTCAGAGTTCTTAAAAACCAAATGCTCTGTCATACTTTTATTTTAAAATAAAGACGTTATAAAGATAAAAATAGTTCTGTCGGCTACCGAAAAAATATACTATATCAACAGCAGGCGACATTTTTTGTTTGGCTTTGAACAATAAAACACAAGATTTATATCTGTAAATTGCATTGTAAAAATTTATATTTCATACATTTACAAAGCATTTAGAATTTCTTCACATAAAGCGACATTGTTACGAGTGCGATATGGTATAATAATCTGTGCTTGCTGATAATACAATTGACGTTGTTGTAAGGTATTTTGGATAAAATTCATCAATTCATCGCCTTTGAGGTGTGCAATTAAAGGGCGGTGTGCTTGTTGAAATTTAAGCCGTTGATACAGCACTTCGGGCGGTGTTTGCAGATAAACAGTACAGCCCTTGTCATTCATAAATTGCATATTGTCAAAAAAACAAGGTGTTCCGCCGCCTGTTGCAACCACAACTCGTTCAAAACCGGACATTTCTTGTAGGGCGGCGGCTTCCTGCTCCCGAAAATAGGTTTCGCCGTGCGCACTGATGAGTGTTTTGATACTTTTGCGGCAGCTTGTAGCGATGTATTCATCTAAGTCAATAAAATCGTATTGCAAGGTTTGTGCCAACAATGCACCTACAGTGCTTTTTCCGGTTGCCATAAATCCGAGCAAAAATATTCTTACGGGAGGCTGATACTGTTTATTATTCATCGCTGCTACCACTACATCAAAAAAAAAATACAGACAAATATATTATTCATTCTCATTTGTCTGATTGCTCCGTAGTATTGACCATACCTGTTGTGCCAGTTCGGGTACTTGTTTCAAATAAGCCAGTTCGCGCATTTTATCGCGGGCATCTTCAACCGGAATACCGAAATACACCTTACCGCCTTCGAGCGATTTGGGCACACCCGATTTAGCCAATACTACCGCCCCTTCGCCGATATGGAGGCTTTTGTTGATGCCCACCTGCCCCCAAATAGTCACGCCGTTGCCGAGCGAAGTTTTTCCGGCGATACCCACCTGAGCAGCTATCAAACAATTTTTGCCCAGCACCACGCCGTGTCCGATATGCACCTGATTGTCGATTTTACAGCCTGCGCCGATAATGGTATCACCCGAAACACCTCTATCGATGGTGCATCCTGCGCCAATTTCTACATTATCTTCAATGAGCAGCCGCCCGCAGGAGTGCATTTTTTCGTAGTTGCCTGCGGTGCGTTTTTTATAATAAAAAGCATCGCTGCCCAAAGTAGTGTTGGCGTGTACAATTACATTTGCGCCGATGTGGGTATGGTCATAAATGACCACATTGGGATAAATAATAGTATTTGCACCGATACTGACGTGGTTTCCAATCGCAACATTATGAGCAATTTGCGCCGTTTCGTCAATATTAACTGCTTCGCCACAGGCTTTGGAGCTTATTTTCAAGGGGCGAAAAAATGTTGCCAAACGGTTGTAGTCGCGGAAGGGGTCGTCAGAGATGATGAGTGTTTTTTGGAGGGGGTTGGCAACCTTTGCTTCGTTGATGATAATAACAGAAGCAGCAGACTGCAAGCATTTTTGATAATATTTGGGGTGATCCACAAAACTGATGTCGCCCGCCTGTACTTTATGTATTTCGTTGATACCCAAACAAAGTTCATCGTCATTGCCCAAGCAAACAGCAGACAGCATAGCAGCAATATCGCCTGCACGGTAAGGTTGTGGAAATTGCATACAGATATGAAGATGTATAAAAGAAATGAATATTTTTTAATTCAGAAATAATAAGATTTGATGTTTTTTTTATTCAACCACGCGAATACGCGGTATAAACCAGAGGCAGAAAAAGGTTAGCAGAATAGATAAATAACCCACGACAGAAAAATTGCCCAAAGTACCGTCTGCATTTTGCACAATAATAAACCCCGCCAAGGTAGAACTCAATCCTGAAGCTATATTTTGTACGGCAGCGCGCAAACTCATAAAGCCGCCACGTTGTTGTGCCGCCACTGCTCCCGACATCAGTGTTTGTGCCGGAATATAACGTCCGCGTTCCAATACAAAAAACAAAGCAATCACCACAAATATAAACCACAAATGAGTAGCTGCCGTCAAATGTGTAATGAGCAAAGTAGGTATCACCGCCAAAGCAATGAGTACTTTCAGTACCTGATGGCTGCTATAACGGTCGCTCAATCTGCCCAGCAAAGGCGACGAAACCACCGACACACTGCCACCCACCAAATATATCAAAGGAATTTGCTCTTGAGTAAATCCTATATTTCTTACCATATAAGGAGCAAAGAAAGGAATGAGTACAAAATGTCCGATGGTGATAAAAAATCCCAAGCACAGCGCATATACTTGGTTGGAGTCGCGCAGCACTTGTTTTAAATAGGTGAGGGGCGATGCGTAAGGAACGGCTTGCTGCAAGTGCTTTCTCAAAGAAGGCAACCAAGCCAGCATCAATATCCATATCAAAGCACCAAAGGCGGCTACTGCCAAAAAAGGAACGTGCCAATCATACAAATTAGCCAGATACAATCCGAAAGGCACACCTACAATGGAAGAAATAGAAAAAGAAATGGAATACAAGCCCATTGCTTTGCCGCGCTCGTGGTATTCGTACAAATCGCTGATGGCAGCCAATACCAAACTACTCGCCACGCCGCCAAAAATTCCGGTAATACAACGCGCCAGCAACAATACCCAATAGCTGTAAGCACTGCCGCACAAAGCCGTACCCAACACAAAGCCGCCCGCTGCCACTAACAAAGCCGGACGGCGATCGAAGCGATCTAAAAAAAAGGTAGCGGCAAAACTGCTCAATCCAGCACTAAAAGTATAAATAGAAACGGCAATACTGAATTGTTGGGGCGTAATGGCAAATATTTTCATGAGGCGGTCGCCTAAGGGCATCATCAAAATAAAATCCACCATGTGTGCAAA
>CXWK01061292.1_pt1 | contig 10944 bp, 22 predicted proteins | sample 590851 | NCBI WGS metagenome assembly CXWK01 (sample SAMEA3498364, study PRJEB10139) | wastewater metagenome | biome: wastewater treatment plant; material: activated sludge | place: Denmark | collected 2014-08-01
GCCAGGTCTCGACGGCGGCGCGGGCCGCCGCTTCGGTGGGGCGTTGCTTCGTCATCTCGCCCACGCGGGACTTCCATGCAGTTCGAGTTGGTCGGCGAAGTAGTAGTTGCGGAACCGTTGGAGCAGCTCGTCGACGCGTTGTGGCGGCAGCGCAACGAGTGGCTCGTCGCTGCGTGGCGCCGCCCTGTCCCACGGCGGTCCCGTCACCATCAACGTCAACGCCGGGCCGCCGATGGCACGGACGTAGTGCCAGGCGTCGCGGTCCGTCATCTCGTACTCGATGCCGCCGTCAGCGACGAGACGGGCCGCCACCGGCGGGGCAACGTCGCCGACACCGTAGCCAACGCCCATCTCGTAGCGGCCCTCGATGACACGCATCGCGCTCGGCCACGGGTGGGGATGGAACAACGCCTGCTCCGGCTCGCAGGGGTGGATGAGATGAAGGTAGACGCGCAAGTCGCGGACTTGGCGGTAGACGCGCTCGACCCGCGGCGGATGGTAGTTGATGTCGAGGCTCCGCCAGCCGTCGCGCTCGATGAGCAGGGCGGGAAGGATGTGCTCGATGTCGTGAAGCTTGGTCAGCATCTACTGGTTCCTCTTCTTCTGCTTCTGCTGGTCCTTCTTGTGCCCTTCCACCTTTCGGAGGTGGTACTGCACGTCGGCCTCCGAGACGGGGTCGAGCCGAACTTGTCGAATGAGCTGCATCGCCTCGTCGGGATGCCTCGCCATCCAGTCCGGCAACGTGTAGCGCTCGAAATACTTCGAGCGCAGCAGGAAGTGCAGCTCTTCGTCCTCGGTCACGGCTCTACTCGCTGCTCTGCGCTCTCTTTCGCGCCTCCAACATGATCGACAACACTCCCTGCAACCTCGCGATCTCAGGATCGCTGTGGTACCCGGACTCCTTGGTCACGACCTCGTACCTGTCGAAGGTGGCGACCACCTCTCGGCGGGTCATCTCGATCAGCGCAAGGATCTGTTTCTCGGTCAGCATCTACCGGTTCCCCTTCTTCTGCGGCGTCGTCTCGTTAGAAACCCAGGTCGACGGCTCGTGGCCGAGGTACGTGATCAGCTCGGCGTAGCTGAAGCCGCCGCGTTCAGCGAGCCGCTCCGCGCTCTGTTCCGTGCCGTTGCGTCGCGAGTACTCCACGTAGGCATCCTGATGCTCCGCCCACGTGATCGTTCCATCCGGACGCCCACTACGTCCGTAGCCGCGTCCGGGGTCGCCCTGCACCGGTGCGCGCGGCGGAGCGGGAACCGGCCACGGGTACCGAGAGTCGACACCTTCGATCCGGTCGCCACCTTCGATCCGGTCGCCACCTTGGGTGACGAGGTGGACGGTGTCGCGAAGCTTCTTGAAGCGGTCGCGCCCCATCGAGCTGCGGAGCGCCGGCCAGTGCTGTTCGATGACCAGCGCGGCGGCCATCACCGCGTCGAAGGCACGCCGCAACGCTTCCCGCTCCGCCGGCTGCAGCTTGCTTGACTTCGCGTCGCCCTCAATGAGACCCCAGAGCACGAGCAACGGACTGTCGGCGCCAGCATCGCCGTACTTCGCGTCGTACTTCGCGATGAGGCGCTCCGCCTCTTCGAGCACGAGGTCGGACCGTTCCATGGCGGGCGATCGGCGACTTTCGAGATGGGCTCGGATCACCTCCGCCTCACGGGTGAGGGCGTCCTCCAACGCCTCCGTCGCCGTCGCCATCGCCGCCTCGTCGAGAGGGGAGGGAGGGCTCAGGATCGCGTCGTAGGCGCGCTCGACGGCATCGTAGGCGGCCTGGACTTCTTCTTCCGATGTCATGGCGTCACCTCGGTGACCAGACGCCGCATGCCGGCGCATGGCCGCCCCTCAGCAGCGTGACAGCCCCACCGCGACAGCGTACGCCGCCCCACCGTGTTCATCTCGGCGAGGGCGGCGCGCGCCCCGTCTTCCCACTCGCCGCCGGGCCGAAGTGGGCACTCATCACATCCCTGCGGCTTTCCGCGAACGCGCCGCTCTTGGGCGGCGGCGGCCAACCAGGTCTCGGCGGGGGCGACGCCGTTCGCGATGTACAGGAGCCTGCGCAGCTTGATCATGGCCCCAACACCTCGATGAAAGCGGCGGCCCACGCTGTCACGACGACCATCGCGACGACGAAGACGAAGACGTCCCACAGCAACTCGCCGAATCGTTTTTTCATCACTCTTCCCAACGCGCGGGCGGCGGGATGTCGAGCCCATAGATGTTGGCGAAGTGCCGCATCCTGTTTTCGAGAGACAAGTCGTTGTCGAGCGCGTCGTCGTGCACGCGCTGGAGTCGGAGCAGAAACGCCGCCGCTCCCTTCGGCGTCGGCTTGAGATGGTCCGCCAGCGCCCGCATCACCTCCGGATGCGAGGCCTTCGGCGACGCGTCGCGGAGGAGGCCGACGATGTTCGCGTCGGGGATCAGCCAGCCGACGGCGCAGCAACGACGAGCCCCATCACAACGGTAGAGGCAAAGGCCCGAGCCCTCCTCGACAGACCGCTGCCAGCCCTGGATGCGCAGGCCGCGCCACGCCATCGTGAACGCTGCCTGCCTCCAGGCTTGCCCTGCTGCTCGCGCTCTCCGACGAGCGCTGTTCTTCTTGTCAGTGTCCATCACGTCTCCCAACGCGCGGGCGGCGGAATCTTGAGGCCGTGCTTCTCGGCGAAGTGGCGCATGTTGCCCTGCAAGTCGACGCCGTTGCGAGTGCTGTCGTGTACCCGCTGAAGGTCAGTCAGGAACCCGCCGCCTCCATCCGGGATGGGCTGAAGATGATCAGCCAGAGCGGAGAGCACATCAGGCTCCGATGCCAACGGCGAGCCGCCAAACACCAGTTTGTCGTCGGGGATCAGCCATCCGACGGGGCAGCAGCGGAGCCCGTCTTTGTCACGGATGCGGTAGTAGCAGCCGCTGCCCGAATCAGCGGCGGCGCGGCGCCATCCCTGGATGGCGAGCCCGCGCCAAGCCATCGTGAACACGGACTGCGTCCATGTCTTCCACGACTTGGCGCGTGAGGAGGCTCGTTCAGTCACGGATCTCGGACCGCCCGTTGCCGTTCGCCGGCAGCCGCATCGCCTCGACGGCGGACTCCAGCTTGGTGCCGCGGAAGACGCGGTGCAGTACCTCCGCGACGCTGCCGCCGCCGAAGATGCCCATCACGCCGAGCGCCTTCGTCGCCTCCGTGGTGAGCGCGTTGTCGCCGAACGCCTGCAGCGCCCCGATGAACTGCGGGCTCATCGCACCGAAGCGCTTCTCGTAGGCGGCGGCATCGGCGGCGAGCCGTTCGAGTTCGAGCTGCAGCGCAGCGGTGAGGCGAGCGTGAGAGACGGCGTCGCGAGCCTTCTGCTCTTCGAGTTCGCCTTCGGTGAGAACGCCCCGATGCGTCGACTCCTGCAGCTCGACCTCGCTCCTCATCTCGAACGCCCGTGCGCGGGCGCCGATCTCGGCGAGCTGGATCATCAGGGTGCGGTCGAGGTCGGCCTGCTTCAGCTGGATGCGAAGCTGCTGCGTCTCGTCCTCGTCGGTGAGCCGGGCGCGCTCGATGTCGCGGCGACGGCGCTCCATCTCGTAGCTGCGCTCCGCCTCACCGATCTGAAGCGCCTGCGTCACGGCGGTGTGCTGCGCCTGGACGAGAAGAGCCCGGATGCGGTCGTCGCTGATCTCGATGTTGAGCACCTCCACGTCGCTGATCCGCATCCCGTTTTCGGGGAAGAAGAGACCGGGCCGCTTCTTACCCTCCGTGGCGACGCCGAGGATGGTGTCGCGCACGATCTGGGTGACGTCGGCGTTCAGCGCCTCGATGCCCACCTTCTTCACCGCGCTGCGGAGACGGGACCGGGCGTGGTCGCAGAGGAACTTGACGTAGTTGGCCGCCGAGAACCAACGCAACCGCTCCGCTTCGGTTTCGCCCTCGAAGTTGACGCGGTACGCGACCTTGATCTTGACCTCCACCATGTCGTTGGTGACGACGTTCACGATGTCGCTGACGTTGTTGTTCGCCACCAAGAGGTAGGCGGTCCGGAGCAGGTGGTCGCTGGTCTTCGGCTTGCCGGTGGAGAGCTGAAGGATCTGCAGGCTCTCGTCGAAGGCCAGCAGCGCGCTGTCCGGCCCCATCACGACGCGGCGCTGCCCGTTCTTGCCGAGGATGAGCACGGCGTAGCCGATCCACGGGCTGATCTGAACCGCGCCTTCGTAGCGCTGGTCGATCGTGATGGTCCGCGGCGGGGTGTAGTCGCGGCTGCGGCTGAAGGCGTCGCCGACCATCTTGCGGGAGGCGCCGCGCATGTTGGGGCCGCCGTACAGCTCCTGCTCCTGGTTCGACGTCGCCCCGGAGATGAGCGAGTTGACGGAGACGTAGGCGGCCTCCGTCCGAGCCCGCAGATCGGCGTTGACGGCGATGGCCGTCGCGTTGCCCGGGAAGTAGTCGGCGACCTGCGTCTCCGACAGGACGCGACGGACGATGACCTGACGGCGCGGGTCGGGCAGGAAGATGCGCGGACCACCGACGAGCATGATGTCGCCGGTCAGCTTGTCGAGGACGTAGCGGGCCTCGCCCTTCGGGATCACGGTGCCGTAGACGCGCTCGCGATCGTCGTACTTGATGACCGCATGCTCCTCCCGTGGGTAGTAGATCCGCTGCTCCTTGCCCGTGATGAACAGCTCCTCGCCGGCCACGTGCTTGATCTCCCCTTCCTCGTAGTCGGCGATGACCTTGATGTGGAGGCCCATGTCGTCGTTCAGCTCGGTGGCGCGGAACTTCCGCGCGTCGTCCTTCTCGACGAAGCTCTCCGTCGGCTCCGGGAACACGACGTCGGGGCCGACGACGTAGCGCTTCGCGCCGTTCTCGCCGAGGAGGAGGCAGTATTCGAGGCGCTCCAGCGTGACGGCGTCGCGAACGTAGCGACCGTCCTGTGTCGGCTCCACTTCGATGCCGGTCGGCGGAATGAAGAAGGAAACGTTGGTTCCCTTGATGATGAGCTTCTGGCCCATCACGAAGACCGGCGCCGTCGTTTCCGACTTGCTCTCCACCTTCGCGTTCTCCTCCGGCTTCGCGCCTTCGACGGGCTGCGCAGGCTTCAGCAACGCCGTCTTCCAGTTCTCCCGCGCCGCTTCGTCGTTGTAGACGCGGGCGACGATGAACTGGTTGCTGCGCAGCCGGTGGCCTTCCACCACCTGCGCGCTCTGGCCGGGCCACAGCGCGAAGGAGGTGGGCCCGGCGATGATGACCTTGCGACCGTGGGCCAGCAGGGCGCGGTTCGACGAGCCCGTCGTCGGGTGCTTGTCGTCGTGGGCAGGGTTGGTCAGCACGATGTAGCTGCCTTCCGGCGCGAGCACGAACTCCTGCGTCGACTCTTCCAAGGAGCAGCGCACGAACTTGCCGGTGCGCACCTCGAAGCGGACCGGCATGTCGGTGCCGGCGAGGCTGGTCTTGTGGGGCCCAGTGTAGATCCCGATGTGACCCTTCGTCTGGTCCTGGATGTAGGCGTACTGTCCCTCTCCGAGGACAAGGTCTCGCTGGCTCTGATCGTTGGCTGCCATGTGTTCTCCCGTCAGTGGTGTGGGAGGCACTCTATGTCAGACAGCTGAGCCGGTCAACTACTTTCGACGCATCGGCGCGTGGACGCGACAGAACGCCTTGTCCTCGTGCATGTCGATGACCCAACCGGCTCGGCGGGCCTCGGCACGGGCGCCACTCGCTGTCTCCGCCGTGAACTCCTCCTGGTTCATGAGACGCGTATCGTGCCTCGGATCGTCGCAGCAGAGATGAAGCACGTAGCAGCCGATGATCATGGTGCCTCGTTGCGCAGGATCGCCGCCGCCCGTTCCGCCTCGGCGTAGGTGAGCCCCTCCGCCGGATTGGTCCGCACCAGTCGGTCGCGCAACCCGTCGAAGCCGTCGCTGTCGTCGAGGATGACGAAGTCGTGAACGTCAGGGTTGCGACGCAGCCAGAGCGCGACCTCGAAGCCGCGCTGCCCCGTATGGCCCTCGCACTCCTGTCCCAGCGGGGTGTGGTCGAAGATGATGCCGCGGAAGCCGCGGGAGGCCATGACGCCGCGGAACGCCGCCTTGCGACGAGCGAAGGGCTCACGCCACGATGACGAGAGCACGACGACGGCGTTGGTGGCTTCGCAGAGCTGGTTCAGTATCGCTACCGCCGCCGGATCGATCAGGTCGGCCCAGGCCTCGTCGCCATGCAGACCGTGGCCACGGGCGACGGGGCCGCCCCAGACGTAGGGGCCGCTGTTCATGACGCCGTCGATGTCGAGAAAGATGACCTTCACGGCGACGCCTCGACACGTCGTCGCCACGCACGGAGCGCGTCGATGTGCCCTTCCGGCTGGGGACGTTCCTTGCCACGGCCGATCCGTATCCAACCGCAACCAGGGTTGTCGGCGTAGTCCAGGCGCCGGTGGATCTCTTCCACCAAGAAGATACGCGCGTCAGTGTCGCCGACGCTGGCAACGATGTCTTCGACACGGCGCGGCGGCACAAGCGCAAGCAGCTTGTCGCACAAGTCGCCCCGCGTCAGCTCGCCGCGGTACCACTCCGCGTTCACCTCTTCGATGCTAGTCATCAAGCGGCTCGTTTTGGCAGAGGATGTACGCGCGCGCGTCGCCTTTCGCGTTGGTGACGACGACGCTGCTGCCGGCGCGGGCGTGGCGTATCGCGGCGCTGGGATCGGCGACGAACTCGGCTTCGGTGAGAGAAAGGGACGGCGCCGCGTCGATGCGTGGGCGCGAGAGCTGGATCCGGTGCTCGCGTCGTTCCCCCTGCACCGTGGTGACTCGGCCGACGACGACGTGGATCGAGGCGCCGACGGCGGCGTAGCGACGTTCGTCGGGGACGATCCTGTCCCATGGAATCCAGGCATCCGCTACGCCATCGAACGTGCCGTAGTCGTCCAACGTGGAAACGCTGACGCGGATGCCGACGTCGTCGACTTCCTCGATGTAGCCAACGAACTCTTCCTCCACCATCATGTCGGTCTCGTCACGGTCCAGATCGAGCACGCGCATCGCCTTCTTCTTCCATTCCGGCCACGTCGCGACCTCGGCGCTGGCGCTGCGGAGACTACGTTGGAGCCAGTCAGAGCGTTGCGACAATGAAGCCCGCCATCCCGCCGATCACCACGCCAGCGATGAACCCGAACCACCACGGAACCCAGTCGGAATCATTCATCGCCCCTCACCCTTCCCGTACGCACCCAGCGCTCGCCGCGGAACCGTCGCTTGATCATGACGTCCGAAACTCTTCCCATGTCTGCTGGCGGGCCGCCGAGTCGGGCCGCGATCGTGGCGAGATGGTACTCGTAGCGGCGGGTACGTTCCCAGTTGATGTCGTAGATCGCCCGCGTGAGCCGACACAGCGAGGAGCAGAGGACGGGGGCGCCTGCAACGATGCGACCCCTATCGACGTTGGTCTCGTCGTAGTAGAAGTCGCAGTCGTAGGTGCACGGCTCCTTCTCGTCGTCGCCGGCCCAACAGATCTCGCAGAAGTGGTAGTGCGGGGGCGGTCCGGCGACGTCGCCGCGGGCGAAGAAGAGGGGGTCACTCATGCCACAGCTCCGCGTACTTCTTGCCCTCGACGTGAACGAAGTCGAGGTTGCCTAGCTCCCGCGATTCCGCGGTGCTGATGGCGGCGATGAGGGAGCCACCGTAGGCGCAGGCACCGTCGACTCCGACACGAAGCCAGCAGCGCTCGTCGTCGGCATCGTACGTATCGACGCAGGGGTTGGCGAAGTTGACGCAGTGGTGGCCGTAGAAGATGTGCACCGGCTCGCGGCAGGCGGTGGCCCAGCGCACGGTGCCCTCCGGTTGGTCCACGTCGTTCATGATGGGAGCCATCTTGCCGTCGCCGTCGACGTAGCGGCAGCGCATCACCTTCTGCGGGTCCTGCCCGTCGATGGTGAACCGAGGTTCGAGACCGCCGTGAAGGGCGATGCAGTCGTGTTCGATACGCAGGATGGTGGGCAGCGCAGCAAGCCATGCCACGTCGTCGTCGGACAAGGCGGCGTTCTGTGCCTCCGTCTCGGGATCGAACCGCCGCATCGGGTTCGCCTTCCCGGTCGCCGCCCGCGCCGTCTCATGCCGACGCCACCGCACGTGCTTCTCGTCGTGGTTGCCCATCACGCAGAGCGCACCGAGTTCGCGGACGCGGCGCACCACCCCGACCGGATCCGGGCCCTTGTCCATCAGGTCGCCGAGGAACACGAGCTGGTCCGTCGGCGCAGGGACGACGATGCGGAGCAGCTCGTCGAGCTGGTCGAGGCAGCCGTGTACGTCACCGATGCAAATCGTTCTCATCGTTTTCCATCCATCCATAGGGGACGCAGCGTCCGCTGCGGGTCCGGACGCCGAGGCCGCTCCACCCATCCCCTGAGCCATTCGAGGCGTTCCACGTAGGGGATTGCTTCCCATACGCCGCCGCGGCTTCGGTACCAGGTCCAGGTACCCACTCGTTGTTCGTAGCGTTCGCCTCCCACCAGACGGACGCCGTGGGTCGGCGTGCAGGGGGCCCAGCCACAGCCGCCGCACACGTCGGTGCCGATCCGGTTCAGGTGTTCCGCCCACTCCTCGCTCGGCGGATGTTCGACCCACATACCCCACCACGGCATGCCCAGGACGCCGTCCATCACGGCGTCGTGGATGAGCCGTTCTCCGGGCTTCAGCTGGTCGACTTCAATCCTCATCGTCATCCTCGCACAGTTCCATGAACAGCCAGTGCATGTCGTCGTCGTCGATCTGCTCCTCGATCAATGCGACACCGAGCCGGCGTGTCGCTTCCCGCTTCAGCTTCTTCGCGTCGCGCATCGACCGGCGCCGGGAACCGTCGGTGTGGCAGCGCCACTTCCCAGCAAGTAGCGTCCATCTCGCCTTCTTGGCCAGCGCTCGGTGCGCTTTTCGGAGCTGTTTCATGTGTTGGGCTCGAAGTCGTGCCCGAACCGTAGCTTGTAGTGGTGGAGCAGGCCGGTGTGAAGTCGGATGCCGCGACGAGACAGGAGGCGGAGTGCGTTGCGGATGTGGTCGTTGTTCATCTCGGCGATGCGCAGCCGCCAGCCGTCGCGGGTCACCCAGGTGCCGGGGTCGACGGGCTGGGATGGGTACTTGTTGTACTGCCCCATCTCCCACCCGATCCCGTAGGGAGGGCCGTTGTAGGCGTCGNNGAAGTCGGACTCGAACCGCAGCTTGTAGTGATGAAGCAAGCCGGTGTGAAGCCGGACGCAGCGACGAGCCAGGAAGCGGAGCGCGTTGCGAAGGTGATCGTTGCTCATCTCGGCGATGGGGAGTTCTCTGCCGTCGCGGGTCACCCAGACGTCGGGGTCGATGGTGGGAACCTTCGGGTAGTGCTTGTTGTACTGATCCAACTCCCACTCGATCGACCCGTAGGAGGGGCCGTCGTAGGCGTCGCGGTCTTCTTGGTATTCTCTGAAGTCGCCCATCACAGCGGTCCTTGCACGGTGTTGCAAAAGAATCTTGCGCTGGCAACTTCGCGGTAGACGAAGAACGGAAGCAAGAAAACGGCGACAGCGTCGGCAACGCCGAAGAGCGTTTGGTTTCTGCAGAGGACCCCGGCGGGCAGCACAAGCACTACCGCAAGAAGCGCGGCGCCGGGCCACGCAGCGACTGCGACAGCGGCCCACAGCAACGCGACCCAGTCGAACCGCTGCCGCAGGTCGGGTGGTCGGGAAGGGGGCGAAGGGAGGCGGTACGGGTTCATCGGGGTGCCTTGTCGGCTGCGTCGGGGGCGGCGTTGCGAGAAGCCGACTCGCCGCGCTTCCACGCCGGCCACGTCGCGACGATCCTTGCCGCTTCCGCGACGTCGGCCCAGAACGCACGGTTCTCCGGCGTCGACTTGTCCTTCACGACGCGATCTCCATCTCGTCGACCCACTGCGCGCAGAGGAAGCAGATCCACGCCGCCGTCCCCTTCTTGCGGAACTGATGCCGTCCGACGCAGGGTCGCGCGATCTGCTTCTGGTGATGGATCTGTACCACCGATCGCTTGCAACGCGCGTCGCGCCACTCGAAGTCGTCGACGCCGGTGGCCTGCGCCGATGGGTACGAGGCACGGTGGCTCTGGTACGCCGGCTCCGGCGCGGGGGCCAGCTTCGCGGGCGTCGGCTCCGGCTCCGTATCGAGGTCAACCATCACCTCCGGCGTCGCCTCCTCCGCGATGACGAAGGCGCGGCGGCGATGGACGCGCTGCGCCTTGGCCGGATCGTCGGTGGTGTTGACGAGAATGGACCCGGCGCCGAGGTCGAGAACGACGCGGGCGCGTACCGACGGAATCTTCGGGCTCTTCGACCGAATCTCCACCAGAACGCCGCGCTCCAGGAAGGTTTCGGAACCAATCACCATGCGTCGAACCTAGCAGAGACGGTGGCGACGGTCAAGAGGCTTGTGCCGAGGCGTCGCGGGTGGAAAACTCTTGGGATGCGAAGAACCAGTCGTCGTCGGAGCAGCCGTCGCATCAGCCGGAACGGCAAGAACCGTATCGTGCCGGCGACGAGGGAGCGCGTGAGGGAGTGGCTTTTGTTGGGCGTCGGCAAGGTACGCGGCGAGCTTCCCACCGAGGCGGCGCTGGAAAGGCTCACCGACAAGGTGCAGGCCGCGCTTGAAAACGTTGTGCCCGCTCACAAGCAGGCCTACGCCACCCTCTCCGGAGCGAACTGGGCGGTCGACCAGCAGCGCAACGAGCGCAGGTCCAGGGTCCTGTCCGAGAAGCTGGCGAAGCGCATGGCGAAGGAGAGGGCGCAGCGCGACGCCTTTGAGGCGGCTCGTCGCGAGTTCCACGTCCACTTCGAGAACTTCGTTGCTAGCGGTCTGCCCCACGCGACAGAGATGCAGCTCTGGTACGTCCTGCTCAACTGCTTCGAGGGCGTCAGGGATACCGAGCTGGTGCGAGAGTTCCCGGGCACCACACAGAACCAGCGCTACCAGTGGAAGACCC
>CXWK01068793.1_pt1 | contig 10941 bp, 13 predicted proteins | sample 590851 | NCBI WGS metagenome assembly CXWK01 (sample SAMEA3498364, study PRJEB10139) | wastewater metagenome | biome: wastewater treatment plant; material: activated sludge | place: Denmark | collected 2014-08-01
CTGTGGATGACTTTCGCTTCCCCAGGATTCCTCGACTTCTTCCTCAGCGATGGACTGCTCTACCTGTTCATCGCGATCGTCCTCTACGTTGCAGGCGCCGTTTGGGTGCGCCTCATGGTATCGAATGTGGATAAAATCTGATGACCCCAGGACTCATAGCATTCTTCGTCATTATCGCCATGCTGCTAGCCTTCTACGCTCTCCTCGCCCCCACGAACACGAAAGTCCGCACCCCCCTCGGAGACGAGATCACCCCAGAAGGCGCGCAACCCACCGGACTTTTCGAACGAATCGTTCGCCCCACGGTCCGCAACTTCCTGCCCCAGTCCCCCCTCTCTCTCACTGAATACGCGAACAAGAATGAGGGGGTGAAGGCGCTCCTGGCGCGCACTGGAAACCCCTGGCGAGTCACCCCCGAGGAATACGTAGCCGTCAGAGTCCTATCCGTCATATTCTTCACCGGGATCTTCCTCCTCGCCACCACCCTCCAACTCGTACCCATCCCCTGGTATTTCGGACTCCCCATGGGCCTCGCCGTTGGATACCTCTTCCCGAAAGCCATGATCGACTCCCAATGGGGGAAACGACGCCGCGACATTCGCCAAACCCTCCCCGAGGCTCTCGACCTCCTCCGCATTTGCATGAACGCGGGCTACAACTTCTCCAACGCCCTCCGAGAAACCACCGAACTACTCCCGCCCGGAACCACCCGCGACGAGATGCAACGCATGAGCGCGGAAATCGCTGCTGGCCGCACCCTCGACGAGGCGCTCACCAGCTTCGCCTACCGCTGCCCCACCGAGGGCGTGGAAGCCTTCGTCCGCGCCATCAGCCAAGCCAATACGACCGGCTCCGACATCAGCGACACCCTCGCCTACCAGTCAGAGGAAACACGTGCGGAATACGAACGCGTCGTCGAAACCCGAGCCCAAAAACTACAAACCACCCTCTTCTTCCCCATCATTATCTGCCTTCTCCCCAGCCTCCTCCTCATCCTCTTCGCACAAAGCATCACCGGACTCGACGCCCTCGGGTAATGGGAGAGAAACTACGTTCAACTTGAAACGGTGCGACCAATCACTTGAAACGCGCCGATATGTAGGTACATGGACGTCAAACTGTCATCACAAGTAACTTCGCTCCTACTTCGACTGGATCTGCTAACTACCTACGGCGCGGGGTCCGCTCAGCAAATCGGCCAATGCTGGCTAGTGCTTCCTCCCGCTGGTATGACTGGACCGATGCCCTTGTGGGTGGCTCCAGACGGATCGCTGGCGCGCACCACACTATCCTCGCGCCCGCTGAGCGAGGACGAATGTCGCACGTTAGCGAACAGCGGTGACTGGAGAACTGACAGCCGATTGATTACGGTGCTCACGCAAACGCCACCAACCATCGTAGAAGAGGAGTGGGATATCTAAGGTGGGGCGCTGTGTCCTCCCGGCTTGCTGACCTCGCGAAGACGATGCCTCTGCTCGCATAGTCAGGTAAGCGGTCCAAAGCGTTTCAAGTTGAACCTCCGTTTACTAGGGCTTCAACCGGGTAGGTCCGACATTGGGCACTTTATTACCTCCTAGTTTCACCCCCACTACCTCCTAGTTGCAGGGGCCAGCTGTTCTCGACCGAGAGTCGGAGGACTCCCGAGCGCGATCACACCGATTCGCTGCCTTCGTCGAGACATTCAATGGACGTTGGATGTGTCTCAAAACCATGAATGTTGCTTCGCGCAAGAATCATCGCATGTGCAGCATCACGCGCTCGGACATCCCATCGATTACTGTAGCGGTCACCATTTGGAGCAAATCCTTCGAGTGTGACACGAAACAAAGGATACATGGTGTATCTCCTATCCTAGTCAAACTGTGAGTATATCATCTTGGTCCGTCATAACGCATATAGATGGGAGGAAGCTTTAAGGGCCGGTGGGCTCCCAGCCGCGTATAGAAAGGTTCCAGGTAGGTGCGGATGCTCGTCCAGATTGGATGATGGTCACGGAATGTTGTGTCGTCGCCCGGTTCTCGGACTGTGTCGCTTTACGAGCACGAATCGTGAACATCAACTACTTCCCATCGAACGTTGGGGGTCACTCGGAACTCCGCGACCGACAAGTTCTCTGGTCGCCAACCCACCGGACGGACGTCCCGCACTAGCGCGCGGATGAGACCACCGTGGGTCACTACGGCGACGCTACCGCCCACCGGCACACGCCCCGCGGCTCGATGTAATGCGTGTTCAGCTCGAGCCGCGACACAGTCGCCAGCCTCCTGTGCATGACTGGGTGGAGCATCCAACTTTGGCCAGCCGTCCATCTCCACTAGTTCTGCGTGAGCGTCTCGAAAGCTTGTCATCGGCGTTCCAGCTGCGTCTGGTGTCGCCACTTCGATCCAGCCGGAGTCAACTTCGTCAATCCTACCGAAGAGCGTGAGGGCTGTTTGTTGTGTCCGTAAGAGTGGCGATGCGATCACCCAGTCGACCGTTCGGTTGCTCCACCATTCGTGAGCTTGAACGGCTTCCGCGGCTCCCGACTCCGACAACGGGTAATCAGCGAATCCGCTGAGCAGTCCCATCTCGTTTGCAGTGGTTCGCCCATGACGACACACGAATACGGTACGAGCATATCGTCTTTCCATATCTGTCATATCGGTTCGGTACTTGCTTCGGCTTCGGCAAGATAGAATGAAGTGTGGTTCCCACCGATATTGCATTTATGAAACCTTCACTCGCTCCTGAGGCTGAGCTAGCTGGGCTCGCGGTTCAGGCAGCGGCGTCCGAGCTTCAGAACTTAGGCCCGATAGAGATTGTCGGGACGAAAAGCCCTAACAACATCACCACTTCTGTGGACCTTGCCTTAGAGTCGGCGATCATTCGCGTTCTTTCGGCTCATTCGCCTTTCCCGATCCAAGCGGAGGAGCGGAGCCCTCAAGAGGTATCTCCGACGCGCTGGGTTGTGGACCCGCTTGATGGCACTTACAACTTCGCGACCGGTTCAGGGCCCTTCGCTATCGCCGCGTCGCTGCTAGTCGATAACATTCCAACTCACTCCGCCGCGTGGCTGTCGTCGGGCGATTTGCTGGTCGCTGATTCCCGCCAGGTTCTGCTCAACGGTGAGCTCGTTTCCCCGCTGTCCGGACGCGGGAACGGGTTGGGCGCTGTACACGTTGGGGACTTCACAAGCCGGAGCGATAATCCGATCCCTAACGACGTGCGACTCAGCGTCATTAGGTCTTTGGCCACTCGTTCCGGCAATGTCCGACTGACAGGCAGCACAGTGTCGGACTTCGCGGGTGTTGCTCTGGGATGGTGGCCGACAGCGATTGCGTTTCACAACTCTGCTTGGGATGTCAGCTCGGGGATTGCGATGATCCGTGCAGGCGGTGGCTATGTGTCGGACCTCAACGGTTTGCCCTGGACTCTCGCCTCACATTCCGCTTTGGTGTCCTGGTCTGCGGTCGGGGCCGCCAGGATCATTGAGGGGGCCGCAACCTCTGAGTAGGCCGCGTGACTCTCCAAACGGGTGTCGATGCCCGCTCTAAGGAGTGCAACTAGTTGCTTCGAAAATTGTGGGGTGTAACCGGTTAGGTCCGATATTACGGAATATATTGGCAATGAGTTACACCGGAAGGGAACTCCTACTGCACCCCCTGGAAGTCCTACTGCACCCCTCACTCACGGGGGATTCAACACTCTCCGTCACCGAGTTGGGGGAGGAGCGAGCGGGAGCTTACGAGTGTTTTGTTGTGCGGAACCGGTTTTGTGAAGGTGACCAGCGAGCGTCCGGGTTGTTAGAGAGAGGGAACGGTGGAGGATGCGGTTCCGGTGATGCCGTATGTGGTGTTTAGTTCGGAGGGTGTGCGGGGTTGGTTGGTGGATGCGGGGGAGCGTGTACCGGATGGGTTGTTGCGGGGGAGGATCCGTGATGCGGGTTGGTTCTTTGCGGCTCCGGTTTGTTCGGGTGAGGATGATGTGTTGCGGTTACCCTCGGATGGGGAGGGGAATCCGGGGTGGGTGTTGGAACGCGGTCATGTGGTGAGACCGGATGGTGATGTGACGGTGTTTGTGATCCGGTTTACCCGTGACGATTTGGTTGTGTTGAATGCGTTGGCGTAGGGTGCGTGTGGTGAACCGGGGAAACGAGGGGGCTCGGGGCAGTCGTAGGGGATAGGTTGCCTGACTGCCCAAAACGGGGCGTCTCAACGTTACAGAGCGTAACAGTATCGGCTATCACCATGAACGCTATATGTTGCAAGATGTGAGCCACCCCAATGTTTCATCGTTAGGGAAACAGCACGTTTATAAGAGGGTAAATTATCATGGCTAAGAAATGCAGTAAATGCCGACAGCCAGTTGTTGGCGGTCACGACAAGCGTACATGTGGTAAAACTACGAAAATCCCAACAACGTCGAGCATCCCTACGCGGAATCCGTTAAAACTGCAGGAGCCCACCCAAGTTCGTACCGTCGACTATGCTGATGCCCTGCAACGCGTGCAACGTGCTCAGAAGCAGATCGTTAATCAATGGCACGATGCCACTCCAACTCTCTCAATGGGGAAGAGCACCGCAGGGCCGAATAACTGGCCTCCGGAACTCAGCACCCTACCGCAACCATCTGAGGGCGTGAAACAGGCGGCAGCGGCGGCGTACGCTAAATTCAAGGTTGCTCAGGATGACATGCGGGAGGAACGCTCAACCCAGCGCAAACCACTCCCCAACCATCAGTTGCGACTCACTGAAGAAGAGGCTGTCGCGCTCATGCTCGACCATGAACATTCGTATCAGGTGACCGACTTCCTTGGTACCGCTGAGCCTGGTGTCACTGTTTCCCGCGAAGGTTTCGACACCATGGTCCGTATGGCGTACGCCCACTATGGGAATCTTTATGGGGGGTTCGCGCTCGACAGTGTGGCGAGAAACGAAGCGGTCACCGACCAGCAGCGGGAACTGCTGGCCGCCCATCCCAACTCTGACTCGTCTCGACTTGTACAGGGCGTACTAGACGAACGCCGTCACAGGCAGAGGATGCAAGAACAGTGGAACTCGCGTCCAGTGGCATCAACTGACTCCCAACCGAAGTGGTGGCAGCGTCGGCGGCGTAGCAGTTAACCGACCCGCCTGCATTGGCCCCAGTGGCAGTACCTGACGATTCTTGTGCCGCTGGATGGTTTCGACACTTGGGCGGTCCGGAAGCCAAAATAGCCTTGCGGGCTTCTTCGGGGCTGCCGCTACAACCGCACTTGAACTGGTGGTGGGATGGCCGCGTGGTTGACGATCTCGGTGCCAAGCCGCCTCACCCATAATGATCGCTTCCGTCGATATGTATACATGTAGTTGCCCATGCTTGCTTGTCGGAAACCATCCTGAGCGATAATGTTCCGGTGGAATGATGCGGTGGATTCGGGCCCCCACTGTTACTCACGGTGAGATTTGTGCACTCTCTTTAGGCGTCTGTCAACCGGATAAGTTGCCGCACTCGCGGTAGAACGCGGCGAACGTTCTATTCGCGCGCCGCAACGTTTGCTGTTGGCTGGAAAACGACCATTGCTTGAGGTTCTTCACTTGGCGGAGCAGCGTCTCGCCGAAAATTGACAGTCGAAGACCCGAAAACTTGAACCTCCGCTTTATGAGGATTCCACCAGCGACCTTCGACATCTTGAAATCCTGATCCCATCCACGGGACGCTCACCATGCTGTCTCTCGGGTTGCCGCCCGGAGCCTGCTCACTGGCGAAGGATTATGACTCGAGGCAAGAATGGCGATCAACGCAGAACGTTAGCCACATTCTCAATAGCATCGCTAGGGACTCTAACTCTGCAAATGTTTAGCAACTCTCCGATCTTGCTCGATGGGCAAAAGTAGTTCTCCGCCCCGCCCTAAGCCCAACCGTGATACTCTTAGTCGCTTATAGGAACAGCATGTTCACGTGCGGGCCCGAGCTCATCATGTATGGGTTTCCGGGTATCCTCTGGGCGCCCAAAGCCTCGTAGAAACCAATCAGATGCTCTCTCACGCTTGCCCACATTGGTGTCCGGTCAACCAAGCATGCGGTGACAAGCCTGGAGCCGATACCCATGCCCCGATGAGAGGGGAGAACTGCCAGTCGGCGCAAACGATAGGGAGCGAGAGCGCCAGCGTCTTCCGAGTACACGCTGGCTACGCCAACCGCTAAGGCGCCCACCCGTGCCAAGTAGTGTTGCGTGCCATCCTCCTCATCCACGGGGAACCAACAATCGTTCGGGTCGCGCCAAGGAGTAAACGCCGTGGCGCGCACTAGAGGGATCTGTGAAAAGATGGAGGGGGCTGCTATCTCGATACGCAGAGAGTCCAACACTCCCCCGCATTCGTCACTATCCTTAGTCATGAATTTGCTGCCAGCATGCCGATGTCCGCACGAACGGTGAGAAGGCATGAGAACGTGGTTGGGTTTTTGGAAACAATGCGTTGCCACCGCTCAACGTCTTCTTCAGACGCACCACCAGCGGCTAGTGCTTTCTCGCCATAGCCCGATAGAGGCGTGTACTTCTCAGCTTCCTCTCGGGTGGCGAGAGTGATGGTCCACGCCTGGGTTTCAGCGAACGTCCACCCGGCTTCCTCCAGGATCGTTGGCGCGGAGGTGGAAGCCCAACCACTTGCGGTTCCGTGGCTTGCGCGCCACGCAAGAATTCGTTCCACCGCACCCCTATCCGCTGGGTCCACGCCTGGGTTCACCGAGGTTGCCATGCCATCCAGGTTCACCACCACGATACGAGCAAGCGGCTGAGCGTGTAATCGTGCTTTCTCTAAGGCTTCGAGAGGATCTGGTAAATGTGTGAGAACCTTGTCGAAGAGGAATGCCGAATAGGCGTCTTCTAGCTCAACGCTCTCCCATGTATCGCCAAGGATCGTCGCAGTTTCACTGGCTCTCAGTGCCTGCTCGCGTAAATGTGTGGACGGCTCGAGGGCAGTGACACGCGCTCCAGCACGGGCAAAATGCGGCAAGTGGACTCCCGTTCCGCAGCCAACCTCAATGACACTATCGCTCGCTGTGACTGCCAGTAGGGCACGGACCCACTCTCGGTGGTCAGAATACCCGGGGCTGGTCTCTCGAGAGTGAAGCATTGCGAGGGATGCGCCAGCGTTCGGGTGCTTGTTCAAGTTCGACATGGGTGATTCCATGCCCGCATTATCGGCCTTCCCACCATGACGGTTCACCGGGGGCGCCAATGCCTCCTCTCCGCAATAGCGTTCTCAAGGTAGCCAGTATCGGTGATTCGTTCTCCCATTTTCGCGCGAGCGGACTCTCAAAGCGCTCGGCAGTGTAAGCATCTGGGCTTGCGACTGGGTCTGTCGTAAAGTCGCTAGTCACAAACAGAAACTCAGGTTTCCACCCGCGTTGCGGCCAGAGCATCGCACCCACAAATGTCAGCGAGTGAGCGACAACCCCTGACTCTTCCCACAATTCAGCGAGAACGCTGGGGGCCAAGACCTCCATCAGTGTCGCATCCTCCGAGAGGACGGGCGGCAACATTGCACCACCAGAGCCGGTCGGGGCAACTGACTTACCCAATAGGTTTCGCGAGTTGGTTTGCGTAAGCAGCACGGTCTCGTCGCGAAGAGCGAGGCAGGAAACACCGATACGATTGGCGGCCCCCGCAACCACTTCGCCAGGTGCTGGCTCTACCAATGGTGGATAGCCAAACATCTCCCGATCGTTCGATTTGAGCGAATCCGAATAGGAAACCTCGTGAAGCACGAGCGGTTTGAGGTTTGCGATACCGACGCCCATCGAATCAAATAGTGGTGCGTGTTCCCCCAAATCCACACTAGGATCAGCTTGATAGCTCCCCCACCTGGGCGTCGCATGGATGTCGATGGAGATTGGCAGCATGCTTCTTTGCTCGGCGTCGACGGGCTCTCGCCTCTGTCGGAAGAGTATCGTTGGATAGTAGGGCGAGCCGTTCGATGAGCCGATAATAGGCTATGTGGAAGACAAGATATTTCTCAACGTCCGCCCGACCCGCTCTCAAGGCGCCGCCCGCGAATGGGACGCGTTTCCGCTCGGCGTTAGCGACACCGGCGGGGAAGTCCTGTGGTCCGCCCGACGAGCAAACGGACTTCTTGTCGGCGGCAAGAATAGAGACGATTGCGTTGATTTCCTAAAGCATCTCCTGAACCAGGCTATCGCTTCCAACCTCTGGAAAGTGAAAATTGTTGATATAGTTTCCGCCGCGCTTGCACCAACCTTTGCGACCAAGTGGCGCGCCGAGACCGCCACAAACATCTCTACGACATTCGAGATGCTCACACATCTGGCTGAGGAAATGCATCGAAGATATGATCTAATGCAACAACAGTCCGTCAACTGTTTCACCAAAATGGTCCCGGCGCCTGTACCAATCCTGCTTGTGCTTGATGATATCTCAGCATTCTCTCCAAGTGGAGGCAGTCATTCAGCGGACAAATCAGGGCTCGTAATGCGAGATAGGAGCTTGCCCCTACTGTCCTCTCTGGTTAGGCTAGGGAAGGCGGCTGGAATCTATGTTGCATGCGCCACCACACACCCCAAAACTATGGGTGTTCCCGGCGAATTGCGCGTCAACCTGACCGCTCGTGTTGCCATCGGCCGTTTCGATGAGATTGAATCGCTTATGATACTCAACTCGCTTGAGGCTGCTCGCGACCATGTGTCATCACGAGACGCGTTAATGTGCTTTGACGGTGGGGAGAGCGTGCGCTTTCGCATTCCCTAACATTCTCATCACCTTCACAGCTGGATGACCGGCGCCGGGTGTCGTTTGGTGAAAGTCCCGTAAGCCCCCGCGCTATCTCCCCAGTCGCCTCGCGGCGGTGTCGTATGCGGCCAATCCCTCTCGCCTGCCAACGACGATCACTTCCAGTATTGTGGGGTTTGTTTCGTCCGGAAGAAGGCGATAGACAATCCGATATGGCGGTTTTCGTTGCGCTGGGTTTGCCCCAACGTAGAGTTTTCGACAGTCTGAAAGGTCGCGGCCGCCTTGATTGTAGAGGGGAGCGCCTTCCAACTCTCTATTCTTCAGATCGACGATCTTCTGAATAACCAGTCGTTGAAGATTCTTGGAAGGAAGGCGGAGGATGTCCTCTTTGCATTCATCCAAAATCTGAACTTCGAGCTGAGGTCCCATTACTCGAACTCGCTGATAGAGAACCCAAGTTCCCCTACTACGGTCTCCAGGCTATGGCGTGGCTTGTTAGACGCAAGACGTTGTGCTACCACGAGAGAGAGGACTTCATCGTCGATTGCTTCCAACAGGCGCTCATAAAGAACGAAGGGGATGACCACTCCCTCAGGCTTGCGATGCCCTCCAAAGATGAGAGGTTCTGCCCCAGCCCCTTCCTCGCGAAACCTTTGTAGTGCGTGCGACAACTCCGTGCGAGCCTCGCTCGTGGGTAAGACAGTAGGAAAATCAGCCATAGTAGCCATTGTAGCACTCCGAACAAGTAGTTGCACAACTTTTATGTACGATACAGGGTACGGTATCGGCGCGATCCGTCGGCCATAACCACCACAAACGCAAGTGGTTAGACCAACCAGTCACTCGGCGGCGACGGGTGCCCAACCCCATTCGAGGATGCTTCCGCCGTCCGAATACAGTTGGCTGACGGGTACTCGCATCGCAAGCAAATGGGTCTCCTGTTCGCCGGTGTTCGCAACGCCGTGGTGCTCCGCGTACACGCGACTCGTGGACACCCAATCCCCTGGGTTGATGGTCGACACCCCGAGGGGAACCGCGCGGTAGACAACGGTGGTGAGAGTGGGGTTGTCTCGTGCGGCCCGGATGAGCGCCACGGTTTCTCGTTCCTCGCGCGATTGGTCAGCATCTTCTCGACGGGCTCGTGAGTTTTGATAGTGGCAATACCATTCTGGGTGGTCCACGATATCCGGGTAAATGTCGTCCAGGTTCGCGAGACTATTGTCCCCCTCAGGTCCGGGGGCTTGATGGAAGCCCTTATATGCTTCATCAAGGTTGGTTCCGGGTTCCATGGTGGGCGGGGAGACCCAGGTGATCCCATCCGGGTTGGCGGGAGACTCATCGCGATTCTCTGCCGCTTTCGACTGGACTCGCTTGAGCATCTCGTCGAGAGAGGGGGTGGGGCTCTCTCCCCCGCCTAGTAGTCCCCGTGGGGGCTTACCCACATTAGAAGATGGAGCGGGTGGAATGTCGAGCGTTCCGGGCGTCGCTGTCCCCTGGGTTCCCACTTTGTATCGTTGCCGGAACGTGGTGCCGTTGCGGGTCACCTCACGATATTCCTTGCGATATCCCATAACGCACTCACCTCGCCCTATTTCTTATGCCCTGTCTAACGAGAGAATGGGAGGATGGATGCGCCTCACCAAAAACATGGCACAAAGAACCGGTGGCGCGCGGATCGCTTAGGCGCGTGAAGAGTTCGGGTCACCAAAGTAGGTGTTGTCGTGAACAGCGAGCAGCCGCTGTGAGAGTTCCATCCCAAAATAGTGGGTGTTGAGCTCTTCTAATAGGGGGATTGGGTGTTTCACGTTCTCGATCTTCTTGCCCGCATTCTTCTTTACCACAAGATTCTCTTGTTCGGAAGCGAGTAGTTTTGTCACCAACCCCGGGTTGGCGGGGAGAATCGTGGGAACCGGAACACTAAACAGTGTTTCCCGGGAGAGTGACATTCCCCCATCGAACATGCGCCACCACCAATATAAGAAGCTGCTGTTCAAGTAAGGGTAACAACGTGTTCGAGTGTCTTCGCTGGGAAAATGGAGCGTATGGTAGGAGGTGCGTGAGAGGTCTCGGATTACCGCGGGAATGAAATAGCGGGGGGTGGAAGGAACGGTGAGTGTCCAGTTGGTGGGGGTGTCCGACAACACTGTTTCCAGTGTTCGGTAATCGTCGCCAGGCACCTTCTCGTACAGTGTTTCGAGACCTGGGAACACTTTGGGGAACACTTTGACAGTGAG
>CXWK01053912.1_pt1 | contig 10940 bp, 11 predicted proteins | sample 590851 | NCBI WGS metagenome assembly CXWK01 (sample SAMEA3498364, study PRJEB10139) | wastewater metagenome | biome: wastewater treatment plant; material: activated sludge | place: Denmark | collected 2014-08-01
GATCAGATCGCCCAGCACCAGGCGGTGCGCGACGCCGGGCTAGCCTTCGCCCGCGTGATCGTCGCCAACACGCCCCTGTCCGCCGACCAGACCGCCGCGCTCCGCAAGGTGCGCGAGGCGATCATGACGGCGAACGCGGCGATCGCCTGCGGCGGCAAGTAGCGCAGCAGGCCCGTGCGCGGCGTGGCTCGCGACAGCAAACCCAAGTCGTCCAAGGCCGCCGACGCCCGTCGCCTCAGCGCCGCCGACCTGCTCGCCCAGGAGCAGCTCGCCGCGATCGACGCCGCTCTCGTCGTCGCCACCGCCACCGCAGTCGCCTCCAAGGACGTGCCGACGCTGCTGAAGCTGCACGCCCACTGGAGCGACCAGCGCAGTCGCCCGGAGCCCACGCATGACGCCAGCTCGCCGAGTCCCGCTCGTGGAGAGGGCGACGCTGGAACGGGGCTCGTGGCGGCCTTCTTCCCGAGCGGCGACCCTCCCGCGACCTGAAGGCGTCGCCCGCGCCTGCGACCTCGCGAACATGATCGAGGACCTGCTCGTCCTCGCGCCGAAGACCGGCCCGCTCGAGCGCATGCGGCTGAACGCCGGGCAGGAGCTCGTCCTCGACTTCGTCGCCGAGCGCTGGGGCAACGACCTGCCGCTCGTCGCCCTGATCCCGAAGGCGCGTCAGCTCGGCGTGAGCACGTTCGTCCAGGCGCTCCTGTTCGTCCTCTGCCTCGTCCACGAGAAGGGCGGCCAGCCCTACCGCGTCGCGACGATCGCCCACCTCGAGTCGTCGGCGAAGTCGATCTTCACCATGACGAGGCTGTTCGAGAAGAAGCTGCCGGCGTCGTGGCGGCTCCCGATCGAGTCGAACCAGCAGGGGCGGATCGAGTGGGCCGGCGGCAGTCGCAACCAGGTCGTGTCGGCGAAGCTCGGCGACCAGGCGCTGAAGGGCGAGACGCTCAACGCCTTCCACGGCTCCGAGGTCGCCAACTGGGCCGACCTCGGCCAGGACCCGAACGAGCTGTGGACGTCGGCCGAGGGCTGTATCGCCTACGGCCCCTACGACGTCGTGATCTTCGAGTCGACGGCGAAGGGCCGCGACCCGTTCTTCCACGGCAAGATCGACCGCGCGCTCCGCGGCGAGTCGAACGAGCCGATCCTGTTCCTCCCGTGGTATCTCGAGCCGCGCTACGCGACGTCGTGGGAGCGCTACAAGGCCGAGCGGCCCATGTGGGACCTGCCCACCGCCTTCGAGCCGACGCTCGAGGAGATCGCCTACCGCGAGTTCCTCTCGCAGCGGCTCGTCCGACCCGGCGCGGAGTGGCACGTCTACCGCGTCGACCTCACCGACGAGCAGTTGATCTGGCGGCGCTCGAAGATCGAGAAGTATGCGACCACGAGCTCGTGGTCCGAGGCCGTCGAGCGCTTTCGCCGCTACTACCCGTCGACCGTCGAGGAGTGCTTCTCCGCGACCGAGCACTCGTTCATCAGCGACCAGCGCGTGCTCGACCGCCTCTGGTCGTCGTGGCGCGAGCCGACGGCGCGAGGTGACGTCCACGAGCCCGGCATGCTGTGGAAGCCAAGCCCTGTCGGCTACCTGACGCGGTGGCACGCGCCCGAGCGCGGTCGCCTCTACGTGATCGGCGCCGACGTGAGCGAAGGTCTCGCCGCGGGCGACTTCCAGGCGGCCTACGTGATCGACAAGGCGACGCTCGAGGTCGTCGCTGCGATCCACACGAAGTGCGACCCCGAGGACTACGCGGCGACGCTCGCTCGAGTCGGCCGCTACTACAACGACGCGCTGATCGCCGTCGAGAACAACTTCTCGCCCTCGGTCGTCGCGGGCCTGCGGAAGGCGCCGCTCAACTACCCGAACGTCTACTGGCACCGCGACGCCGACCAGGTCCGCGGTCGCCCCGCGAAGCCGGGCTTCAACACGAACAAGCGCACGCGCAAGGTGATCCTCGACACGCTGCGCATGGTGCTGACGCGCGACCAGATCAAGTTCAACGACCGCGGGCTCGTCACCGAGCTCGGGACGTTCGTCCACAGCGAGCGGGAGGGGTCGTTCAAGGCGACGAAGGGGAACCACGACGACCGGATCATGGCGCTCGCGATCGCCGTCTACGTCGCCGGACGCCGGCCGGACGACGGCGTCGCGGCGGCTGCGGAGGTCGGTGAGACGACGTCGCCCGGCTACGAGGCGTGGCAGCGGAACAAGCGCCGGGTCGCCGAGCGCAAGCGGTATGCGCGCGTGAACGGCGACACCACTACCGGTGGGGGTTGCCCCTTGTAACCTACCGGCCAGTCGGTTAGCGTCCCCGGCTGGGGGACCGGGCATGGCGACCAGCCGCAGCGCCGAACGCGACGAGACGCTCGTCTCGATCTGGACCGATCGTCTGCGCGCCGCGGTCGACGCGAAGCGCGAGTTCGACGACGCCGCCCACGAGGTCGACGAGCTGTTCACCGGCGAGCCCGACCCCTTCTTCAAGTCCGAGGCGTTCGCCGAGGTGCTCGACCCCGAGCACCTGTTCCTCGTCACCGTCAACCTGCCGTTCCAGATCCGGTCGTGGCTGGGGCCGAACCTCTACCAGCGCAACCCGACCCGCACCGTCACCTCGCGCACGAAGGACTCGGTCCTGGCGGGCCTCGGCGCGGTCGTCTCGGCCTGGCTGAACTACACGCCGGCCGAGACCGGGCTCGCCGAGGAGTCGCGGCTCGCCGTCGACGAGGCGTTGATCGACGGCCGGTCGTGCCACTACACCGGCTACGACGCCGCGACCGACCTCATCAGCAGCCGCTACGTCTCGATCGCCGACGTCCTGATCGACCCCGACGCGAAGCGCCCGAAGGACGCCTACTGGATCGCCCTGCGCCGCCAGCTCCCGCGCTGGGAGCTCGAGCGCGAGTTCGGCGACGCGGCGAAGAAGCTGCCCGAGGGCGTCGGCTTCAGCAACTCGATCGCCCAGGGCACCGAGACCGACGGCAAGCCGCAGCCGACGACGCACGGCGACGAGGACGACGAGACCGACCTCGTCACGATCTACGAGATCTGGTCGCGCATGGGCACGGGCTGGCGCGGGGCCGGCGTCGAGGAGCCCGGCGACGACTCGTTCGACTTCAAGAAGATCGTGCTCGTCGACGGCTACGGGGAGAAGCCGCTCTACCTCGGTCGCTGGGAGACGCCGCTCTACGTCGACGGCGTCTGGCCGCTGACCTTCCTCGACCTCACGCCGACGAAGAACAGCCTCTACCCCGTGTCGCTCCTCAAGGCGGCGCTGCCGTCGCTGCGCGCCGTGAACCTGCTCGCCTCGACCGCGCTGAAGAAGGCGCTCGACCATGCGCGCGAGCTCTACTTCGTGCAGGCCGGGCTCAGCGACGACGACAAGCAGCGGATCGCCAGCGGCGGCCTGTCCGAGGTGATCGAGCTGAAGTCGACCGACAACGGCCTGACGGCGGCGCAGCTCGTCCAGCACTGGCAGGCGGGCGCGATCTCGCCCGAGGTCCGCGAGCAGATCAACTTCCACCTCGGCCAGATCGGCGAGGTGACCGGCCTGCTGCCGATCCTCAAGGGCCAGTCGAACGAGCAGCAGATCCGCTCGGCGACCGAGGCCGACATTCAGGACAGGAACGCCCGCAGTCGCCTGCAGGACATGAGCGAGCGCGTCGAGGATTGGGCGACGCGCGTCGCCCGGAACGAGGGGCTGCTCTGCCGCCTCGAGCTGTCTGCCGACGAGGTCAGCCGCTACCTCGACGCCTCGGCCGAGCTCGACCTGGGCTACCGGATCCTCGTCCCGGTCTACGGCGTCGCGCTGCCGACCCGCCTCTACGCGCCGGGCACCGACCCCGACGTCTCGAAGGAGGAGCCGTGCGTGCAGGGGCTCGCCCCTGCGTTCGCGCGCTACTTCCCCGACCCCGAGACGGCGTCGCAGGCGGCCATGCAGCTCCTGCAGTCGCTCCCGCAGCTCGAGGCGGGCTACCTCGAGCGCACCGGCAAGCCGATCTACGTCGACCGCGACCCGGCGACGGGCATGCCGAAGATCGGCCTCGAGCGCGTGACGGTGAAGGACGTGTGGACGGACACGGCCTACCTGTCCGCCGCCGACCTCGCCCGCGAGCTGTCCTTCAGGATCGAGGCCGGCTCGACGAAGCGGCCCGACGCGAACAAGAAGATCGACCAGGCGAACACGCTCATGGCGAGCGTCGGCCAGCCGGCGCTGCAGCTCGGCGACTTCGCGACCTACAACCGCGTGCTGACCGCGCTCTACGAGAGCCAGGGCACGCCGGCCAACATGCGGATCCTGCTGACGCCGCCCCCGCCGCCGGCCGCTGTTCCCGGCGGACCTCCCGGGGGCGGCGCGGCAGGTCCGCAACCTCCAAGGGGGCAGTCGTGAGCAAGTGCGAGTGCGGGGCGACGTTCGTCGGCGTGGGGTCGGGCTGCAACTCCTGCCAGTCGCGGAAGGACGCCGAAGCCGTGTGGGAGGAGCCCGTCGCCGTGCGCGAGGCGACGCCGCTCGACAGCCAGTTCGCGTCGATCGACGTCGAGTCCATGCTCTCGAACGCGCGTGTCGCGCAGCAAGAGGCCAAGCTCGCCCTCGTCGAGGCCGACCGTCGGCTCGACGTCGTCACGAGGCTCGCGCACGAGGTGGGGCTCGCCCGCAAGGGAACCGCTGACCTCTCGCCCCACCAGACGCACTCCTACTTCGGGCGCGCGGTGGAGGCGCTGCGGTCGTGACCGTCTATGTGCTCGCGATCGACGCGCCGCACCTCGACCTGCGCGACGCCGTGACGGCGCACAAGACCGAGGAGTCGGCCAAGCAGGCCGCGCAGAACGACCACGACCTGCGCCGCTACACCGAGAACCTCGACCGCTTCTCGCTGTCGTGGACGCGCGACGACCACTACGCCCTCGCCGACGACGTCGCCCTGAGCGTCGACTACTTCGTGCTGACGCTCGAGGTCGGCTCGTGACGGCCCACCGCTGCGGCGCCTGCGGCGAGCCCTGCTCGTGGGCGGACTGGCGCTTCGGCGGCCACTGCACGCCGCGCAAGGGCCCGGCGACCGGCCAGAGCCTCGACGCGCGCGTCGAGGGCAAGCACCCGGGCCTGGGCTACGTCGCCGACGCCGCCGACCTCAAGCGCAAGGTGGAGGCGGCCAAGCGGGCCGGCTACACCGTCCAGCGCGCGAAAGATATCCGGGTGCCCGAGCGCCCGCTCTACGAACCGCCGACAAGGGGGACTTGACAATGGCCGACACGCCGACTAGCGTTCCACCCAGCGACGACCCGAAGCCGGACGTCGCCGACGAGCTCGAGGCCACGGCCGAGGGCGAGGACGGCGAGACCGGCGGCTTCGGGTGGGAAGCGGAGTTCGACAAGACGGACGTTGACCTCGACCTGCCGGTCGATCCCGACGACCCGACTTCGGACGAAGACAACTCGCCCGACACCCCACCCACCGACGAGCCGCAGTCGTCCGACGCTCCCGCGCCAGCGCCGACGACCGGGCTCCCGCCGGTCCCCGAGGGCTTCAAGAGCTGGGACGAGGTCGCCGCGGTCGCCAAGTCGACCCGCGCGCCGGCCCCGAGCCAGCCCCCGCCGCCCTCGAGCACGCCGCTGCCGGCCCTCCGGCACGACGACGACCCGATCGTGAAGGACCTCGCGAGGCAGTTCCTCGCGCTGCCGCAGGGCGAGCGCCAGGGCGCCCTGCAGCGGCTCCCGAGCGACGTCGGCTCGAAGGTGCTCGCCCGCCTCCACGACCGGGACAAGGCGATCGAGTCGTTCACGAACGACCCGTTCGCCTTCGTTCGCCAGGTCGCCGAGGTCATGGCCGCCGAGACCATGGAGCAGTCGGCCTTCGCCAGTCGCTTCCGCGACGTCGAGGCCGGCTTCAAGCGCTCGCTCGCCGAGCGGTTCGTCGCCGACAACAAGCTGGCGCCGGCCGAGCTCGGCGAGCTGCACAAGCTCGTCTCGTCGGGCATGCCGCACGGCATGGCGGTGCAGTGGATCGCGCGCGAGCGCGAGCTCACGGCGCTCCGGGGGAAGTCGGGCAAGGTCGCTGACGCGCAGCGCCAGATCGACGCCAACAAGCAGGCGGCGAGGGCGCAGCAGTCGTCGAAGGGTCGCGGGCGCGCCGCCGACCTCGAGAAGAACCGCCGGGCGGAACTGAAGGCCGCCGGCACCGACGCCATGAAGATCGCCAAGATCAACGACAAGTATGAGCGGCTCGGAAGCCCGCTCGGTCCCACGAAGCCCAAGAACAAGCTGTTCTAACGGCGCAGCCCTTCGGGGCTCGCAGGAGAGTCCCGAATGGCCAACACCCCGCTGCGGATCCTCAAGTCGACCCGCGAGAACTGGTCGGAGCAGCTCTCCGACCAGACGGTCGAGAACCACCCGATCCTGGCGCTGCTCAAGAGCAAGAGCCGGATCGAATACAACTGCTCGGGCACCGACCTGGCCTGGACGGTCGAGTATAAGGAGGCGCCGCTCGTCCCCTACGCCGACTTCGACGTCCTGACCTTCAACCGGCAGGACCTCCTGCAGAAGGCCGTCCTCGACACCCGCGGCTACCAGGCCGTCGACGCGATCAGCAACAAGGAGATGAAGCAGAACAAGGGCAAGTTCGCGATCATCAAGCTGTTCGACGGCAAGGCCATGCGCATGAAGAAGACGGCGGGCAACCGCCTCTGCGCGAAGTTCTACATCGACGGCAACCTCGCCGGCAACGAGAAGGACATGCACGGCATCGAGTCGTTCATGGGGATCACGCCCGGCTCGCAGGTCGCGACCGACGACGAGGCGACGGTCTACAACGACTCCTACGCCGGGCTGACCACGACGAAGGGCACCTACGGCGGCTCGGCCGGCGAGCGGCACTTCGACTTCTGGACGCCCACGGTCGTCAACTGCAACAAGACCGGCACCTCGTGGGCCGGCGACGCCGACGCCTTCCTCCGCTACGCGATCACGAAGCACACGCGCGGGCAGAAGGCCGACGAGCGCCTCGACCTGATCCAGCTCACCCGCTCGGCCTACGTCGCCCTCTGCCAGATCCTCGAGAGCAAGGAGCGCGTGGTCGTCAACAAGGAGGACGTCGGGATCCGCAAGTTCGGGTTCAAGTCGACCCTGAACTTCGACGGCGTCGACGTGACCTTCGACCCGGACATTCCGGCGACCGACGTCAACAGCGACGTCGTCTACGGCTACGGCTTCACGACCGAGCAGATGAAGCTCAAGTCGCTCGACTCCGAGCTGTGGGAGAGCCACGACCTGTTCGACATCGACCAGCTCGCGTTCAAGTGGACCGTGGGCTTCACCGGCAACCTCGTGTTCGAGTCGCCGCGCCACTTCGTCAAGTTCGCGGCGATCAGCTAGGCCCTCGGCACAAGGAACAAGGAGACACCCATGCTCAGCGCTCCCTTCTCTCTCGTCGAGGCCCGCACGCAGGGCACGGCCGGCGTCGGATTCGGCGTCGGCGACGGCGCCCTCGACAAGCAGCTCGGCCTCAAGGTCAAGTGCTACACCCTGGTCGACGGCGTCATGACCGAGCAGACCTACATGCTCGTCGAGCTCTCGCTCGCGTCGGGCACGTTCGACTGCCGCGGCAAGGCGTTCAAGTGGCAGGACCGGGCCGCGTTCCAGGTCCGGCCCGGCAACGCCAACGCCGACAAGTTCGCCGGGATCGGCCCCTACCGCGACCCGCTGAACCCGGGCGCGGGCACGTCCGGGGCGGCGAACATCTCGGCGCTCGCGACCGGCGCCTACATGTGGATCTGCGTCCAGGCCGACCGCGTCGAGGTGATCCACTCGGACTACTTCGCCACGGACCCGCTCGAGGGCACGACGAAGTTCTTCGTGGTGATCGACGACGACGCCGACCTCGGCAAGATCGCCGGCACCGCCACGTTCACCATGGGCTCGACGCCGGGCCGCTACGTCAGCGGGACCGCCGCCGACAACGCGGTCATGGTCATCAAGCTCGAGGCCGACTCGGCCGTCTAGTCCTTCGGTTCCGCGCGGCGCCGGCCAGGTTGTTCCCCCTTCCTGGCCGGCGCCGCGTTCTCGCAAGGGGGTCTCATGCGTCTGCGCGATCTGCGGCGCCACGTCGCCGACAACGCCGCCGACATGGCCGACGGCAAGGCCGCGCGCATGACGACGCGGCACGTCAACGCCGCCCTCGAGCAGTGCGCGAGCTCGCACGACTGGTCGTTCCTCCGCGACCGGCAGCCGCTCGTCCTCGGCGCCCCCGTCACCGGGACGGCGCTCGCGGTCGTCCAGGGCTCCGACCAGTTCACGCTGACCCTGCCCGAGACCTGGCTGCAGACCTACGTCGACCAGGACTACGAGCTCGTCGTCGAGGGCGAGGAGGGCGTCCACTACGGCTTCGACTCGCTCGTGACCTCGCAGATCTCCCGCATGACGAGCGCCTGGACGGCCGACAGCGACGCCACCGCGACCTGGACGCTCTACCGGATCGGCTACGACCTGCCGGCCAACACCTCGGTCGTCGACGACGTGCGGCTGACCGACGGCCAGGTGCCGCTCTGCGAGCTGACGCCGGCCGACTTCGACTGGCAGAAGCAGGAGCAGATCGGGAACACGGGCGACCCGCTGTTCTACGTCGTCCGCGGCGACTCGATCGAGTTCTGGCCGCTGCCGACCGCCGCGACCTCGCTCGTCCTCTCGCGCAAGCGGGTGCCCGCGCGCGTGACCGACGCGACGCCCGAGAGCACGGTGATCGACTGGCCCGACCGCTTCACCGACGTGCTGCTGCGGGCGCTCGACGTGCAGATCGTCATGGCCCACAGCAAGACGACGACGCTGAACCCCATGCTGACGACGCAGGCGTGGGCGACGACGATCGCTCGAGCGAAGGAGACCGACGGCCTCCGGCAGCCGGGGCCGACGACGTTCGGCCTGCGGCGCCCGGTCGACGGGCTCGCCGCGTCCATGCGAAGGGGGAGGCTCGAGGCATGAGCAAGTTCTACGTGGAGGCGCGTCTGTGCGGCGACCCGGGCGAGTTCCGCCCGATCCCGGTCATTTTCGGCGCCGGTCGCTGGGACCTCGACGACCCGAAGCAGGCCGAGGCCGAGGTCCGGCTCTGGTCGCGGACGACCCTCGGGCAGCGCCACGAGTTCCGCGTGCGTCGCAGCGACCCGCCCGCCCGCGAGAAGCCGGCGCGGGTCGTCGCCAACGCCAAGGAGCGGCTCGCCGAGGAGGCCGCCGCGCGCGACGCCGCCGCGAACCCGGCCAACCTGAAGCGGGCGCTGAAGCACGCGCGAGCGAACGCCCCGCGTGCGTGAGCTGGTCGTCACCTTCACCGGGCTCGACACCGAGGCCAGCCGGGTCGCCCGCGACCCTGGGCTGCTCCAGGTCGACCAGAACATGCAGCACGACCAGCTCGGCGTGCTTCGTGTGCGGCCCGGCTGCGTCAAGGCGTCCGGGCAGTCTGCGCTGTCGCTTCCCGTCCGAGTCGTCGCAGGCTTCGACCCCGGCAACGGGCAGTTCGTGGAGCTCCGCGCGACGGGGCTGGGCGCGACCGCGGGCGTCGCTGCGAGCGGGGCGACGACGCTCTACTCGGCGGTGTCGATCGAGAAGCGGCCCCGGGTAGCCCTCCACAACCGCCGGCTCTACCTCGTCGACGGCTGGCGGCCCATGCAGCGCTGGGACGGCCTGGCCGCGACGACGGTCGACGCCGGGATCAGCGGGCCCAACGCGACGCCCGGCACCTGGGCGCCGAGCCCGACGACCGGCACCGGCACGCCGGCCATGACGGGCGGCACGCACAAGTTCCGCTACCGCTACCTCGACTCGAAGACGGGCTACGTCAGCGAGCCCAGCAACGAGTTCTCGACGACCGTGACCGCCTCGTCGTCCGACCAGCTCACGTTCGCGATCAGCACGAGCGGCGCGGGCAACATGATCCGCTCCCTCGACGCGAAGGTCGACCGGATCGTCGTCGAGGCGACGCTCGCCGGGGGCGCGACGTTCTACAAGGCGGGCGAGGTCGTCCAGACCGCGAGCTCGCTGCAGATCACGATCCCCGACGTCACACTCGCGACGCAGTCGCTCCCGTGGCCGGGGGCTCGAGCCGAGAACATTGGCGTCCACCTCCCGCCGCCGATCGCGAGCGGCGCGCTGTCGTTCCGCGGGCGCATGTGGCTCTACGGCCAGGTCGTCCACGCGGTCGGCACGGCCGAAGTGACGAACGCCTCGACGGCGGTGACGGGCGCGGGCACGGACTGGACGGCGGCCTGCGCCAAGCCAACGACCGCCTCGTTCGCGAACCGCGTCACGCGCCTGTTCCAGCGCTCGGGCGACGCCGTGAGCTACGAGATCAACACGCGGGCGTCGGCGACCTCGATCGCCCTGAGCGAGAACTACGGCGGCTCGAACGGCACCGGCGTCGCCTACCGGATCTACAGCCGCGACCGCTCGATCTTCTACAGCGAGCCCGGCTACCCGGAGTCGTTCCCGGCACTGAACTACCTGCTCGGCCCGGAGTCGGGGCCGATCACGGCGCTCGTCCCCCACAGCAACGCGCTGCTCATGTGCTCGCTCAACGGGATCGAGCGGTTCGTCTGGTCGACCGACCCCTCGCTCGACGGCGTCAAGCGGACGGTGCCGACGTCGCGAGGCGCCGTCTGCCCCGAGGTCGTGCTCAACGTCGAGGAGACGGTCTACGGGCTCGACCGGCGCGGCATGTGGTCCTACCGCGGCGAGACGCCGAACGCGATCAGCCGGCCGATCGACACGCTCGTCGCGCGGATCAACTTCGCCCAGGAGGGGAAGTTCACCGCCGTGTGGCACCCGGCGAGCCGGGTCGTCCGCTGGTGGGTCGCCCTCGACGCGGACACCGAGCCCCACCACTACCTCGCCTACGACGTCGACCGCGGCGTCTGGTCGCTCGGCTACCGCGACTTCGCGACGACGGCCGGCGCGGTCGTCCCGACGACCT
>CXWK01003940.1_pt1 | contig 10939 bp, 6 predicted proteins | sample 590851 | NCBI WGS metagenome assembly CXWK01 (sample SAMEA3498364, study PRJEB10139) | wastewater metagenome | biome: wastewater treatment plant; material: activated sludge | place: Denmark | collected 2014-08-01
GCGAGCGAATCAGTGCGGCGTGTGCCCGACTGCTCGACAGGCTTCCGTTTCTGCAGAGCATCATCCTGAAGCCTCGCACGGCCGCGGATCCGGCCGAACGTCGCGGTCGGTTCGTGTACGGCGAAACGTCGGACCGGCGAATTCGAGAGAACGGCGTGTGGTATGCGCTCGATCTGTTTCTCAACCAGGACGCGAGATTCTATCTGGATACTCGAAACCTCAGAGCGTGGGCGACTGCGAACCTCGCCGGGAAAAGCGTGCTGAATACGTTCGCGTATACGGGCAGTCTCGGCGTCGCGGCGATGGCAGCGCCCGCCCGCAAGGTCGTGAACCTCGATCTCAACCGAGCATTCCTCAACGTCGCGAAAGCTTCCTACACGCTGAACGGCTTTCCGATACGGCAGAAGGAGTTCGTCTCCGGCGATTTCTTCTCGCGCGTGACGGCGTTGAAGCGGTCGAACGAGCTCTTTGACTGCGTCTTCGTCGATCCGCCGTTCTTCTCGCAGACGCGGTACGGGACGGTCGATCTCGTGACCGAGTACCACCGCATCCTCAACAAGGTGCGACCTCTCGTTGCCGATGGCGGAACGCTCGTCGCGATCAACAACGCGCTCTTCGTGCCCGGCGCAGACTACGTCGCCTTGCTCGAGGGACTCTGCGCCGACGGCTACATGACGATCGAGGAGCACGTCGAGATGCCGGACGACACGATTGGCTACCCGCAGACGCGCGTGGACGACGAAATCGTGTCGCCCGCGCCGTTCAACGGTCCGACGAAAATCGCGGTCCTCCGCGTTCGGCGCAAGGACGGGAGAAAAGAGTAGACAGGATTTTCAGGATTCACAGGATTGCTTTTGGAAGAACCAAAGAGCTCTCCTGTTAATCCTGAAAATCCTGTAATCCTGTCAACTCTCTTCTTCGTCGTAGTACTTCTTCCCGGCGAGTGACTCGGGCAGGCAGACCATGTCTTCCGCGCGTCCCTCCGGCTCGTCGTGGGCGTACTTGTAGCCGCTGCCGTAGCCCTATCCCTTCATGAGCCTTGTAGGCGCGTTGCGCAGGTGCATCGGCACCCCGTCGCTGGCGGTTCGTTCGGCGTCAGCGCGAGCTGCGGTGAACGCGCGCCCCACGGCGTTCGACTTCTTCGCGAGCGCCAGGTAGAGCGTCACCTGCGTGAGCGGAAAAAGCGCCTCCGGGAACCCGAGCATGTGCGCGGCCTCCGCCGCAGCCACGGCCTGCGGAAGTGCGTGAGGATCGGCAAGCCCGACGTCCTCCGACGCGAGAATCACGAGCCGTCGCGCGATGAACTTGGGGTCCTCTCCAGCGTCGATCATCCGCGCTAGCCAGTAGACGGCGGCGTCCGGATCCGAATTGCGGACCGATTTGATGAGCGCCGATGCCAGGTTGTAGTGCTCCTCGCCCGACTTGTCATATCGACGGACGGCGCGCTGTTGAGCCTCGGCGACGACCGCGTCGTCGATCGCCCTCACGCCCGAGTCGTCCGGCTTGGCGATCGAAGCCGCGAGCTCGAGCGTGTTGAGCGCGGAACGCGCGTCACCGCCTGAATGTTCGGCAATCCGCGAGAGCAGTGTGTCGTCGGCCGAAAGTTTCAGCGCGCCAATACCGCGCTCAGTGTCATCGATCGCGCGACGGAGCAGTCCGGTCAGGGCGTCCGACGACAGCGGCTCGAGTACGAAGACCTTCGATCGCGACAGAAGCGCTGAGTTAACCTCGAAGCTCGGGTTCTCGGTCGTGGCGCCAATGAGCGTGATCGTGCCGCTTTCGACGTGCGGAAGGAACGCGTCCTGCTGGGCGCGGTTGAACCGGTGAATCTCGTCGACGAAGACGACAGTGCGCCGGCCGGACATGCGGCGGGCGGCTTCCGCCTCGGCCATGACTTCGCGGACTTCCTTGATGCCGGATGTAACGGCGGAGAAGGGAATGAACGCGGCGTTCGTCGCCGTCGCAACGAGTCGAGCAATCGTCGTCTTGCCGGTGCCGGGCGGACCCCAGAGAATGAGCGAGCGGAGGGTGTCCTCCTCGATCATGCGCCGCAGGATGCGGCCCGGGCCGAGGAGCTTCTCCTGGCCGAGGATCTCGTCGATGGTTCGTGGACGCATGCGTTCGGCGAGGGGAGCGTTCCCCGCGCCGGCGTCTATGTCGTCGAAGAGTCCTCGGGACATTGAGCCAAGCTCCGCGCCTTCCTTTGCGCCTTTGCGCCTTTGCGTGAGATTTCGCGCAAAGGCGCGAAGGCGCCAAGGAAGATCCGAATCTACTTTTTCCGGACCTTCGTCCCGTCCGGCGAATCCTCGATGACGTAGCCGGCCGAAACGATCCGGTCGCGCATCTCGTCCGCCAACGCAAAGTTGCGCGCCCGTCGCGCCTCGGTCCTTTGCGTCACGAGATCGTGGATCTCCTCCGGAACGGCCTCGTCATCAGTCAGCGACAACACTCCGAACACGCCGTCAACCCGATCGATCGCCGACAGGATCGCAGCCCGGTCCGCCTCGGTGATCGACTTCGCATCGATCATCGGGTTCACGTCGTTCACGAGGTTGAACACCGCCGCAAGCGCGACCGACGTGTTCAGGTCGTCGTCCATCGCGGCCTGGAATCCCTCGAGCATCCGCTTCGCCACGGCGCTCGCCGGACTTTCGCCATTCGAGGTGACGTGCGCGTTGCGAATCCGTCGCACGAAATTACGAAGCCGATCGAGCGACGATGCTGCCGCATCGAGTCCGTCCGCCGTAAAGTTGAGCTGTGTCCGATATGGCGCCGAGAGCAGCAGATAGCGGATCGCCATCGGCTCGATGCCCTGCGAGAGCAGGTCGCGCGGCGTCTTGAAGTTGCCGAAGCGCTTCGACATCTTCTGGTTCTCGATGTTCAGGAACTTCGAGTGCAGCCAGTAACGCGCGAACGGCTTGCCGGTGGCGCCTTCGCTCTGGGCGATCTCGTTCTCGTGGTGCGGAAAGATGAGGTCCTCGCCGCCCGCGTGGATGTCGAACGTCTCGCCGAGGTACTTCATCGACATCGCCGAGCACTCGAGGTGCCAGCCGGGCCGGCCGGTGCCGATGGCGGTGTCCCACGAGCGTTCGCCTTCGAGCTTTGGCGCCTTCCAGAGAACCGAGTCGCTCGTGTCGGCCTTGGCGTACTCCTGCGTGTCGACGCGGCCGCTGCGTCCGGCCTCGTTGCCCTCCAGTTTCTTTCCGGAGAGCTTTCCGTAGCCGTCGAACGCAGAGATCTTGAAGTAGATCGAGCCGTCCGCCTCGTACGCCTTCCCGTTCGCGAGCAGCGTCTCGACGAGGGCCACCATCTCGGGAATATGCTCGGTGGCCTTGGGCATGACCTCAGGTTGCTCGATGTTGAGCGTCGCCATGTCCTCGAGGAAGTAGTTGAGGTACTTCGTCGTGAGCTCCTCCAGCGAGAGCTTCAATTCGATGGTCTGCTCGATGATGCGGTCATCAACGTCGGTGACGTTCATGACCTCCGTGACTTCGAACCCGCGGAAGCGCAGATAGCGGCGCAGCACGTCGTAAAAGACGAACGTCTTGAAGTTGCCGATGTGTGCGAAGTTCCAGACCGTCGGTCCGCAGGCGTAGATCCGGACGCGACCCTCCTCGAGCGGGATGAAAGGTTCGAGTTCACCGGTCAACGTGTTGCGGAAGCGAAGCATGCGGTCCTCCCCGGGGGATTTTGAAGGGAGAGAGAATAGCAGATCCAGCGACTCTGTTCCTCAGCGTCTCCGTGTCTCGGCGCCTCTGTGTGCGAAGCTCCGAAGACGCTTCGCACACAGAGACTCAGAGACACAGAGGCACGGAGAAAGACAGCAGGAATCTCTACCCGCCCCAGTGCCCCGCGATTGGAGTCGCGCCTGCGGGTCCGTACGAGAACACGAGGTCCGCGCCTCCACTCGCATTTGCATTTCGCAGGAACCACGCCCCGGACGACGAAGCGTAGATTCCTATCGTGTCGGTACCGTCAGCATTCCAGTCGCCGACGAGCGGCAGGATCCCCGCCCCTCCGGCCCCGAAGTTGAACGCCAGGTCCGCCGCGCCCGGCCCGTTCGCGTTTCGCAGAAAGAACACTCCCGTCGAGGTGCCGTAGATCCCGATCGTGTCGACGCCGTCGCCGTTCCAGTCTCCTGACAGAGGCGCAAAATCCACTCCACCCGGCCCGAAGTTGAAAACCAGATCCGCTCCGCCGGATTCGTTTGTGTTCCGCAGAAAGAACGCTCCGGTCGATGTCCCGTAGATTCCGATCGTATCCGTTCCGTCGCCGTTCCAGTCGCCAGCGATCGGGACGATGTCGGCGCCGCCCGCCCCGAAGTTGAACACGATGTCGGCCGGCCCGTTCGAATCCGAGTTCTTCAGGAAGAACGCTCCCGTCACCGGATCGTAGATGCCGATCGTCGTCGTGCCGTTTCCGTCCCAGTCGCCGGCGAGCGGGACGAATCCGGCCGCAGACGGGCCGAACGTGAACACCGTGACGGCCGGTCCCGGGCTGTTCGAGTTTCTGAGGAAGAATGCGCCGCTCGACGGCACGTAGATCCCAGGCGTGTCTCCCGGTCCCGTCCCGATCTTCGCTATGAAACCATCGGAGAGCGCGTTGCCGCCGGGAACGGTACGAACTGCCCCCGCCGTGGTCGGGAAGTTCGTCGAGACCGTGAAGCCCGTGACGTACGCAGCACCCGCGCTGTCTACCGCGATGCCGAGCCCTCGCTCCTCGAGCGCTCCACCCAGGTATGAGGCGTATACCTTAGCCGAGCCCGCGGCGTTCACTTTCACGACGAACGCGTCGAAGCCGCCGGCACGTGCAGGCTGCCAGGCCGCGACGACCGGAAAGTCGATCGAGTCCGTGAATCCCGTGAGATACGCGTTTCCAGTCCCATCGACCGCGATTCCGCCGGCAATCTGCAACTCCGTTCCGCCGGCACTCGTCAGTCCCTCGTTGCCGGTGCCGCCCAGATACGACGAATAGACGAGAGCCGAACCGGCCGTATTGAGTTTCGTGACGTACGCGTCGAACCCGCCGCCGATAGCCGGCTGAAAGGCGTTGAGAACGGGGAAGTTCGCCGACGGCGTGAACCCGGTGGCGTAGGCGTTTCCAGAGCCGTCGATCGCGAGGCTGAACACGTAGTCTTCATCGCTGCCACCGAGGTACGTCGAATAGACGAGGTCGGTCCCGGTCGTGTTCACTTTCGAAATGAAGCCGTCAAACGAGCCGCCGTTGAAGGACGTGTCGAACGAGCCGGCCTTGGTCGGGAAGCCGCCGTTCGTGGCGCCGCCGACGTAGGCGAATCCGCTCGAGTCGACGGCAATTGCCGCGCCGGCTTCGAGGTTGAAGGCCGCGCCGAGGTACGTCGAATAGACGAGCGCCCTCCCCGTCGGATTGATCTTGGTGACTATCGCGTCGGGAAGTCCGACGAGCGAGATATTGCTGGTGTCGAATGCGCCGGGCGTCGTCGGGTAGTTCGACGACGTCGATCCCCCGGTGATGTATGCGTTCCCGCCCGAGTCGATCGCTATCGACGCCGCGCCGTCGTCGCCCGACCCGCCGAGATACGACGAGTAGAGGATCGACGCCGCTCCGGGGGCAAGTTTCGCGACGAAGCCGTCGAACGAGCCTCCCGAGAACGAGGTGTCGAAGGCGCCAATCGTCGTCGGGAAATCGGTCGAGGCTGTTCCTCCGCAGATATAGATGTTACCGGCGGCATCGACCACGGCGCGGGCGATGCCCTCGTCTGCGATCCCGCCGACGTAGGTCGAGAACGCGTATCCGGAGCCGTCCGGTGTGAGTTTCGCGACGAACCCATCCGTGCTGCCGGCAAGCGTCTGCGAGATGGTGCCGGCCGTCGTCGGAAAGTCGAGCGAGCTGGAACCGCCTGCGAGGTAGGCGCTTCCGGCGGCGTCGACGGTGATTCCGGCCCCCGACTCGTCGCCGCCGCCGGCGACGTAAGCTGAATAGCTCAGCACGGGATCGATGAACAGCGTCGACGAAGGATCGCGCCGTGTGACTTCGAAAGTGACGATGTGATCGCCGGAGATCTGAAAGCGGGACGCGACGGGAGTCCGGACGTCGCCGGTCGTCTCGTACGCGACCGGGCGGCGCTGCCGCAGTTCGCCTGCGGGCGTCGAGAGTACGAGGTCGCCGTTGGCGTCTATCGTCGCGTTGTCGATGCCCGACAGCTCCAGTCGAATCGCGGATGCATCGGTTCCCGGCGCGACGACAAAGTCGTATTCAACGTCGCCGTCACGACCGTAGACCACCGCATCGATGCCCGGGTAGACGCCCGAGATCCGTACGCCGCCGAAGGTCGGAACGCCCGTGACGAAGGCCTTCGGATCCGATCCGCGCAAGTAGTTCACGCGCCCCGCCAGCGGCCGCTCGCCGTGAACCGTCGCCGTCGCCGACGCTCCGCCGAATGCAAGTCGAACGGCGTGCTGCCCGGACGAAGTCGCCAGTCCGATCGCCAATGAATCGGGCGTCACGAAGACGCGGTAGCCCCTGGCTCGCGCAACGAAGCGCGCGCGGGAATCGGTCTGGCCATCGTTGCGCTCGAAAACGACCTGACGCTCTTTCGAGACGGTCGGCACGGTGTTCGCGAGTGACGGCTGCGGAAAACATCCGGGCACCAACAGGGCAACAACGGCGATCGTCGCCGGCCAACGAGCTCCACGAATCATCCGTGCACCTCCAGGGAAATTCCAAGGAGATTACAGGAATTGCCCGTTCAGGCGCATGCGACGGAACGAAGAGCACGCGGATCAGGCGGATCGGGCGAACGACGCTGATCTGAATGACAACTTCAGATCCGCGTCATCCGCCCGATCCGCCTGAGCCGCGTGCTCTTACTTCCTACAGGAAACCGAGCGACGGGAAGTTCCCGTTCAGGATGTCGCCCGGGTCCGCTCCGAGGTGCCCGGCGAGAACCGTGGAATACACCGACCGGAAATCCGTCGTCACGTCGATGTTCCCGTCGAGTACGAGATCGTTGTCCGCCAGACTCGGATACTCGCCATAGATCCCGCCCTGCACCGGCTCGCCCGCGACGAACATGCCTCCGGCATATCCGTGATCCGTTCCGACGTCCGTGTTCTCGAAACATCGCCGGCCGAACTCCGACGCCACGACGACGACCACCCGGTTGCCGTGCCCGTGCGCAGCGACATCGGCCAGGAAAGCTCCGATGGCGTTGCTCACCTGCATGAGAAGATAGTCGTGGTACCCGAGCGACGAGTTCGACGCGCCATCGTTCTGGCTCGCGTGCGTGTCGTATCCGTCGGCTGCGACCGCGAGCGCGCGGACACCGAGGTCGGCGTCTATGAGCTGAGCACACTGCCGGAGCGTGTACGCGACGTTGTTGTCCTCCGGATAATCAACCGCCGGGACGTACGCCTCCGTCCGCTCGCGCAGGGTATCGCCGAGGTCGACGACGAGTTGGCGCATTTCCCGTCCGCGCTTGGCGGGCTCGATCAGCGAGGTCGACTCCGCCTGAATCCGCTTGTAACTGGCGAGCCGTGCCTCGGTGTCGAAATACGGCATCACGCCGAAGTTCGACACGTCGAAGACCGTCAGCGCATCGCGTTCCTCGCCCGCCAGCGCGAGCGTCGAATAGCCGCCGACGTTGACCCCGGGAGGCGCGATGCCCGCGCCGACCGTATCGAGCCAGCGGCCGATCCAACCCGAAGGCGCACTTTCGAACGCCGAACCGGACGTGTGGCCGGCCTGCAGGTTCAGCTGGCTCGCCTCGTGATCGAAGAGTCCCTGCGAGTTCATCGGCATTCCCGTGCCGAGGACGACGGCGAGCCTGCCGTCGGCGTAGATGTCGCGCAGCGCAGTCATCCCGGGATTGAACCCGATGTCGGTCGTGCCCGGGAGTGACAACGTTCGCTCACGCGGAATGTGCAGCATCGGACGCATCGCCCGGTACCGGTCGAACTGGCCGAGCGGCACGACCGTGTTGAGGAAGTCGTTGCCGCCGAACATGTTCACCAGGACGACGATCGGGTCGGTCGCGGTGCCGCGAAGCGATCGCGTGCCTCCGAATGCCGTTCGTCCCAGAAGCGGGCTGCCGAGGCCGGCTCCGATCGCCGTGATCGCACTGGTGCGAAGAAAAGCGCGTCGTGTGATGGATTTCATTGCAGGCCTCCTCAATTCCGCTGGAAGTCGGGCGACGTCAGGATCAGCCAGATCGCGCCGCGAACTTTCTCTTCCGTGATGCGTCCGCCGAAGTAATCGATGAGCGCCGTTTTCGTCGATGCGTCCAGCGGAGCGGCGAGCAACCGGTCGCCGAGGTAGTTGACGACCTTCTTCGGCTTCTTCAGCTTCGGATTGTCGAGGATGGCCCGCACGCTGAAGCTCGCGTCCGTGTAATCGTCGGTGTAGGTGTCGATCAGGTCCTCGGCGATCTGGTCGAGGAAAACGACCTGCGAGGCGGTGACGAGCGCTCCCTTCTTTCCGGGCCTGTAGAACGAAAAGACCGACGGCGGCAGGTACGGAAGATGGTTCGTGAAGTACATCCAGTAGTAGAACGAATGCCCCTCGGTGACGGTCTCGGTCGCACGCGCCGCGCCGACGAGGTGCTCGAGCGGCGACTTGAACTGCGTGCGCACGACCGCGTCCGAGGTGAACTCGGCGTCGGTCAGGATCGCCCGGACGGTCTGCTTGAGGTTGCCATCGGAATTCCGGAAGACCGTCGCGACGCGCTGGACGTAACCGGAAGTCGGCGTTTCGGTCGCGAGTTTCTGGATGAGCATTTTCGAGATGAACGGCGCTGTCGACGGGTGATCCATCAGGATGTCGACGACATCCTCGACCTCGTTTGCGCCATCGGGCCCGCTGCGGCCACGAAGCGTCTGGCCGAGGATGGTCTTGTCACCGGGATCGTGGAAGCCTTCATAGAAAAGCGACCCGGTCCACTCGCGATAGTCCTCGATGTACCAACCGGTCATCGCTCTCGCGGTCTCGCGAACGTCCTGTTCGGTGTATGCAGGTACGACGGAACCGTCGCCAGCGAGCACCGGGGTGCCGTCCATGTTGAGCATCTGTGGGCCGGTCGAGAAGAGCTGTAGCAGCTCACGCGCGTAGTTTTCGTTCGGCGGAACGGGGTTGCCCTCATAGTCGAACGCCGAGTTGTAGTTGTTGTCGAGGTAGATCAGCATCGCCGGGTCGCGCGCCAGGTCGGCGAGCATCTGGCGGAAGCTGCCGAGCGAATTCCGTCGCAGCATCTGCTCGTAGTCATGCAGCGGCTTGCCCCAGCCAATCTTTCCGATCGAAACCGGCATGTGCTCGTGCCAGACGAGCGTCATCTTCTCCTGCAGCTGCTTGCGGGAGTACAGCATCCGCGTCATCCAGTGCAGATCCCACGAATACCCGAAGTCGTCGATCAGCGGATCCGGCACCGGGTAGAACTTCGCTTCGTTGGCCGAGTCGTCGATCGATGACGGGTTGAGCTGCATGTCTATCCACGCGGTTTGTCCGAGTGTCAGCACTTCCGCCATGTCGCCGGGCGAGGGTCCGAACCCGGCGCGTCGCAGCAAGTGGCCGGCTCGCAACCGGTTCTGGTCGTATGGCTTGGCGTCGGTTGCGAGCTTTGCGGCGGCCTCGGACGAGATTCTCGGCACTACGGACGGAGCGGCTGTTCGCGTCGCACCGAACGGGGTGACTGCCGGGGCGGTCCGGAACATGCCGCGGGCTGCCGTCGCCGGGATCGCGCGCATGCTCGAGGCCGGTTTCGGGGGATCGACGCGGCGGGGCGGTGCCGCAGCGACGGATTGACCCGCAAGCGCAATGGCTGCGGCGAGAACGGTGGCGCTCCGCGTCAGGGCGAGGATGCGGTGCATGGGAACCTCCAGAGGCCGATTTGTCGTGAGGGGCGTTGCAGACACGGGGATGAGGGCGGATCGGTGGCAGTTTAATACACGATCGGATCGGGGGCGGGGAGGAACGCAGATTTGGAGTCAAGAAGGCCAGGAAGCGTGTAGTCTGGCGGGGAGTGATGGAGCCGTGTCCAAAATGCGGATTCGAGCAGCAGCCGGCGCCGGAATGCCGACGGTGCGGACTCGTGTTCGAGAAGTGGCGGGAACGGAAGGCGCGGTGGAAGGAGCTCGAGTCAGGCGCCGGTCCTTCGATCGAGGATCTGCCGCCGAGAGACTCGATTCCCGAGGATTGGCCAAAACGCACGGCAAGTCACGTTTGGAATGAGCCGGATCCGGTAAGTGACGGGGCCGGCGGTTCGAGCTTCGCTGGTCTCGGACGACGATTCACACACGTGCCGGAACGTGTTTCAACGCTTCGGCTCGCCGGCCACGCCGTCGTCTGGCTCGTCGCGGTGCTCTGGGGTGGATGGTTCATCCTGCTGCCGATGGCGTCGAACCGGATCGGATCGTCGTTCATGCATCGAGTGAACCTCGTCTTTCACGAGGCTGGACATATCCTCTTCATGCCGTTCGGCGATTTCATGACCGTGCTCGGCGGCAGCGCAATGCAGCTGCTCATTCCGCTCGTCGTCGTGATCGCATTCCTGTTGCAGAACAGGGATCCTTTCGGCGCGTCCGTTGGCTTATGGTGGCTCGGACAGAGCGCAAAGGACCTCGCTCCATACATCAACGATGCGCGGCTGCAGGCGCTGCCCTTGCTCGGCGGCGTCACCGGACGCGACGTGCCCGGGTACCACGACTGGAACAACCTGCTCGGGCGGACGGGGATGCTTGCGTGGGACACTACGATCGCGCGAGGCGTCGATCTCGCCGGGACGATCCTGCTCATCGCCGCCATGACGTGGGGCGGCTTCATCCTCTGGCGAGAGTACCGTCGTCACGATCCGGGCCTCTACGACGGCGACTAGCGCAAGGCGCTTCGATGCAGCCTACCGTCCCTGATTCCGGGCCGCGAGGGCGGCTTTGCGCTTGTTCAGCAAAAGCACCCCGAGGAGGCCGACAGC
>CXWK01018149.1_pt2 | contig 10938 bp, 15 predicted proteins | sample 590851 | NCBI WGS metagenome assembly CXWK01 (sample SAMEA3498364, study PRJEB10139) | wastewater metagenome | biome: wastewater treatment plant; material: activated sludge | place: Denmark | collected 2014-08-01
GGCAAGGGACAGAAGAAGATTGCCAAGTCTCGCATTCTGCTCGTCGGTGCCGGTGGGCTCGGTTCTCCGGCGGCGTTGTATTTGGCTGCCGCAGGCGTCGGGACGATCGGACTGATCGACAGCGATGTCGTGGACCTCACTAACTTGCAACGCCAGGTGCTGCACCATACTCCCGACGTCGGACGCCCCAAGGTGGTTTCGGGAAAGGAAAAAATCCAGGCATTGAACCCCGACGTATCCGTCTCGATGTACGAAGAGCGCCTCACCGCCGGCAACGCGCTCAAGATCTTCAACGACTACGATGTCATCATCGACGGCGTCGATAACTTTCCCGCGAAGTTTCTGATCAACGATGCCTGTTTCTTCGCGAACAAACCATTGGTCCATGGCGGCATTCTGCGATTCGATGGACGTGTCACAACCATCATCCCGAAGAAATCGGCCTGCTATCGCTGCGTGTTCAAGGCGCCTCCGCCTCCAGGCCTCGTCGCCTCCTGCCAGGAAGCAGGCGTGATTGGCGTGTTAGCCGGCATCATCGGGACGATCCAGGCCACAGAGGCTTTGAAATTAGTCCTCGGCATTGGACGACCGTTGACCGACCGTATGCTGGACTTCGATGCTAAGAAAACGCAGTTCCGAGAAATCAAAGTCCGCCGTAATCCCAACTGTGTACTTTGCGGAGAGCATCCGACGATTACCGAGCTGTTTGACGATGGAGACCCCTATGCGGGATGTGCTGTGCGTCCCTCTGCATAGGATTTGAGAAGGTGGTACCACGATGAGCAAGATGAAAGCGCTGGTGTGTCGCGAGTGTGCGAAAGAATATCCAACGAAGGCGATCCACGTCTGCGAGATGTGCTTTGGTCCGCTCGAAGTGAAGTACAACTATGACGAGATCAAGCAGGCGATTTCGCGCAAGAAGATCGAGGATGGGCCGGACAGCATGTGGCGCTACCTTGACCTGTTACCGGTCGAAGGAACCAACTTCGTGGGTCCGCATGCGGGGTTCACCCCGTTGGTCCGGGCGAAGAACCTCGGTGCGTATCTCGGCATCGACGAACTCTACATTAAAAACGACACCGTCAATCATCCGACGCTGTCATTTAAAGATCGGGTCGTGGCCGTCGCCCTGACGAGGGCGCGTGAGCTCGGCTTTGAAACCGTGGCCTGTGCCTCGACCGGCAACTTAGCCAACTCCGTGTCGGCCCACGCCGCCTCCGCGAATCTGCATTGCTACGTGTTCATCCCCGGGGACCTGGAAGCCGCCAAAGTGCTCGGCAACCTGATCTATAAGCCGCATGTCGTGGAGGTGGAAGGGAACTATGACGACGTCAACCGGCTGTGCAGTGAGATCGCGGGCGAACATGGCTGGGCGTTTGTGAATATCAATATCCGTCCCTATTATGCCGAAGGCTCCAAGACGCTGGCCTTTGAAACGGTCGAGCAATTGGGCTGGAAAACCCCTGATCAAGTCGTGATTCCGATGGCCTCAGGCTCGCTCCTCACCAAGATCTGGAAGGGCCTGCATGAAATGAAGTATGTCGGGTTGATCGATGAGGTGCGTACCAAGATCAACGGAGCCCAGGCCGAAGGCTGTTCACCGATTTCGACAGCCTTCAAAGCCGGACGTGACTTCTTCAAGCCGGTCAAGCCGAAGACCATTGCCAAATCGCTCGCGATCGGCAATCCGGCGGACGGCTATTACGCGCTCAAGGCCACGGCTGAGAGCAAAGGGTCCATGGACATGGTGACGGATGAGGAAGTGGTGGAAGGGATCCAGCTGCTGGCCCAGACCGAAGGCATCTTCGCGGAAACAGCCGGTGGGGTCACGATCGGTGTGCTGAAGAAGCTGGTCAAGCAAGGGATCATCAAGAAAAACGAGGTGACGGTCGCCTATATTACGGGCAATGGGTTAAAGACACAGGAAGCGGTGATCGATGCCGTCGGTCGGCCGACCCGCATTCAACCCAGTCTCGTCGCCTTTGAGAAAAACTTCAAACTCGGCAAAAATGGTGGTGGTGAGTCATGATTAAAGTCCGTATTCCAACTCCGCTGAGACCGTTGACCAAGAACCAAGGGGAAGTCGACGTCGCAGCCGGTTCGATCACCGATCTGGTCAATTCGCTGGAAGCCTCCTATCCCGGCATTAAGTCCCGCCTCTGCGACGACAGCGGAGAGCTGCGCCGGTTCGTCAACATCTACGTCAACGAGGAAGACATCCGTTTCCTCAAAGGCAAAGATACCGCCTTGAAAACCGGCGACGAAGTCTCGATCGTACCGGCGATCGCGGGAGGGTAATCATGGCGCATTTACGGTTCCATATTCGTTTTCCTGAAGAGGGAATTCGACAGCCGATCATCTATCAGATTGGCCGGGAGTACAACGTCGTCACCGACGTCAGACGAGCCGACGTACGCGACACGACGGGCTGGGCGGATGTTGAATTTACAGGGGACACAGCAGAGATCGAGCGCGCACTCGAAGGCCTGCGTAAGAAAGGCTGCAGCGTCGATCCCATTGAATTGAATGTGGTGGAATAATAAATAAGTGAAACGTCACTCGTGAAGCGTATCTCGTGCTCGCACCGCGCTTCACGCTTCACGAACGACGAGATACGAACACAATGCAACTCTCTGAATCAGAAATTCAACGCTACAGCCGGCACATCATTCTCCAGGATGTGGGCGGCAAGGGCCAACTGAAGCTCAAGCGGGCCAAAGTCTTGTTGATCGGTGCCGGTGGTTTAGGATCGCCGGCTGGGCTCTATCTCGCTGCGGCCGGTGTCGGGACGATCGGCTTGGTCGACGGCGATGTCGTTGACCTGTCAAACCTCCAACGACAAATCATGCACTCGACGGCCACGCTCGGACAGCCAAAAGTCGAGTCCGGGAAGCAGACGCTCTCCGCCATCAATCCTGAAATTACCGTCAACGCGTATCACCAGCTGGTCGATGCCGACAATATCATCCCGCTTATCTCGCAATACGACATCGTGCTCGATGGCTCGGATAATTTCACGACTCGCTTCTTGGTCAACGACGCCTGCTTCTTCGCCAAGAAAACGCTGATCTCCGCCAGCATGTTCCGGTTCGAAGGACAACTCACGGCGATCAAACCGCACCAAGGCTATCCCTGCTACCGCTGCCTCTATCCCGAGCCACCTCCGGCTGGGCTGGTCCCGAATTGCCAAGAAGCCGGTGTGCTGGGCGTGTTAGCCGGTACGATGGGCATCCTCCAGGCCTCGGAAGCGATCAAGGAAATTCTCGGAATCGGCGAAACCATCGCGGATAAGCTGGTGATCTACGACGCGCTCGACATGAAATTCAGAAAAGTCAGCCGCCCCAAAGATCCGGCCTGTCCTCTCTGCGGGCCGAATCCGAAAATTAAAGATTTGAGCCTCGACTACACAGTCAGCTGCACCATCTGATATCCGCGTGAAACGCCACTCGTGAAACGTGAAGCGTAAAGGCTACCGTGGCAGACCTTGTCATTCCCAAAGCAATCCTCGACGACATCATCGCCCATGCGAAGGAACTGACTCCGTACGAATCTTGCGGGCTCTTGGCTGGAAATAACGGCGTGGTCAGCCGTCTCTATCGCATCAAGAACATTGTTGCGATGGAAGGCGCGCAAAACCTGTCCTCATTCGATTCAGCCAAAGCCGCGCATCTAGAACGGCTCTCTCCTGAAGAACGAGCAGAGATTGCCTTCGTCATGGACATGCAGGATTTCTCGTCGGCAAAGAAAGACATGCGGAACAACGGGCTTGACCTCCAAGTCGTCTATCACTCACACCCACACGATCCAGCACGTCCCTCCGTCACCGACATTAAAATCGCCACCGACTATGAAGAGATTTGGCCCAAGATCAATCTCCCCCTACCCTCCTATCTCATTGTCTCGCTCATGAACGCAGAACCGGATGTGAGGACCTATTGGATTAAGTCCGGCCAGGTCTCCATTGCCGAGGTCATCATCCGCTAAGCCTACTTTTCTGATTCACATTCCACTTCGAAATATACTAATGTTCCTCAAGCACCTAGACGAGGAGCCTCGCTCATGAAGCTATTGAACTTCAGCCTCTCGCTATTCTTTCTAACCATAACATCTGTACCTGTCTTCGCTGAGGACCGCAGCTTCTACAGTCCCGTCATCTACATCGATACAGAAAAAAGTCAGATCCTCATCTCAACCAGTGCCACGGTGTTTTATATTGAAGTCCCGGACGCTGCGAAACCCCATATGGAGAAGCTTCCTATCTCCGGTCTCGTTGATTTTGTNNGAATCGGCGTGTATGTACTTTAATGGGAAGGAGTGCAAGGAGCGGTAATTTTCTCCCCGCTATCTCATCGCTTCACGTTTCACGAACGACGCTTCACCAGCATCCATTATTCCCCACTCCCCGCCATGTCATCGATGAGGGGACGATTGATATCGGCGCACCCGCAACAGATGGTATCGAACAGCGTGTCCGCGTCTGCGACGAAATTCTTTTCGTCGGTGAGCTTATCCGCGATGACCTGGGCGTAACAGATCTCGCAGAGCATCATCAAGCCACGCGACACGCCGACTGTTTTTCGTCCTGTACTGGTAGCCATGGGGCCTATACCGATCCTTTCTGAAGAGCCATAAAGAAATCTTCGGCTTCGAGGTCAATCCCACACTGCGGGCACTCGTAGGGCCGATCTGCTTCTGGAACATTCAAGGGAGTCTGATCAATACGCCCTCGGCAGACATGGTAAAACCGCCCGCGCGCATGTTCGTCGTCTAACGGATCACTTTCGTACACCAGCACCATAAATCTCCCCACTCCCTCGTTCTTCTTTGGAAGTATAACCAGCTCGAATTTACAACCGCAACCGTCGCTCCACATGAAAGGTTGAGCAAGAGTCTTCTGAGCCCTGGCCTTAACCTCAGCCTAAACCTCCAACCTTCAGCTATGTCTGAAACTGGGCCTCGTACAAGCCCGCATACACGCCGCCTCGGCTCAGCAGCTCCTCATGCCGACCATCTTCAACTAACCGGCCGTTTTCAAGCACGAGAATCCTGTCCACGTCATGCAACGTCGAGAGGCGATGGGCGATGATGAAGGTGGTGCGTCCGGCGGTGAGCTCGTTCAAGGCCTCCCGGATTTTGACTTCGGTCTCCGTATCAATGTTGGATGTCGCTTCATCGAAAATGACGATCGGCGGGTCTTTCAGCAACACCCGTGCAATTGAGACTCGCTGTTTTTGCCCCACGGAGAGCTTCACACCCCGTTCACCGATCCAGGTTTCGTAACCTTCCGGCAACGCAGCAATAAACTCATGGGCCCGGGCGGCTCGCGCCGATGCTTCCAACCGATCCTGATCCGCATTCAAATCGCCGTACAAGAGATTCTCTTTGACGGTCCCATTAAACAGAAATGGCTCCTGTTGCACAAACCCGATCTGCTGACGAAGATAGGCAAGGGGAAGATCGCGAAGATCTTTCCCATCGATCAGAATCGCTCCGTCTGTGACATCATAAAACCGCATCAATAATTTCAAAAGCGTACTCTTCCCTGCTCCGCTCATCCCCACCAACGCCACACGTTCCCCCGCTGAAACTCTCGCTGAGAATCCCTTGAGAACCGGCACATCTGGCCGATAGTGGAACCGTACCTGCTCGAATCGCACGTCGCCCTGCGCACGATGACCGGGGGCGACCAGGCCTGGACGGTCGGCCACGTCGGGCACCGTATCCAACACATCAAAGACTCGTTCGCTCGCAGCCAAGGCATGCTGCAGCATATGATTGACCGAGTGGATCTGGTTGATAGGCACATAGAACATTCCTAAATACGAAAGAAACAACACCAACTCACCCAGTGTGAGCCGCCCGTCCATCACCTCACCGGCGCCATACCAGAGGATCAACACAGTCCCGCAGGCCCCGACGAGAATCATCCCCGGGGAGTACATCGACCATAAGACCATCGCCTTAAGATTCTTGTCACTGTAGGCCTGGCTCAACCGGTCGAATCGTGCTTGCTCGTGCCCCTGGCGACCAAATCCCATTGTTTCTCTGATACCGGACAGAGCATCTTGCAAGTAGCCATTTAGCTCCGCGGCACTCTGGCGGGTCTCCCGATAGTAGCCGTGTACCTTAGATGTGAACCAACTGGCCGATAGGGCGAGCAGCGGGATCGGCAGCAGCGCAAGCACCGCCAGCTTCCAATTCAGCATGAACAAGAGCCCTGTAATGCCGACCAGAGTCAACGATGCCGTCATCATCCCCTCAAGTCCATCGATAAAAATCCGCTCGACATGTTCGGTATCGTTGGTTACGCGAGACATAATCTCGCCCGTCGAGCGATTCTCGAAATAGGTGATCGATAGGCGTTGCAGCGCGGCGAAGATGTGCCGGCGAAGGTCGTGCACCACTGTCTGCTCGAGTTGGTTATTGAGCCGGATGCGCAACGAGGCGAAGAGGTTCTTGAGCACATAGGCACCGACCAGAAGCCCGATCACCCCCGGCAGCAACGAAGCCTGTTTGGCTTGGATCACGTCGTCAATAATAATCTTGATGACCCAGGGCGGCACCAGCTCCATTGCCGTCGCACAGGCGGCGCAGAGCAAGGTCAGAACGGCCAGCGTACGATGGGGTCGCAGATATTGAAGAACACGAAGAAGGACTTTCACAAGCGGTTCGGCAAGGCAGGCATTAGATTACGTTAGAAGACTCTTTCTGCCAATAGTGTGAGAATTCTTCCAGCTGGGTGAGGGTAGACATATCCGTCATACGATCAAGAAACACTTTGCCGATCAAGTGATCAAGCTCGTGCTGAATACAGACCGCATATAATTCCGTCGCTTCAAAATCCAAGGCCTTGCCCTTCCGGTCCAACCCCTTGACCCGCACCAGTGATGGTCTGGTGACTTTTCCCCTCAAGCCGTCGACACTCAAACACCCTTCCCAATTCTCCACCTGTTCCGGTCCATAATAGACGATTGAGGGGTTGATAAGGACCGTTTCGGGAAAGCCTCCTTCCCCTTTGCATCCCATGACGACCAATTGAATCGAGCGTGAGACTTGAGGTGCCGCCAGCCCGATACCCGGTTCGTCATACATCACTTCAAACATGTCGTCGATCAACCGCTGGATCTCCGACGACTTGATCTCTCGCGGATCAACCGGCGCTGCCACCTTCCGGAGGATCGGATTCCCAAGCTTGGCGATCTTCAGCATCGTTCCTGTCTTCAATGTCATACCCTCTACAGTATTCGTAACATAGCCGTCTTCGAGCCCGCAACCTCCGCAGCATCCCCTCACAGGCTCCGCTTGGGTCGGCGAGGTTCTGGAATCTCAAAGGTCTCCTTGTTGATGTCCCACCACTCGACCCATTCGCTTGACCAGGCCGCACGATCCTGTTTCGTCGAGGTGTCCCAATCGTGAAATTCAGTTTCATGGCGAGTCAGAATCCAGAGCGATTGCAGCGCCGACAGCGCCACGAACCGTTCCTCATCGCTGACCATGGGAATCAGGATCGGAATGACGGCCTTCTGACGGATATACCGCGACTCAAACGCAGCGGCCTTTCTCACGGATGGATTGGGATCTTTGGCCATGAGCTCCAGGGCTTCGGAGGCTTTCGCCGCATCCAGACGAACGGCCACCCGTAACGCATGTTCCCGCACTCGTGACAGTTCGCTCGGTTCTTTCGCAGTCTCGACGAGAGCCGGCACGCCTGCCACCCCCTTCATCATCAATAGCGTTTCAATTGCATTGTACCGAATTCTTGGGCTGGACATGGTCAAGGCTTTGATCAACACCGGAACCGACGATTCACCCAAATGTACGAATTCCCCCATGGCCCAAAACTCTTGTTTCCCTTCCAGCAACGGCAACAACGCCTCAGCTCGCTTGAGCTCATCCGGGCCGAGTGGAGTCTTATTAGGAGGAATTGAGACATCCGGCACATCAGGGTTCGCCGGTGGACCCTCATAAGGCACCTGAACGGTCCGGACTCGACCCTCCTCCGCCCAGACACACAGCGGATCCGCCCCGACCAGCAGGCTGACCAACCCGATCACTCCCAGTCGATAGACATACGATTGACTCACGACGCTGACACTCCTCTCTTAATGATTCGATGCATCAAGGATTAGGCGGATGACGGAACCCCGGTCGTGGTGAGAGTCGGACCAAGAACGAGACGAACGTTACTCAACCTGACGCCTGCGTCAGATCGGCGATCTGCAGCGACCTCATGAACCAAGTTCTCGAAGATGTTTCCGTACTCTGACCTTCTCGTGATGTTTGCGAAGCAACTGCTGGCGAACCACATCCTGGTTCTCAGCCACGATCCGAACCAGTCGATCCATATCCTCCGCATGATCACGCACCAGTTCAGACAACTTCTGGATCTGCTCTTCCAACTTTTCCAGCCGCAAGGCCATGTTCCGTTGTGGGTCCGAGGTTCTCTCCGCCAGCTTCGTGACCGGTCTGGAATCGACTCGTGGCAGAGCCGCGATGACAACATCTCGCTTCATGCTCACTCCTTCTGTTCATGGCCGATCGAGCCGAGCGGCCCAAGGCGACATTCTGGTGGCTAGTATTATCCGCATGGCACGGGAAGTCAACGATTCCGCTTTCTTTCTATTTCAAGACGGTCCTGATAGAATCGAGACGATGAAGAATATCTTCACGATGGTCCTGGCCGGGGGAAAAGGTGAGCGGCTCAATCCCCTCACCGCACAACGGGCCAAACCCGCAGTTCCCTTCGGCGGGAAATATCGCATCATCGACTTTACGCTCAGCAATTGCTTGAACTCTGGGCTCCGCAAAGTCGCCGTCCTCATCCAATATAAATCCCATTCACTTGATCGACATATTCGAGCCGGCTGGAACATTCTCAGCGCCGACCTCGACGAATACATCGCCTCGGTTCCTCCGCAGCAACGCATCAGCGAAGATTGGTATCGCGGCACAGCCGACGCGGTGTATCAGAACATGTTCTTGATCGATGATGAACACCCCGAGTTCCTACTGATCCTCGCGGGCGACCACATTTACAAGATGAACTACGCGGAGATGTATCACTGGCTCATCGCGACGAGTGCGGATGCGGTCGTGGGAGCCATCGACATCCCCATTCAAGAGGCCTCTCGCTTCGGCGTCATTGCCGTGAACGAAGATTACCGGATTACCCGATTCGATGAAAAACCGGCGCATCCCATTTCGTTGCCCAACGATCCGGACCATGCCTTTGCCTCGATGGGAATCTATCTCTTCCGCACCAAGGTGATCCGCGAATACCTGCTTGCCGATGCGAAAGAAGGCAGCGCGCACGACTTCGGAAAAAACATCATCCCGAAGATGATTGCCGATAAACGGGTCTATGCCTTCAAATTTCAAGACGCGAACAAGAAAGCAGTCAAGTATTGGCGTGATATCGGAACGCTCGATGCCTACTGGGAAGCCAATATGGACCTGGTCTCCGTGGACCCGCAGTTCAATTTCTACGACGCGGAGTGGCCGATCCGAACCTATCAGGGGCAGTTTCCACCGGCCAAATTCGTCTTTGCCCAGGATTTTCAGGGAGGCCGCATGGGTGTCGCGCTTGACTCAATCGTCTGCGGCGGCTGCATCATCTCGGGCGGGCGGGTCCAGAATTCGGTCCTGTCTCCGAACGTGCACGTACACGACCATGCTGATATCCGGGACTCCGTCGTCATGGAAAATGTTACGATCGGAGCCCAGAGTCGGATCAGACGCGCCATCATCGACAAGGATGTGACGATCCCTCCTCAGACAGAAATCGGGTATAACCGAGAGGCCGACGCACAGCGATTTACCGTTACGGAATCGGGCCTCGTGGTCATCTCAAAAGGAATGAAGCTGCATGCCTCCGTCGATCCATCCGGTTGATCTGATTTCCGCGCTCCGTCAGAAACATCTCACTCCCGCGATCGTCTTTCTCACTTCACGGCGAGCCTGTGATGAAGCCATGGAAGCCTTCGACCATGCCAACTTCGTTCTGCCGCCCGTACGGCAAGATGCGATTGCGAAGGCACTCGAACGAGTCATGGTTCAACACCCCAGCATTGCCGAACACCCGCTGATTCCCATCGTGCAACGCATCGGCGTGGCTGCCCATCATGCCGGGCACCTGCCGACTTGGAAAATCGCCATCGAAGAATTGATGCGCCAAGGACATCTTGATGCGGTCTTTGCCACCACGACCTTAGCGGCAGGTGTCGACTTTCCCGCGCGCACGGTCGTGATCACGCAATCCAGCATCCGCAAGTCCCGCGACTTCACCGACTTGACGGTCGGCGAAGTCCAACAGATTGCGGGGCGAGCCGGACGCCGAGGAAAAGACCATGTCGGATTTGCCGTGATCACTCCTTCGCCCTATATCGATCTGTCGGTGCTGACCAAGGGGTTGACCGGACAGCCGGAAGCCATCGACAGCCAGTTTACAATCAGCTATCCGATGGTCTTGAATCTCTTGAAAGCCCATCCACACGAACACATCCAAGGGATCTTGGCCAAGAGTTTTGCTCAGTTTCAGTTGAATCAGCGGGCCGAGGTTCTCGAGCAGAAACTCGACGCCCTCCACATCAAGATGGAACCGTTCGGCCCTCGCGTCTGTACGGACTGGATCACCCAATGGCACACCTTCGATCATGCGCGAAGACACCGCCATACACGCCATCCAACCTATCGCACTGAACCACCGGAGATTGCCGCGCGACTGCCGTTCCTGACACCAGGAAGAGTCGTTGGCTTCAACAGAGGACGAGGCATCGTGCTTCGCCAATATCGCAGCAAAGGCCAGAGGAATTCGATGCTCACCGTGTTGAGACCGGAAAGCGCCGTCACGGAATGTCCGGTCACCAGCGTGAAGGAAGTCTACGACCGCACGTACGACTGTCCGGAAACATCGGCCTATCCTTGGTGTTCTACCGACAC
>CXWK01000960.1_pt1 | contig 10937 bp, 14 predicted proteins | sample 590851 | NCBI WGS metagenome assembly CXWK01 (sample SAMEA3498364, study PRJEB10139) | wastewater metagenome | biome: wastewater treatment plant; material: activated sludge | place: Denmark | collected 2014-08-01
CCCGGCGACGATCACGGTTACGGTTCCAGCGGCGCTGGTTCCGCCGGTTGCGGTTGATGATGATGCTGTGACTCAGCCGGGTGTGCCGGTCGGTATCGATGTGGTTGGTAACGACACTGACGCTGATGGTTCGGTTGATCCGAAGACAGTGATGTTGATCGACCCTGCGACCCAGAAGCCGACTTCGAGTCCAGTGGTGATTCCTGGTGAGGGGACCTATGAGGTTGACCCGGTTACGGGTGAGGTGACGTTCACCCCGGTAGAAGGCTTCGTTGGCAAGTCCACTGTCGACTATGTCGTCGCCGATGACGACGGCAACGTTTCTGACCCAGCCACGATCACCGTCACCGTTCAAGCATCACCGGATGGCCCAGACCAACCCGGGACTACGACGACCACCTCGCCCGCAGGACCAGGAGACAATGTCGGCCAGACTCCAGTGGGCTTGGGGCAGGCACCCAACAACACCGGCACTCAGCCTGCCAACCAGAGCGGAGCACAGGGCGGACTGGCGTGGACTGGACTGGCGGCGGGAGACCTCGCGGTCGTCGGGGCGATCATCCTCGCCTTGGGAGGGGCCCTGGTGCTGATGGTTCGCCGCAGTCGCTACATCAAACGGTGAACTAAGGAACCGATGAGTCCCATCCTGGCTTTCCCAGGAATAGGAAACCGAAACTACCGCCGGAAATGAGGTGTCGGCCGTGTCTCTCTGAGAGACACGGCCGAGCCTTTGGGGCCTCGACGAAGCTCTCCAGATCGGCGAACGACCTCACCCGTCCGTCGAGGTTCGCGGCTTCGACCCCCGCAGAGTGAGCGTTGCCTCCCGACGGGGAACCAGCTGTCGGCAAGCAACAGAAGCGACGTTAAGGTGCGGTGGGCAGCGTGACGTGGTAGCTATCGAGGTCCCAACGACGGTGAGCAGAACCAGTTCGCCGGACCTCGAAGGAGAATGCACACGTGCTGTTTCCCCTATACAACCCACTTTGGGCTCTCTTGGCTCAGATCTACCAGTGGCTCATGAGTCTTTTTGCTGGTCTGTTCTAAACGGAAAAACGTAAGTCAGTCTTCCGTGCCGAGTCAGCGGACTCGGTCGCCCCAAACAAGGGATTCCAATGCTGCCGTTTAATCCTGTTCTTTTGTACAACCTGATGTTGCTGATCCTGGACTGGTTGTGGAACGTGTTCGCTTGGTACCCGGGTAAGTAACGAGGCGGCCTGTCACACAACAAGGTGAGGAGGCGGCCTTTGCCCGCCTCCTCACCACCTCCTCAGTCTCGAATGATGAGCTGCTCTGGTCGGGCCCGGATGTGATGACAAGATGCTCGACTGCAACATTAAGATGCGCGGATGCGTACCACGATCCGGATTGACGACGACCTGTATCGCCGAGTGAAAGCTACGGCGGCACGTCGGGGCGTAACTGTGGGGCAGATCATCGAGGATGCCGTGCGCGTCACGCTACGGCCTCGTTCGGCCTCCGACCGAGAAGTTCCTGAGCTGCCGATTTATGGCGGTTCGGGTGTCATGCCGGGGGTCGATCTCGGAGACCGCCGTGGGCTTTCGGCGATCATGGACGAGGGGGTCAACATCGATGCGCTTCGTTGACGTCAATGTTCTGGTCGATGCGCATCGCCCAGAATCAACGAAGCACCCTCAGGTGTCGATGTGGCTTGAACGTGCGCGCAGGGGACGGGAGCCGCTCGGTCTTCCGAGCACTGTTGCGAGCGGTTTCATCAGGATCGTGACCCACCCGCGGGTCTTTAAAGAGCCCTCTCCTGTTGAGGTGGCTCTGAGCTTCGTCGATGGTTTGCTGGCATCGCCCGCGGTCGTCCCTGTCATGATCGGGGACCGGCATTGGGCGATCTTTCGAGACCTGTGCAGCCGTTACACGCTGACCGGCAATGACATCCCAGACGCATATCTCGCCGCGCTCGCCATCGAGCAGGGCGCAACCTGGGTCACATCAGATCGACGGTTTGAACGCTTTCCGTCCCTGAGGGTCGAGCACCCCGCCGGATGACTGCTCCCGCAGCGCGCAGAGTCTGTCGCAACCGAGTTCCGAAGCAATAGGTAGAAATGTTACGAGTGCAGCTGCGTCGCGAGTGGTCCAGGTCTGCGGAGCGATCGTCCCACGGTGCGGACGGACTGGGGCAGGTACGACCAATCGGAGTGGCGCCCCGTCGGACCGGCGAGCACTGGTGGCGAGCAACCCGAGCGGAGCCGGACTCTGTCACTCAGACCCCGACGAGCCGGTCCGGTGGTGGAACTCCGAGAGTCGATCGTCCAGGCGGGGGAACAGAACCATCCTTCGGCAGCGTCAAACCCCTGCCTTAACGGGTTGTTTCCCCTGGTAGCGCCGGTGTGTTCCAGCTGGTTCAAGCTCGTTTGATCGGAGTCCGATGTCCCCCGTTCCTTGCTTAGGTCGCGGCCCGCTCGTCGTGTTGAGCGTCTGCGCCTGACCGATGCGTACTAACGAGGAGACCGCTTCCACATCTCTGAAGGTATCGGCCGCAGCTCGCTGGGTTTTGCTGTCGGTCGTCGCTGCATTACTGGTGGTGGCGGTGGTGCAAAGGTCGAGCGTCGAGCGGGGTGAGGGCGATTCGATCTGGGCGCTGCTACGCCTGGACGGCGACGAGGTAGAGGGCTATTCCTCGCTGCGGGATATGGGTCGGGCGGCTGACCTGGTTGTGCGTGGTCACGTCGCGAACGTCGGGCCGACACGACAGGTGCAAGGTGATGCGCCCGAGGATGTAGTCACATACGTAACGCTTGAGATTGCTGTCGACGAACGGGTATCAGGGCCCAAACTCGCCGGGTTGGTGCCGGTCGAGTTCCTGGTCAACGTTCCACCGCCTGCAGTCGACGCGTTCGTTCAAGACCTCGAGACCAGCCGCACTGATGAAGAACTTCTCATCCTTCTTCGCTCCAAAGGAGCCGCCGAACAAGGCAGGTATCGGCTCGTCAACAGCAACGGTCTTTGGCGGTCCAACGGACAAGGGGTCGACGCGCCGCTAGCAGTTTGGGCGGAGCCCGAGTTGCGTCCAGGTACATCAGGTCGCGCCACTGCACCCTTCGCCGAGGAGATCCCTGGTGTCTCTCAGATCGGTCAGCTTGTCGAGTACCTGCGCGGAAACGGGATGAGTCGTTCTGCAGGTGGTCCAACGTCGGTGCCGGCCATCCGGTGAGGCAGTGGTTGGAACCATTCCACCCGTTGACCGACGCGGTCCTGAACTCCTCGGGGGCGGTCGGTCGTGTGTCGGTCGCACCGTTGTGGACTGTCCCGGGATGCCTCGGAGGCGTTCTGTTGTCGCAGCGGCGACCAACGACACAGTTGAGGCTCCAACCAACCCAAGGCGATTCAAGTTCGCCAACGCGTTGGCCCCTTCTGCACAAGATGGAGCGACGGGTACTCAGACCAAGTTGATAGCGTCCACTGACGGGTGGGATTGTCGTCGGCGATCGGCTGGGACTGCTCATCTGGGACGCTGCTCGAAGTGGCTCAAACGATGCCCAACGGCGTCCTAGGTGTACTGCCCATTGAGGTTGTGCGCGCGGGGTGATGTCGTGATTGGGTGAGTCTCCGGGCAGTGTGGAAGGTGCGAAACGCCGGGCAGTCCATCCGAGCGGTGCAACAGGTCCGGCGGTCGTCAAAGGAAAGAGCGGCAGCGACTCTGGGAGGCCGTTGGGCCATCTGTCGTCCGTCGCTGACATTGTTGATCGGAGGGGCGCCTCCATGATTTCCGCTGGCCTGCGTGGTGAGTGGCGCAAGAGGCTGCTGACGGATTGTTGCCTCGGGCCGCGGCGCCGAAGGGCCAAACCGATCGTCCGCGGCGTGCCAGGACAAGTTCGGTGGTCCGATCATGGCGTGGTGGACGAGCGCGCTGCGAGGGCCCATCTGGGGCAATGTACTGGCCGATCGTCCATTTGGGGGTCAAACGCCCCAAAGAAACTCGAGGCCGAAAACGTCCGTTTGAAACGCATCCTGGCCGATCCAGCTCGTGACACAGACAGGTCGCGGGCGAACACGTCGACGACTTTTGGTCAACTCATCAAGGGCGTGAATGCCGATGAGTTTCACCATGCGCCCAGGCTGGCTTGAAGCTATCGGAGCGCCCGACGCGGTTCGATCGCGGTTCTCGCCGTTGAGCTGTTTGCCTTGATGCTCTAACAATCCGGTGATAGTGCTTCGAGTGTGAGTTCCCGCTCATACTGTGGGAGCCATGGATGACAGCATTCACGAGCGCCTTGAGCCACGCGTCGTGAGGTGTCGGAGGACTTCAGTCCCTGCTCGCTCAAGGTGTTGACGAATGGATCTGTCGATTCGCCGAGAAGTTCGCTGCCGGGCTCCACTGCTGTGGGTTGAACACAACAAGAAGAACTGCCCCAACCGTCGCGTCGCCATTCGGTCTGAGGGGCCCTCTTGATTTCAGTAGTCGCTCCGGGCTGGGATGCCCAACGACATTCGCGGATCAATCCACCAGATCTGGGTCGAGATCGGCAATCTTGGTGCTTTTAACGGGCCCTTAACGGGGTGCTATTGAAGGTCGACGGCCCCTTTTCGTAGGTGAGAGCTCCTGACGCTAAGCGAACGTGACCTTCCGAGTCTCGTCCCCAACGCGCAGCAGCACCTCGTTCTTTTTCTGCAGTGAACGCGGTCGCCGGTCTGTATGTCGCAAAATCATCAATCGATCTGGTCGACCGTTGTCGTTTGATGCAGTCGACGATTCGCATTCGGCAGCCCACTATGGCATTTGTGAAATCAAGGCGCCTGTTGCGGCCGCTGCGATCTCCTTTGGGTCCGCCGAGGCGACGCCCTCCACCTGACCTCGGGGTAGCCCGGTCACTAGCGTTCCTCTTGGCAAGGTCCTGATAACTCTTTGCGGGTTCGGACCCAGGACCGGAGGCAGAACCCCGCCGAAATCGGCGATTCCTGAGCGTTTCGCCAACGGCGCCGCTTTTGAGCCGCATGCGGGCCTCGTATCGACGGATCGGCGATCGGACCGGTCGAAGAACCGAAAAAGCCGCGTCGCACGGATCATCGATCAACGCCCGGGAAGGAACGTTCCGTGCGGTCGTTTCTCCCAGCGACAACGGTGATCCCATGCGTCAAGCTCATCTCCGGGGATTGAGGCTGCTGCTCCGCTCGTTCAGCAGCGAGGTTAGTGCCCGCTTCGTCGCTGCTCGGCAACGACGCCAGACGTCGGTGAACCTCGTCAAGGACAGTCTGACCGCTACTCGGGTCGAAGAGCGCACCGTCGATCTTGGCGAGGATCGTGTGCCCGTCACGCTGGAGCTCCACATCTAAGAGTGGGTTTAGGTAGCCAAGTTCGCGAAGGCGTTGGCAAGCTGCCACCACGTTGCGGAGCACGAGCGTTCGGCCGATGAACAGCGCCTTTCGAGCATTGCCGTTGGAGCGGGCGTCAGCGCCCGCAAGGGCCAGGAGCCTCTGAAGGCCTGCGACATCCGCGAGGGTGTACCTAGTCCATTGCCAGCGTCGATTAGGGGGTGGCGGCGGGAACGGTTCGTCGCCACGGCAGAGTCGAACTATAGAAACGAGCTTCCGCATCTGACGGTACTCGATCGATCCAAGTCCGAGAGCCAGGTGCACCTCGTTGGGAAAGAAGACGGGCTCGCCCTGCTTGATTCGCGCTGAGGGCATCTTCGGTTCATGAGCTGCAAGCCGGCTGGCGTGCGGGTCATGGGGCCTTCTCGAAATGCGACCATCGACTAAATCCATAGATTGATCAGTTATCCTATACTAAATGCATAATCTATTGGCTAACGCGACTGGCTTTACCACAACTCGCGCAACTGTTGGGTGATGGTCTCGTCGTTTGAGCTATGTTTGCCGGTCTGGTCCGGTCTGGAGAGCCACCGCCTGATCCTCCTGGCCTAGTCGTAGACCGACGAACAACGAAGAACGCAGGGGTATCCGGTGGATAAAGATAAAGATGTGATCGGTCGGGCCGTCGGGTCCTTGTCGGACATCCTTGGCGCAAGTGAGGCGGCGCAGTGGGAAAGAGGGCAGGCAGCAGAGCGGCGTTTGTGGAAGCAGGAGGCTCGACGTCTGTGGCCTTTGCGTGCAAACGAGGGGCTACGTGGCCGTGCTGCCCGAAGGGGTGCCGAACTTCCTGCCGACCTTGGCCTGTGAGCTGATCACCCTGTGTGTGAGCTCTCAAAGGTCGTCAAGTCGAACGGTTTTTCACTGTACGAACTGTATCGCCTGTGCGACAACCGCCTTGGTGAAGGCTGCCACAGTTCCCTGGCCGACATGCTCGTGTCAAAGTCCTCAGAGTCTCTCGCTCCTGAACAGCTCGCAGCGAGCGAGGTATTCGAGAAGTGTATTGATCCGAAGGCAAGTTACGCGCTGGTAGAGCTCAGTTATTTCGACGCCGACTACCGTTCTTTGATCGCAGTAAACCTAGCCCGAACGCACGTGGCCCCGGTTGTGGCCACAAATAGGATCGTATTCTTGGACGTTCCTAGGCCCGATCCTTCGGAGGAAGACGACAGGGACCCCAACGCCGCCCCGCCAGACGTTTTGAGCCTTGTCGAGTCGGCTGAGGTTTGTGGGTACATTGTCCTCACGCCCAATCCCAGCGCCCCGATTGGCCGAAGCCTTCTTGGTGTTCCCGGTCGCCACCCCAAACTCCAGATTGACGCAACCTCAGTGCGGACAGCGGTTACCGAGTCGATCAACATCATGGGCTACCAGAAGACGGTGGCGGGTTGCCCCTTTGTCCAGCAAGACGGCCAGCTATTGACTTGCTCCCACGTCGCAGTGTGGATGGTGCACTATGCGTCGGTATTGCGCGGACGGTCTTCTCGGCATCTCTTCGGGGAGTTCCATGCTTCTCTGAGTGAAATCCCGGATGTCGATAGACAGTACCCCTCTTCAGGCTTATCGCTAGTTCACGTAACTACTTTGCTCCGAAGTTTCCGCCTCCCGCCAGACCGCGAACAGCTGGAGACGATGCACAGTCGGGTTCGCGAGGCAGAGTGGTACGACCGAGCGTTTTTGCACAAAACCACAAAGATATACAGAGAGGCGTATGTTGAAGCGTTCCAAACCATTGGGCAATCATTGGGACCTGAACTGTCCTTGGTGGAGCTACTCGAGGCCGCGGCGGGCGCGAAGTTTACCAAACCTGTCAGGAAACGCCTGAAGAAAGCGGATAGGGCACACAGCAAGGCTTGGTTGCGCGAGGTTCTGTCGAGTTCCATTTGCCAGTATCTCAACTCTGGTTTTCCTTCTATCTTGATCGTAGGTGACCACGCTCAAGTGATTGTTGGTTACGTGCGAGCGGGTGAGCTGGCCAAGCGTGAACGGACAAACTTTCTGCCAGAGTTGGAGGACCGTGAGCTGTCGGAACCCGAGGACCGCGAGGTCGTAGCCTTCGTGTGTTCTGACGAAAGTCGCGGGCCTTTCGAACTTATTCGAGTTGATTCGCTAGTGGAATATCTTGTCCGGGAGCCAGACCAGGTAGATCTAGTAACGCCCCTGCCCCTCGGCCTTTCCGTGAAGGGGCTCGATGCTCAGGTGCTTGCTGCGAAGGTATTTGAGGCGAGCATCGAGCTGGTCAGCAAAAAAAGCGACCAGGAGGTGTGCTGCGATGAGAAAGACAAGCAGAACTTCGACCAAAACATCGAGTGGCTTCGACGTGAACTCAAGAAGGGCGACGAGGGCGGGGTGCTGACCTTGCGCACCTATGTCGTTGAAGGCACCGAGTTCAAGATCGGCTTCGCGAATAGATGCAATGACGTTGTTTGCGTCGATGAGGTGCGGCTCGCGGATCTCCCAAAATACGTGTGGGTCGTTGAAGTCATGGATCGCAACCGACGCGACCAGGGTTTGGACAGTGTGGTCGCTTCGGTGGTGGTCGATGCCACTGACGCCCGCTATCCGACCGAGCGCCTGGATAGTCCACAATGCCTGATCTTCCACGTGAACGGAGCGATTCAGGTTGGTCGGCCCAATTTCCCAGGCCCTTGGTTTGTGACTGGGCTCAAAGGCGATGACGGTTGTCGCTACATGAGTAGTGGATGGTATGACGAGAAGCGACTTCATGATGTTGACGGCCCAATGCGCATGGCTCGATACAAGCGTGCCGTATAGATTTTGGGCGCGCTCTTGACTTGACGCTACGCTGACTCGCGCGCGCCCGTGCGACCGCAATTGTGGAGGGACAGGGGCACGGTAGATTGCCAGTTGCTTGGTGCACTAGAAGGCAACGCTGAACCCGATGTAGCAGAGGGTGGCTACGGCCAAGGCGAAAAACGTCAAAGCGACCCTGGTGAGGTTGCTTCGAAAGCTGGTCGCTCGGAGGACTAACTGGTACGACGATGCCTGCTGCTGGAGCAACCGAGGAGCCACGTGCTCAAGGTACTCGCCCTCGGCAGCTGAGTCGGTTGTGTAAAAACTTTCGTCCCTGGCTGCGGCCAAGTACCACTCTGGGTCCGTGAGCAACGCCGCTTTCGGCCAACTTGCGAGAAGGCACAAGAAGAGGCAAATGCTCAGCAGAGCCGCTGCGGCCCACGCGCAGGGCACTAGGCCAGCAGCGGTAAGTTTGGCGGCTACGGACTCGTCGATCGTGAACCCCAAGCCGATGGCGCTGAGGATGGCCGCGCTTAGGGCTATCAGCCGGTCAACTCTCGCCTCTTGAAACTGGGCGAAGATCATAGCGCCAGCTAGTTCCTGTTGCAAATTCGCAGCCAGCTTGTCTGCCGGGCAACTCACTCGCGAGCCTTCCGCTGTATCTTGCGTTTGATCGTTCGGTGAAGTTTGGCGACGCCAGAAAGGCCTAAGGGAGGTGGCTTGGACGCTGGCCGCGTTACCTCCGCACCCTCCTCGGGGACCCCGTTGGGGTGACTTGCGGGCTCGGGGGAGTAGTCTTCCATGCGATCCCTCTCTTGAAATAGGCAGCCGAACTGATCAACTCCGAGCGGCTTATCCTCCCAGCAGTGCGATACTACTTGATGCCATTTGGCGGATCGTCGCGCAGTCGTAGGGTACTCGGAATACTCAGAACAAGAAGTAGCGCTGGGCCATGGGGAGGGTTTGGGCGGGGGCGGGTTCGATGAGTTCGCCTTCGATGTGGACGGCGAAGGTGTCGGGGTTGACGGTGACGTCGGGGCAGGTGTCGTTGCCGGGCATGTCCTTCTTTGAGACGGTACGGCAGTTTTTGACGAGGGCGAGGCGGCGTCGGATGTCGAAGCGGGAGCGGACGTCTGCTTCGGGGCTGTCTTCGAGGGCGAGGGGAGCGACGAAGTGCACGCTGGTGGCCTTCGCAACTGACGGAGCGGCGCCGAACATCGGGCGGGGAAAGATCGGTTGTGGTGTTGGGATGGATGCATTGGCGTCGCCCATCTGCGCCCAGGCGATCGCTCCGCCTTTCATCACCAACTGTGCTCGCACTCCGAAGAACTTGGGGTCCCACAACACCAGGTCGGCGAGTTTGCCGATCTCGACCGAGCCGACCTCATCATCGAGCCCGTGCGCGACCGCCGGGCAGATCGTGTACTTCGCCACATAGCGGCGCACACGGTTGTTGTCGGCCGCACCGTCACCTTGGAGCGCGCCGCGGCGTTTCTTCATCACGTGTGCGGTTTGCCAGGTGCGTGTGATGACCTCTCCGATGTGGCCCATCGCTTGACTGTCCGAGCCGATCATCGAGATCGCGCCGATGTCGTGGAGGATGTCTTCGGCGGCCATCGTTGTCCAACGAATCCGGCTTTCAGCGAACGCCAGATCTTCAGGGATGGTCGGGTTGACGTGGTGGCAGACCATCAACACGTCGAGGTGTTCATCGAGCGCGTTGACCGTATGGGGACGAGTCGGGTTGGTCGACGACGGTAAGACGTACGGCTGGGACACCACGGTGATGATGTCGGGAGCGTGGCCCCCACCAGCACCTTCGGTGGATACGTGTGGATCGACCGTCCGGCGATCGCCTGCAACGTCGTCTCGACAAACCCGGCTTCGTTCAGCGTGTCGGTATGGATCGCTGCCTGCACACCGCATTCATCGGACACGGCCAGACACGCATCGATCGCGGCTGGGGTTGTCCCCCAATCCTCGTGCAGCTTGAATCCGGACGCTCCGGCCGCCAACTGGTCACGCAGCGCCTGCGCTGAGACCGTATTGCCCTTGCCGAGCAGCGCCACATTGATCGGCCATCCGTCCAGCGCCGACAGCATCATGGCGATGTTCCACGCCCCGGGCGATACTGTCGTCGCCTTTGTGTCCCCAGCAGGCCCGCTGCCGCCGCCGATGATCGTGGTGATACCCGAGCCGATCGCCTCTTCCAACACCTGCGGGCAGATCAGATGGACGTGTGAATCGATCGCTCCGGCCGTCAAGATCTTGCCGTTGCCAGCGATGATCTCGGTATGCGGGCCGATCACCAGCGCCGGGTCGACGCCGTCGGTGGTATCGGGGTTGCCGGCCCGGCCGATCCCAACAATGCGTCCATCACGAATGCCGACGTCCGCCTTGACGATGCCCCATTGGTCGACGATCACCGCGCCCGTGATGACCACATCGGGACTGCCCTCGGCACGGGTCACACACGACTGACCCATCGACTCGCGGATCACGTTGCCGCCGCCGAAGACCGCTTCGTCGCCGCCGACGCAATGATCCTCGGTGACCTCGATCAGCAGGTCGGTGTCGGCGAGCCGAATCCGGTCACCCTTCGTCGGCCCAAACAGCTGCGCATATCTCGCCCGATCGACCTGCACCACGCCTCCCCGTCCTTGCGCTCTGGTGTGGCGTCGGGTGAGTGGGCGTCGAGTGGACCGGCGACCATGCCGCGCAGGCCCCGGATGATTCGACTGCCACCGAACGCCACCAACGACACCGTCCGCTCGATACCTGGTTCGAACCGCACCGACGTTCCCGCCGGGATCGCCAAGCGGAACCCTCTGGCCGCGGCTCGG